>Ga0307933_1000256_pt1 | contig 51307 bp, 41 predicted proteins | sample OrgLakmetageno88_FD_201811 | JGI IMG/M metagenome (GOLD analysis project Ga0307933, IMG submission 201811) | Saline water microbial communities from Organic Lake, Antarctica - #88 | ecosystem: Environmental > Aquatic > Non-marine Saline and Alkaline > Saline | place: Antarctica: Organic Lake... | reverse complement strand
CCACTGTTAAATAACAGTACCGAGGACTTATTTAACAGTGCGCAGAGCGCCTCTTCAAGCTGAAGGTGCGGCAGCATGTGCCCGCACACAGCGGGTGAAGAAGTACTACCGGCGCCGTATTCAGCAAGTCCTTCAACAAAAGCTTGAAGTACGTCAGGGTGCTGGCTTAAGCCTAAATAATCATTGCTGGCAAAGTTTAAACAAGCGTTGCCATCGATGTTAACCAAGCCGTCGCGAGTGCTCGAAACAAGTCTACGCTTGCGCAACAAGCCCTGTTCTTGGCGCTCATCGAGCGCGGTTTTGACAAAAGTAAAGGTCATGGCTAAGCATCAGAAGCTTGCTTGTCGGCACTTTTTGATGTTTGGGTAGCATCAACAAACAGATTGGCTTGACTGTTTTGCTCAATTTCGTCGTGCAAGGCAGCGGCATAGGCCTCATCAGAAAAACTTTTAGTTTGTTTTGAATTAATCCCTAACTTTTTAAACAGCATCACATCTTCATGGGTTTCAGGGTTAGAGGTGGTTAAAAGTTTACAGCCATAAAATATGCTATTTGCTCCAGCCATAAAGCACAATGCTTGAATTTGCTCGTTCATCGACTCTCTGCCGGCAGATAGCCTGACGAAGCTTTGTGGCATCATAATGCGGGCGACAGCAATAGTGCGAATGAATTCAAAAGGCTCTAAATCTTCAACACTATCAAGAGGAGTTCCTTTCACTTTTACTAGCATATTGATTGGTACACTTTCAGGTTGTTGCTCCAAATTTGCCAGTTGAATCAATAGGCTTGAACGGTCGTTTGCTGTCTCTCCCATGCCCACTATACCGCCCGAGCAAACGTGCATGCCTGAATCGCGTACATATTTGAGAGTATCTAAACGGTCTTGGTAAGTCCGAGTAGTAATAATTTCACCGTAAAACTCAGGCGATGTATCAAGATTGTGATTATAGTAATCTAGTCCAGCTTGCTTTAGCGCGACAGCTTGATCACGCGTCAGCATACCAAGGGTCATACAGGTTTCAAGGCCCAATGACTTTACTTCTTTTATCATCTCGGCCACGTAAGGAATATCTCGGTCTTTTGGATTACGCCAAGCAGCCCCCATACAAAAACGCGTGGAGCCAGCAGCACGGGCTTCTTTTGCTCGCTCAATGACTTTAGAAATTTCCAGTAAACGTTCTTTTTCTAGGCCCGTGTCATAACGGGCACTTTGGGGGCAATATTTGCAGTCTTCTGGACAGGCACCCGTTTTAATCGATAGCAATGTGCTCACCTGAACATAATTAGGGTCAAAGTGCTTACGATGAATTGACTGCGCCTCAAAAAGTAAATCATTGAAGGGCATGGCGAACAGGGCATTGACTTCATCTAAAGTCCAATTGTGGCGAGGTGTTACTTGGATATTCACAGACATAAAAAGGTTTACTCAATACAATAATGGCTCTAGTCTATGCACCCTAGTCGCTTTGTCAATCTTAGTGAGAGTAAAAGTTTTACCACTGGTTAATAATTGAGCAATAATGTGAATAACATCGAATTTGATCGCCAACATATCTGGCACCCCTACACTTCAGCTATATCTCCGCTCCCGTGCTACGAGGTAACACAAGCAAAAGGTGCCGAGCTCACTCTGGCTTCTGGTGAAGTATTGGTGGACGGGATGTCATCATGGTGGGCAGCCATTCATGGTTACAGCAACCCAATCATCAACCAAGCTGCACATGAGCAAATTGAACGCTTTTCGCATGTGATGTTCGGTGGCATTACTCATAAGCCTGCTGTCGAATTGTGCCGTACCCTGTTAGACATTGTGCCCGAAGGTCTCAATAGAATATTTTTAGCCGATTCAGGATCGGTCTCTATTGAGGTGGGCATTAAAATGGCGATTCAATACTGGGCTTGCCAAGGACGTCCCGAAAAGTCAAAGCTGCTCACAACCAGGGGCGGCTATCATGGTGATACCTTTGCAGCAATGTCGGTATGCGACCCCGTTAACGGTATGCACAGCCTATTTAAAAAGACCTTAATTGAGCATTATTTTGCACCTGCCCCGCAAATTCCGTTTGGACAAAGCTGGCATCCAGACGAAATTGCACCCATGCGCGAAATTTTAGAACAACACCATCATCAAATAGCGGCGATTATTTTAGAGCCTGTGGTGCAAGGCGCAGGGGGAATGCGGCTGTATCATAGTGAATATGTAAGGCAGTGCCGCGAGCTTTGTGACGAATTTGACGTATTGTTAATTTGTGATGAAATTGCGACCGGCTTTGGCCGCACAGGCAAACTCTTTGCCTGTGAACATGCCAATATAAGCCCTGACATTCTATGTCTCGGCAAAGCCCTAACAGGGGGCTACATGACCTTGGCCGCGACACTTTGCACCGAACAAGTCGCACAAGGCGTCTGTGAAGGCGAGCCCGGTGTATTTATGCATGGGCCAACCTTCATGGGAAATCCTTTAGCGTGTGCGGTGGCAAAAGCTAGTATTGATTTACTGCTTAACAATGACTGGCAAACGCGAGTACATAATATCGAGAGGCAGCTAAAAGAAGGTTTATCGCCTCTACAAGAACTTGCGTCAGTAGCTGATGTAAGGTGTTTAGGAGCCATTGGAGTTGTTGAAATGAAGCAAGCGGTGAATGTGGCTGAAATACAGAAGTACTTTATTGAAAAAGGAGCGTGGATACGCCCCTTTGGTAAACTCATTTATGTGATGCCGCCTTTTATCTGTGAGCCTGAGCAAATCGACACACTAATTGCTGCGATTCACTATGGCGTACAAAAGGTAGGTTAAGTAAGCTTATTATGCGAAGGTATTCCGCAAGCTCCTTACTCGGCCGCTCTGAAATCAGCAGCATTAAGACCATGCTTTTTCATTAGCTTATGCATATCGGTGCGGTTTCGCCCAGCCAAGTCTGAAGCTCGTGTAACGTTGCCGTCAGTAAGTTGCAATAACCGGCATAAGTAACGATATTCAAATGAATCTCTCGCCTCAGTTAGGGTTGGCCAATACTCTGTCTCTTGCGACAGCGCTTGTTCAACTAACGTGACCGGAATAATTTTAGAGTTGGTTAAGGCAACACAGCGCTCTACGACATTTACGAGCTGCCTGACATTACCTGGCCAATCGGCTTTAGTTAATCGGCTAATTGCATCATCAGCAAATTTAAGCACGTTAATACCGTGTTTTTGCGCACTTTCCTTAAGTAGATGATCAGCCAATAAGGGGATATCTTCAAAACGATCTTTAAGTCTTGGAATGTCTAAATTCACCACGTTTAAACGGTAATATAAGTCTTCTCTAAATTCATTCTCCTGCATCGCAATTTGCAGGTTTTTATGCGTCGCAGATATCAATCTAACGTCTACATCTATCGAAGTCGTGCTACCTACAGGGCGCACAGAGCGCTCCTGCAATGCACGAAGAAGTTTAACTTGCAACGCCATCGGCATATCGCCAATTTCATCTAAAAATAAGGTACCACCATCAGCTTCTCTAAACAGACCAGGATTAGCCTGCACTGCGCCTGTAAATGCCCCTTTGGCATGACCAAACAACTCTGACTCAAGCAAATTTTCAGGCAATGCGCCACAATTAATGGCCACAAAGGGTTTATCTTTGCGCCCAGAGGCTTTGTGAATCGCTTTTGCTAAAAGTTCTTTGCCGGTGCCGCTAGCGCCGTTTATCAATACACTTACGTTTTTATCCGCGACCTGTTCTGCTTGTTTCAAAAGCTTAATCATGTCGGGAGAACGAGTAATAATTGCAGAACACCAATCGCCAAGTTCATTCTTGGTCGTTTGAGCAATGGCTTTTAATAAAATACGACGCAATTCGTCATGGTCTACAGGCTTAGTTAAAAAGCTAAATACACCACGTTGTGTGGCTGCAACTGCTTCTTTAATGGTGCCATGTGCGGTCATCAAAATAAGAGGTAGGTCGTGCTGTTGCTGTAAAATTTCATCAAATAATGATAAGCCGTCCATACCGGGCATGCGCAAATCGCTCAGGACGACATCAAAGTCATTGTTAAACATGAGTCTTAGGGCTTGTGTGCCGTTGTCGACACTAGTGACATCAAAGCCTTCTGCTTTCAAACGAATAGACATTAAGCGCAAGAGGCTTTCGTCATCATCGACTAATAACAGTTTTGGGGCTTTCTCTAATTGTAACTCTGACTCAACACTCAAGCTTAGTTGCTCCTTTTTTGTTCAGACATGCTGGCTTCAATTTTTAGTAGTTGCTCTACTTGATCACGCTGTTTTTCAAGTTCTTGCTTACGAATGCTAAGCATCTCCTCGAGCTCTTCAATTGTCTTTTCTTGCCGAGTATTCAAACGCGTTAAAATCGTAATCGCCGACTCTAATTCTAAAATTTGTTGCGATGGCTCAAACACCATTAATTTTAGTAATTGTTGCATCCTTACATCCATTTTTGGCTGCAAGTTATCGATCCATTTCTGCGCTCTTAGTCGATTAGCATAAGGTGTATCAGGCCCTTGACTCAGCAGCACCTGCTGCAGTCTCAGCCTTGGCTCTAGATTAAGCTCATTGCCCATAGATTTTATTAAGTCGTTGCGTTGCGACCAAGCTAGCGGGTCGTTATCAATAAGGAAATCACACCAAGCTTGAACATTACAAAACTCTGCAAACAGTTCTACAGAGCGCTCACTTTCGCATAAATATGATCCGGTAGAGGTCGATACAGGCGCTTTTTGTCCCAGTTTTTGTTGCAAGATTTCACAACCCGATAGCGCAAATATGACGAATATAAGCAATATGATTCTTATCATTAAACGCTCCTTGGTAAACGGACGCGAAAACATACCGCAGCCTCATTTACATCGACAATAGTGACATCACCATTGAGCAAGCGGGCACAATCGGCCACTATTGAAAGGCCTAGACCCGCTCCCATTACTTTATCGTTTCGTTTGTCACCACCACGCTTGAAAGGTTCAAAAATCTCTGCCCGGATATTAGCGTTGATTGGATTTCCATCGTTGAGAACATCAAGTAACACAAATTGGGCATTTTGCGTCACTCTCACTACAATAGTGCTCGATACTGTTGCATAAGCAATCGCATTAGACACCAAGTTATCTAAAATTCTGCGCAAAAGCTCGGCATCACTACTAACATTAATACCGGGGAAAACTTCTACATTAATCAATTGGTCGTTTTGTGCTAATAATAACTGATATTCAGACACACAATCATCTATCATTTCTTCAATATTCAGGGCTCTAAAATTAGGCTCTGCTTGCTGTAGCAAAGAATTATAATCAAGTAATTTAACAACCAATAAATTGAGACGCTCAGTAGAAGTATTTAACAAACCAACTACTTCAGATTGGCCGTCAGACAACTTTCCAACCACCTCCGTTTCCAATATTGCACAGCCTTCTTTTATACTAGCAAGTGGCGTTTTCAATTCATGCGATGCATGACGTAAAAGCGCAGTACGGACTTTCTCTAGCTGTTGTAGTCTACCGTTTAACCAGAATAGGTCTTTTTCTACTGCCATTAGCTCCTTTGGTGCGGACTCTGATTTGTTTGGAAGCTTATGGCTGGAGGATGCTATAGCACGAATGATTTCTTGTAATTTTCTCACCGGCTTAATAATAAGTTGAGCCGCTACTAATATTAGCGCTAAGGACAGCAACACAAGCACACCAGTGGACCAACCCTGTCGTTTTTGAATACTGTCTAAATGTGCTTGTTGCTCAGCAATGCGCACAGCAACTGCACCATTTACCTGTTCTTTAACTATATCAACTGAGTTTGCAAAGCGCGCTAAATGAGCATTAATCACTAAGGAATCATTAAAATCTGCATAGTCTCGTAGTTTTGTAATATGGGCAGTAATGACTGAACATTCTGGCAAATTACCCAACACGTTACATAAAAATTCGAGCTTATCTTCAAATCGAACAATAGCAAAATCTGCCAGCTCGTCTAATTGCGCATTAGGCAAGACTTGATATTGCTTGATAAGACGCTCCACATCTTGCCCTATTAGCTCCAAATCCCTTAATTCACTTGCAACGGATACAAAAAATTGGGTGTTGACGGTTGTGATGTCGCTAACGTCATCAAAGTCCTGCTGACTCTGCCATAGCAGAGCAATTAAAGGGATCAGCGCTACCATGTAGCTTCCAAGCACTAACTGTTTAAGTGAGCGTATCTGCACGTTAATTATCGACTCGTCCTTGTTATTGAGGGCTGTTGGCTCTGGATATCTGCTCGAGATAAGGCTCAACAGGCGCTAGCATTGCACAGCAATGTCTTTGCATCAACTAGATATCGCGCTAATAAAAAGAGAATAAAAAGGGGACACCCGCCACTCGCAAAGCAAAGCGCCCCACTAAACCTTTTCAAACCGATATCGATTATTGTTGTCAACAATGAGTATCAAACACACCTTTCAATTCTTATGCCAACCAAACTTAATCGTTTAAAATCATATGCATAAAAAATATGAGGTGCGCTTCAGCGATGAATTTCGTTACTTAAAAGAGACAGTCATAATAGGAAGGATGGCTAATACCGGTCTATTAGTTCACAAATTAAGTGGGAATATGACCAGGATATATGGCTAGGCCGCATGAATAGGTTTATAAGCTTCGCTAAAGTCACTTGTTGCTAATTACCAACAAGCTACATGGAGCTTTTAAATAATAGTGTAAATAGTGGCCAAGCTGATTAAAGAAATGAGCAGTAATACCAACACATTCATACCAAACTGATCTGCTTTTCGGCGATTACGACGAGCACGGATAACTACAGTGAAAAAGCTCATTAGCAAACAGGTTTCAAGCAGTATTAACAACCAATTAAGTTTGTCGTTGTGCCAAAAGTCGCGACCATCAATATCCCAATAATTTTGTAAACCCGTTATAAACTCTGGTCTAGCATAATGAAAAACTATTAGTGCTATGAGGAGCAGAGTCCAAGCAAATAAGTTCAGACTCACCGCAGCCCGATATAAAATATCTTCAGAACGGCTTTTTTTTCGTCGTTCGCGCCTTACCGATGGCATTTTTAAATCAATCTCGCGAACTACTTCAGACTTTTCGCTTTTATTTTGCATAAACAGCTTTGACTAGTGGCATACTCATTTGGGATAAGTATACTAGGGCGCTTAGATTAATAATACGACCAAGAATAATAAATTCTTTGTCTTTTTTATTCGAGTCAGTCGCGCGTCACCTTCCTGAGCCTGCAATTGTCTCTTGAGTTTATGATATGGAGTCCCCTATGAGTAAAGCCCCAGTCGCCGATGTTTTGGCTGGAAAATATTCCGTTGGTAGCACTGTTGAAGTTCAGGGTTGGGTTCGCACGAAGCGAGATTCAAAAGCGGGCTTGTCGTTCATCGCACTGCACGATGGCAGTTGCTTTGACCCAGTGCAAGTTGTGGCACTAAATACCCTTTCAAACTATGCTGATATTGTTAAGCTCACCACTGGTTGCTCGTTAACTGCTACAGGTACTGTCAAACAGTCTGAAGGCAAAGGCCAAGCCATTGAAATTGAAGCTAGCGAGATTACCGTTGTGGGTTGGGTAGAGAATCCCGACACCTACCCTATGGCAGCAAAACGCCACAGCATAGAGTATTTGCGCGAGCATGCGCATCTGCGTCCACGCACAAACATCATTGGTGCTGTCACGCGGGTACGCAACTGTGTTGCTCAAGCCGTGCACCGTTTCTTTCATGAACAAGGTTACTGCTGGATTAATACTCCAATTCTAACCGGTGCAGATACTGAAGGCGCTGGTGAAATGTTTCGTGTGTCTACCTTAGACATGATGAATGTGCCAAAAGATGAGCATGGTCAAGTTGACTACAGTAAAGACTTCTTTTCAAAAGAAACCTTCTTAACGGTCTCTGGGCAGTTGAACGTAGAAACTTACTGCGCGGCGATGTCAAAAGTTTATACTTTCGGGCCTACCTTTAGAGCTGAAAACTCAAATACAAGCCGTCATTTGGCAGAGTTCTGGATGATTGAACCAGAAATTGCCTTTGCCGATTTAGCGAGCATTGCTCAGTTGGCCGAAGACTTACTAAAATATATTTTTAAAGCAGTTATCAGCGAGCGCGGAGATGACCTTGCGTTTTTTGAACAACGCGTCAACAAAGAAGTTATTAAACGCATGCAGGCTGTAATTGATTCTGATTTTGTTCGTATGGACTACAGCGATGCGATTGAAATTTTAAAAAATAGCGGACGAAGCTTCGAGTTCCCTGTGGAATGGGGTGTTGATTTATCCTCTGAGCATGAGCGTTATATCGCTGAAGAACACGTAGGTGCTCCGGTCATCATGCAAAACTATCCAAAAGACATCAAAGCGTTTTATATGCGTATCAACGATGATGGTAAAACAGTAGCAGCGATGGATGTATTAGCACCAGGTATTGGTGAAATCATTGGGGGCTCTCAGCGTGAAGAACGCCTCGATGTGTTTGATCGCAGACTAGCGGAAATGAACTTGGATCCAGAGGATTACGATTGGTATCGAGATTTACGCCGCTATGGCACGGTCCCGCACGCAGGCTTTGGTATGGGATTTGAGCGTATAGTTGCTTATATCACCGGTGTACAAAACGTGCGCGAGTTGATTCCTTTCCCACGCACCCCCGGTAACGCAGACTATTAATAATTAGCTAACGTTTAAGCAAATTAGTTAAGTTTTAGTAAAAAAGACCATCTTTAAATGATGGTCTTTTTTTATGTCAATTTTACGATTCCCTACAAGCCACTAAAAATCACGGCTAAGTACTAATTTTAATACTTCATTACATTTGGCACATACCTTGTAAACAGAAGCCTTATATTATACTGACAGCGTTTACAATTAGGAAATCAACATGAAAGCAAAATTGATCAAGACCGCTTCTTTCTTAGCAATTATTGCCTTAGCTTTTGGTGTCAACCAAGCTATCCAAGCGACGGCTAAAGATGAGGTAGAAAAAGCGCCAGAAGATGGTCGTCCTTTGGTCAGTGTGCAAACGCTAATTCCGATTAATCATGACATCATCATTTCTAGTTTTGGTGAAGTGAAACCCTTAGAACAAACCATCATAGCAGCGCAAGTTAGCGGAGAAGTGGTGAGCTGGAATCCACTATTTGTTGAAGGTGGCGTGGTTGAACGCGGTGACGTGTTATTTAGTATTGAAGCAGATGCTTATGAAGCAGCTGTATTACAAGCGCAAGCACAGGTTAGTTTGGCTGAAGCTACCCTCATCGAAGAACTCGCTCGTCAACAGGTAGCTAAACGTGAATCGAAGAGTTTACCTCAGGCTCAGGTAAGTGACTTGTATCTTCGTATACCTCAAGTACTTAGCGCCCAAGCCCAACTTAAATCTGCACAAGCTCAACTTCGCATCGCCAATCGAGATTTAGCAAAAACACAAATACGCGCCCCTTACGACGCCCTAGTGATGAAGCGTACCATTGGATTAGGCCAATACTTAAGTGCTGGTAGCCAGGTTGCCACCTTGAGTAATATTGAAAGTGCGGAGGTTGTTATCCCAATTGCCGGCTTTGACCGTCCATTTTTACAGGAACAAATGAACGGTAGCGAAGCAGTGATCACAACAAAAGAACGGGTGCCGGTGCAGCGTTCAGGCTTCGTATCAAGAGATTTAGGTGTGCTTGATGAATCTACTCGTATGATGCATTTAGTGATTCGGATTGATGACCCATACAGTCTCGACAGTGCAGGCCCTACCATTAAATTTGGTTCTTACGTTGAAGTACAAATTAAAGGCAAGCAATTGCAAAGTGTTTACAAGGTACCTCAGTCATTAGTTAATAATCGTAAAATATGGTTACTAGATGAAAATCAACAATTAAGAGCGCGCAGTGTCGAAGTGATTCGTGAAGAAGGCAGTTTCTTCTTTATTTCAGATGGTATCGCAGCTGAAGAACTGATGGTAAAAGACTTACCTGAATATCCACAAAATGGCATGCAGGTGAAGGTGAAAACACCAGAGCAGGCTCTTCTTTCTTTTAACCAAGGCTAGGGAGTAGGCACATGGATAATCAAACAAATGACGGCAAATCAGATAAAGCAGCAGACAGCACAGTAGATAACCCAGCACTCAATCCAGATAATCAGCCCTTGCCTGGCGGCCTCATCTCATTTTTTGCGCAAAACCCTGTGGCTGCAAACCTGCTAATGGGCTTTATCATCATTATGGGGCTCATAAGCTACTCCACTATTCAAAAGCAGATGTTCCCTAACATTGAGATTAATTATATCAATGCATCTGTGTCTTACCCAGGTGCATCACCGAAGGAGATTGAAGAAAATATCATCATTAAAATTGAAGAAGCGCTAGCCGATGTGACTGAAATTAAAAAGTCAGTAGGCCGCTCTTTTAGAGGGTCAGGTCGGGTAACTATGGAGATATATCCTGACGAGCACTTGCCTGACGTACTCGACAAAATTAAAGCCCGAATTGATGGTATTGCGACTTTTCCAGCGGCTATGGAGCCGATAAACGTTGCACAAGCCGAATGGCAACAAGAAGTCATCGAAATGACGATATCGGGTGATTTACCGCTTACCGAATTAAAGCCCTTTGCAGAACAAATTGAAGAGGAGTTATTGCAACTAAGCAATGTTCAGCTTGCAAAAGCAAACTCTCCGAGCGCTGAAATCGGTATTGAAATTCAGCCAGAGATGCTACGTAAGTATAACCTCACTATGAATGACATCACTCAGGCTATTCGCCGCTATTCTGCCAATTTTTCAGCGGGCCAAATTAGAACCGACAGCGGCATGATTGCTGTGCGTGTAGAAAACCAGTTTTACAGCGGTGAAGAATTTCGCGATATTCCGATAAAAGTCAGTGACGCCGGTGCACAGGTACTATTAAAAGATGTTGCGACCATTAAAGATGAATTTACTGAAGGCGAACGCTATTTTAAATTCAATGGCGAAAACGCCATAATGATGAGTGTTGCAGCTACTCGCAGTCAAAACATTATCCCAGTAGCTGACTCAGTAAAAGCCTACATCGCCCAAAAGAATCTTACTCTGCCCGATGGTTTGCAACTTGAAATCCTAGTCGATTTTACCTACTACCTCAATGGTCGCTTAGACATGATGCTGAAAAACTTAGCTCAAGGTGCGGTACTGGTTTTTTTGATGCTGGCTTTATTTTTGCGTTTTAAGTTAGCCTTTTGGGTCATGGTTGGCTTGCCAGTATGCTTTTTAGGCGCCATGATGCTGATGCCATTTGTCGGTATTACGATCAATATCCTATCTCTTTTTGCCTTTATTATGGTGTTGGGAATTGTGGTGGACGACGCCATTGTCATCGGAGAAAGTGCTTACACAGAAATTGAGTCAAAAGGTGGTGGGGTGCGTAACGTTGTTATTGGTGCCAAGCGTGTGGCAACACCGGCAACCTTTGGCGTATTAACTACTATTGCAGTATTTGCTCCCTTTGCATTTGCGTCTGGCCCTATGGGTGACTTTTTCATCAATATCGCAGGCGTGGCTATTCTCTGTTTAATCTTCTCATTGATTGAATCTAAACTCATCTTACCCGCGCACATTGCCCATTCTACATTTAAGCCACTCAAGGAGACGAGCTGGCGGAATCGTTTTAACAAAGCTTACTTTGGTTTTATTCAGGGCCCTTATAAACGTTTTATTACCAAATGTACCGAATATAGATGGATTGTTTTTGCTGTGTTTGTTGCTTTATTGATAATGAGCTGGGGGTTAATTTCAGCTAACTATGTCCGCATGGTACCGCAGCCTAAGGTGCCTCATGACTTTCCGAGTATTAGTATTGAAATGAGTGAAACCGTTGCCGATGAGGTGACCATTGATGCGCTTCGCACTATTGAACAAGTCGTGCTTACGGTGGACAAAGAGATCGAAGCCGAATTTGGCACCGGTATGGTTCGCGACATATTAGTGTGGAACAACAATAGGACAAATGGTCGCATCATGGCACCACTCATTGATGAAGATTTACGCCCAATAGATACCTTCGAACTGGCCAGAAGATGGCGCGAAGCCATGCCAGAAATATCGGGTATGAAGTCTTTCACCATTCAAGATGATGTGAATGGTGGTGGCGACGGAGGAGAGTTTGGCTATATGTTGTTTGGCTCAGACGTTGCTACTTTAAATCAAGCTGGCCGGATGCTTATCGAAAAGTTACAGGCAGAAAAAGGTGTCTTTGACGTTAGTTCAACTATTGACCCGGACAGCAAAGAAGTGCAGCTAGAGCTTAAAGCCGTCGCGTACGATTTAGGACTGGACTTGGCAAGCGTTGCGGCGCAAGTAGGCGCAAGTTTTTACGGCGGCGAAGCGCAGCGAGTGCTGCGCGACGGTGAAGAAGTGCGCGTTATGGTCAGATATCCCAAACTAACGCGAGAGAGCTTTGCAGATTTAAAATATGCGGTGATCACCACACCAAATGGTCAAGAAGTTATGCTCGGTGATGTAGTCGACCTTTATGAGGCACCTGGTATAAGTTATATTCGCCGTGAAGGTGGTTTTCGAAGCGTCTATATCTGGGGCTCTATTGACGAAGAAGTGATCGAACCAGGCGATGTGGTAGACAACATAAAAGAAAATATTTTGCCTGAACTGAAAACAATATTCCCAAGTGTTAAAACTGAACTCGGTGGCGATATTGAAGAACAGCAAGCGCAACAATCAGAGCAAATTATGTTCTTTGCTGCTGGCATGATCATGGTATATATATTGTTAGCCGTGCCACTAAAAAGCTACGCACAACCATTGATTATTATGTCGGTAATCCCTTTCAGCTTTACCGGAGCAATATGGGGACATTTTATCTTTGACATGGATATTAGTATGTTCTCATCATTCGGCTTAATAGCAGCTGCCGGGGTGGTCATTAATGACTCGCTGGTAATGACTGACTATGTCAATCAACGCCGAGCACAGGGCTACAGTATTAAAGAGTCGGTGATTGAAGCTGGGTGCGCGCGCTTCAGAGCCATCACGCTAACCTCCATCACCACCTTTGCTGGCGTGCTGCCAATAATGTTTGAAACGAGTTTACAAGCTAGCTTTGTGATTCCAATGGCGGTTGCCCTTGGCTTTGCGGTCATGTATGCAACCTTGGTCACTTTATTATTAGTACCTTGTCTATATATGATGTTAGAAGATATTGGCGGCACGTTTTCTAGCAGCACAAGGGCGATTAAATCCTTAATCATTAAACCGAACTCTTCGCAAATAGCGGCTAAAGATGTTTAATTAACTTAGATTTAGCACTGGAGAAATAAAGTATCTAAAAGAAACGGGCTTAATGCCCGTTTTTTATTTTGACTTAATTATCATAATATCCTTAACCTTTTCCCATTCTCTCCGTTACAGTAAATACAAGAACCGATTGTTAAAGGGGTCATATGGCTAAAACAAATTCCAACAGTAGGCATTATGCAAACTAGCACCCCAATAAAAGTGCTGGTTGTAGACGATTCGTCTCTCATGCGAAGCCATATCTGCGCTGCATTAATTGAAGGCGGGATGATTACCGACACCGCTACCAATGGGCAAGAGTGCTTAGACAAGCTCGACAGTTTTGCACCTGACGTGATCACCCTCGACATAAATATGCCAGTAATGGATGGTATAGCCTGCTTAAAGCGAATAATGCAACAGCGTCCGACACCCGTTGTGATGGTCTCTTCGCTTGTGCAAAAAAATGCTCATGAAACCCTTCAAGCACTAGACTTAGGCGCGGTTGATTATGTCGCTAAACCCCATGGTCCGGTATCACTTACCCTAAATCGTTCTAAATATATGCTGGTCAGTAAAGTCCATGGTGCCAGTAAAATAAAGCTTCGCCCTAAAGCTGCCTCTTATGTATCTTCACCTCGTGCAGCGGTCAGTCGTTATACTGGTCCTACTAAGAACTTTGAATTAGTTGTGATAGGGGTATCTACCGGCGGACCTAGTAGCCTGCAAGAAATTTTACCCAAATTGCCAGCAACTTATCCCTACCCTATTGTGATTGCTCAACACATGCCCTCGCGATTTACCGAAGTATTTGCCGAGCGCCTCAACAAAATGTGTGACATTACGGTATGCGAATTAAACGCACCAAAGCGGCTAGAGGCTGGCACTGTATATATTGCTCAAGGTGATGCAAATGTTGAAGTTTTTAGTCAGGCAAATCAGCTCTGGGGCAGACCATCTAATGAAAGTAGTGAATATATATGGCGACCAAGCGTAACAAAATTAGTTGAGTCAGCGCTTAAAGTCGTGCCCCATAAAAAGTTATGTTGCGTACAATTAACCGGCATGGGAAACGATGGTGCGTCAGCTATGGCAAAAGCTCATCAGTTTGGTGCAACAACCATTGCAGAGTCAGAAGCAACAGCTACCGTTTATGGAATGCCAAAAGAACTTGTAAAATTAGGCGGAGCGAGTAAAGTGCTGCCCAATTATGACATTGCACAGGCTTTGTTATCCCTAAAGTAATTATTGGCCCTCGGAAGCACAGTGGAAAAACAAGAGTTTATTCAAATTCGCCGCTTTATTGTAAAGCTCGGCAAAATGCTACACAAATATGGTACACCCGCCTTTAGGTTAGAAGCTCACCTACTAGAGGTGGCAGCTTACCTCGGTGTCAATTCTAGCTTTATCTCTACTCCTACGTCACTGACCTTCGTTATTTGGAGTGACCATCATGAAGATGAATACAACCATGCCGCCAGAGTGCAGCCGGGTGAAATTGATTTAGGCTCGTTATCGCGCACCGATGAGCTAGTAAATCGTTTGCTCAGCGGCGAGTTAACGCTCACAGAAGCAGACGTTGAAATTACTCGCATTGATAGCCTACCAAACTTTTATCATCCTCTGTTGGAGCTATTTGCATTTGGTCTATCTACCGGTTCTTTTGCTATTGTCATGGGCTCAAGCTTTCATGATGCGGTCGCCGCTGGTGTCATTGGTTTATTCATGTACTCAGTTGCGTTGTGGGCGCTAAAATCTAAACGCGTAGCGCTTATGTTAGAGCCTCTAGTGGCCATGGTGGCTGGTGTCTTAGCATGTGCCATCAGTAGTTTTGTAGACCCCGCTATCAACATACGCTTGGTGGTACTGTCATCCATTATTATATTTATTCCTGGCTTAGCCCTCACAATTGGTCTTGCAGAACTCTCGTCGCGAAACCTCGTATCGGGCACAGCTCGCGTAATGGATGCATTGATGCAATTGTTCAAACTATATTTTGGGGCCTTTTTGGGGATTGCCTTAGGGTTTTGGCTATTTGACGAAGTAACCCTTATGCCCACCGATCCGGCTCCAAAATGGGCGGTGTGGTTAGCGGTAATTGTATTATGTTCAGCGCTAGTCGTAATTTTTAAACTGCGAATTAAACATGCACCCGCGGCTGTTTTGTGCGGTGTTATTGGATACTTTGGCACTTATTGGGCCTCTAAGTATTTAGAATTTGGCCTGGGTACCTTTGCCGGCGCCTTTGCTGTTGGCGTATTTGCTAACCTTTTCACTCGCGTAGCTAAAGCGCCCGCTTCTATCGTGTTAATGCAGGGTCTGATTGTATTAGTACCAGGGTCTAAAACCTATATTGGGCTTAATTCTTTTGTGTCAGGGCAAAACTTCACAACAACAGATCATATTGGTCAAGAAACCTTTGTTATTTTTATGTCGCTGGTGGCAGGATTGATATTTGCAAACGTGATTATGCCCACTAAAAAGGCGTTGTAATAACGTCGCGAGTATTAATTGCTCATGGAATGCTCGCAACTAACACTTTGGTTGCGTCCATTTTGTTTTGCCTTATAAAGGGCATTATCAGCCCGCTCCAACCATTGGTATGAGGATTCGTTGCCATTATATTGGGCAACGCCAGCAGAAGTAGTAATGCTTAGATCAGCTTTGCTCCATTTTGCATGTTCGATTGCTTTTGTAAGCTCTTTCGCAAGCGAGGAGGCTTTGAACAAACTGGTATTTTCAAGTACTAAAACAAACTCTTCACCCCCTATTCTATACAAATAATCTGTTGCACGAATTCGGCTTTCTATTGCTTTAGCAAAGTCTCTAAGCACAATATCACCGCAACCATGTCCGTGCGTATCGTTAATGCGCTTAAAATGGTCAATATCAAAGATAATCAGTGAGCTAGTTTGCTCTGGGGCTCTGCCAATTCGTTGGGTAATTTCGAGGAGCTTTTCTTCTAAAGAACGACGGTTACCGACCTCTGTAAGCGAGTCACTAGTGGCTAACTTCTCTAAAAATAAAGCCTGTTTTTGGGTGCGACTAGAAAAGGCATATAAAAACGCTAAGGTAGCTGCAGCTGAGATAAGGAAGGTAAGTAAAAATACCGCATTTACGCTTTCATATATAAGCACCACTACTATAGATAATGATACTAAGCTAACAGTTGCCGCAATAACAGGAGGTAACAGATAAAATGTAGTACTTAGCGCTGGGTATACCCACGCAACGTTGTTGGCACCTTTCAAGTGAATAGTCGCCACCATTACAAGAATAGTCAGAAAGGCAAGCCCTGCTTTTGCATGTCGCGTGTTTTTTGTTAGTAGAACGTGTAAAAACAAACTAGAGGTAAAAAGTACTGCAGTGACGTTTAAAATTGCCGTGGGCCAGTCTTGTTGCACAATGCGCAGCACAACAAACGGAACCAAACCCAATGAGATGCAGCCACTAATAAGTAAAAAAATGACATTATCAGATGTTGAACTCGTTGGGTCTGAATCCTTGTGAATACTGATACGTTATCCTCTTTGTTGCGACTATGCAGTTGTTGTAAGTCTATGCATATGTAAATAAGAGAAATCTCATCTTATTTACTTATCATTAACATACACTAAAGTTTAGTTTGTTGCATATTAATTAACCATAGTATTCATTCATACTAAGGTATTTTTTTGAGTCTTGAAAATACTAATTGTCTATATATGAGCGATCTTTAGCCGCTGTAGGCCTGCATTTTCTGGTCCAACTATTCTTGCCTCTACCCTCCTTTGCGTTTATGGTACGGACAAATAATTCAAATATAAAAAGATTATGACAGAACGTTTCAAAATACCGCATACCTTAATCCTTTTACTTTGTATGATGCTAGTAGCGTACATTGCCACATGGCTCATTCCCCAAGGCTTTTTTGAAACAGTTACTCTCGACAATGGGCGAGAAGCAGTACTAGCGGGTACTTATGCACTATCAGAGCAGCAGGTTCGCTTAAGTCCAATGGACTTTGTGGTTGCAATACCTAGAGCGTTTGCAGCTGCCCAAGATGTCATCTTCTTTGTCTTTATTGTAGGTGGCGTATTGGCCATTGCCCGCGCTACCGGTACTATCGATGCATTAATTGGTCGCTTACTTGAACGCTTTGGACACAAACCCGAGCTCTTGATTTTCATGGTAGTGTTTACCTTTGCTTTAGCCTCAGGGGCTATAGGTACCGCTGGGGAGTACATACCTTTTGTATTGATTTTGGTAGGTTTATGCAAAGCTATGCGCTTAGATGCCATGACCGCAGTGGGTATAGTGGTAACGGGTTATGGTATTGGTTATGGCGTATCAGCTTTTAACCCATTTACTGTGATGGTGGCACAGCAAGTAGCTGGTCTACCTTTATATTCAGGTATCGAACTGCGCCTTGCTATCTTTGTGCCTTTCGTATTAATTGGGTTCCACCATGTTTGGCGATATGCCAAACTAGTACAAGCTGACCCAGCCAAGTCCTTAACTGCAGGACTACCTTGCCCATTGAAAGGCGCTGACACTAGTGATTATCCGTCTCTTAACTCGCGTCACTTACTTATTCTATTTGGACTCATTGGGACGATTATGATCGCGGTTTGGGGTATTTCTCAGCGCAGTTGGTATTTATATGAGCTCGGCGGCCTATTTATCTTATGGGGAATGTTTACCACAGTAGTAGGTCGATTAAGCGCTGATACTGCCGCCGATAAGTTCATTGAAGGCGTAAAAGATCTAACCACTACCGCTATTCTAATTGGTATTGCACGCGGTATCGCCTTAATTATGGAAGATGGACAAATCTTACATACTCTAGTGTACGCAATGTCCTATCCCTTGTCGTACTTGGGCGCTGAACTAGCTTCAGTTGGTATGTTTTTGATGCAAACCGTGCTTAATCTATTTATTCCATCCGGCAGTGGACAAGCCTATGTCACGATGCCACTAATGGCGCCGGTGGGAGATTTAATTGGTGTGAACCGTCAAGTTGCCGTACTAGCATATCAATTTGGCGATGGCTTCTCGAACATGATTATCCCTACTAATGCAGTTCTAATGGGCATCATTGGTATTGCGGGTGTTCCTTATCATCTATGGTTTAAATTTTGTTGGCCGCTGATTGTTAAGCTAATGCTTGCTGCGTCTGTGGTATTGGTATTGGCTGTTGTGTTTGACTACGGTGCAGATGTGCAACCGCAAGCTACTGGATTTGTACAAACACAATAAATCTAGACTATATTGTGCTGCACTGTTGGTCTGCTTAGACCTGCAGTGAGCCACAACATAGCCTAACGGTAATATCGCACTCGGCTATTGATGAGCCGTGATCAGCGCAAAATCACCAATGGTAAGTGGGTATGCCCTATCATTTTGAGGGTATTACTTCCTAAAAATACACTTGCCAGTTTAGAGTGTGAAAATGCACCCATAACTAACATATCTACTTCATTCTCTAACTTATATTGCGATAAAGCATCAAAAATATTCCCTTCCATGAAGGTAGCTTTCACTTCAAAGCCTTGCTCAATCAGCATGGCTTCTGTGCGTTTGAACTTTTCGAGTAAGTCACTTTGACTATTCTTAACGCTTACCAAATGACAGGTCATATTATGTAATAATCCGCCCTCAATAATACGCTGCACTGCTTTGTCTGCAGTTTCTCTGCCATCGTAAGCCAATATAAAACTCTTTGGTTCGCTAAAATCCTTATTAACAATAAGCACTGGCGTATGCACTTGGCGTATCACTTGTTCAATATGTGAGCCCAAAGCTTTAAAGTCTTCTCTATGGGATTCACCTGAGCGTCCAATAACAATAAAACGAGCGTCTTGCTCTAAATCGCAAATGGCTTCAACAATGCCGCTATGGCGCTGAGTTTTCTCAATGTCTTTGCAACCATTTTTGCTAGCGACGTTTTGGGCGTGTTCGAGTAACTCTTTACCCAAAGCCAGCGCTAGTTTGCTTCTTTGCCCATCTAACTCGGCCATTTCATTTAATAAGGCTGAGCGTGCACCTAAGCCAATGGCGCCACTTAAATCATTGGCCGATGGCGTATTGGTTTTTTCAATTGCGTGTAACAAAACTAAGGTTTTATCTAGCTTTTTAGCAACCCAAACACCAGCATTACAAACATCATCTGAAATCGCTGAACCATCAATACATGTGATTATATTATTCATTACTTTCTCCTTAGTGGCCGCCCATTAGCTTTTCGACCTCTTTGGGGTCGTTATGTACACCAAACTTATCAACGATGGTAGCAGTTGCCTCACCCATACCTACAATTTCAACCTGTGCACCTTCTCTCTTGAATTTAATCACTACCTTGTCAAGAGATGATACTGCGGTGATATCCCAAAAATGCGCTTGAGTAAGGTCGATAATCACTTTATCAACCGCTTCTTTAAAATCAAAAGAATCTATGAATTGCTCAGATGAAGCAAAAAATACCTGACCAACAACCTCGTAAGTGCGCGTGTTCTGGTCTGTATCTTGCGTTTTAACCACCATAAATCGACCAATTTTATTGGCAAAGAATAAGGTTGCTAAAAGCACTCCTACCCCTACCCCAATGGCTAAGTTATGTGTTGCTACAACAACCGCCACCGTTGAAATCATCACAATGTTAGTAGACAACGGATGGTTTTTGAGATCTCTCACGGAAGTCCATGAGAAGGTTCCAATTGACACCATAATCATTACCGCCACTAGGGCAGCCATTGGGATTTGTGCAATCCAATCGCCCAAGAACACCACCATGATCAGCAAAAATAAACCTGCCACAAAACATGACAAACGGCCGCGCCCGCCAGATTTTACGTTGATAATAGATTGACCAATCATCGCGCAGCCGGCCATACCACCCAGTAAGCCAGCTCCAATATTGGCGATACCTTGACCTTTACACTCTTTATTTTTGTCACTTGTGGTGTCCGTTAAATCATCTACGATAGTTGCGGTCATCATCGACTCTAATAATCCTACAACTGCCAGTCCAATTGAGTAAGGCAGAATAATCATTAAGGTTTCGATATTTAGCGGAACGTCTGGCCATAAAAATATAGGTAAGGTGTCAGGCAACTCGCCCATATCACCAACGGTACGAATATCTAAGCCAATAATTAAAGCGACAGCAGTTAGCACTACAATGCACACCAATGGCGACGGAACAGATTTACCAATCACAGGGATGTAAGGAAATAAATAAATGATGCCTAAACCTGCAGCGGTCATAGCATATACATGCCAAGTCACATTGGTTAATTCTGGTAATTGCGCCATGAATATGAGAATAGCCAAGGCGTTAACGAATCCAGTCACTACTGAGCGCGATACAAATCGCATCAAGCTGCCAAGCTTTAAATATCCAGCAACGATTTGAATAAGCCCGGTTAACAGTGTTGCTGCAAGGAGATATTCAAGTCCGTGTTCTCTGACCAATGTCACCATTAGCAATGCCATGGCGCCAGTTGCGGCAGATATCATGCCTGGGCGTCCGCCAACGATGGCAATGATCACGGCGATACAAAATGATGCGTACAGGCCAACTTTAGGGTCGACCCCAGCAATAATCGAGAACGCAATGGCTTCGGGTATTAACGCTAAGGCAACAACTAAGCCTGCCAGTAAATCCCCTCTTACATTAGAGAACCATTCGTGTTTCATTTTTTCGAGCATAAACAACCTTATTTAATTTAATACTACGCAAATGTCAGCAACAAAAAAATGCTAGCCTGACACTATGCGAGAAATCGATGTGTGATTTTTATTGCTGGTGTTTTTGGGCAAAAAATAGCCGTAAAGACGACATAGGAAGGTGCCACTCTACTGTTTATGAACCATTTGTGGGTGAGCCTTAAAAGGCGTGATGCGCAAAACACGTGTTTACAATTGTAACCTACGCTGCATAGTCTACACCCATTGTTAATGCGTGCAAGGGGCGATACGAAACAAGTCTAGCTACCTCTGATTTTTAAACGGCACCTTGCGTCTTATCCTCAGCGTCAGTTTTAACATTTACTGGTAAATGTGACACATCACATACTAAGGCAGTCTGATGCGGATATTGGCAACTAATTTTGCTCACACAGGTGTTTTTTACTTCGCTTTGCGCAAGTTGCTCCTGCGTTATCTTAAGGATGTCTTGTAATATGCAACGTACTACTAAACCGTGGGTCATTATCATAATATCGCCCTCTTGCGTTGCCCCAGTATTGATAACGTATTGCCAAGCATTGCGCACACGTGACACAAAGGCACCATGAGTCTCACCGCCAGGAGGTCGATAAGCAGGGGCAAAAAAATCATCCGCAATATCATCATACGATTGCCCTCTTAAATCACCAAAGTTCCTCTCCCGTAGCATTGGATTAAGTTCGAGCTTACACTTTAATATCTTATGTAGAGGCGCTGCTGTGGCTTGAGTTCGCGCATAATCACTACATATGATAAGTGAGATATCTTTGCCACTATAAGCACTCGCGAGATGCTCTGCCTGAACACTCCCATTGCTTGATAAGGGCGTGTTAGGCGTTTGCACAATACGATGCTTATTGCCATCGGTTTCAGCATGTCTAATAAGGTAAATCCACATCGTTTTTTCCTTGCGGGTATATTGATTTTCTGTATATTAATTAGTCTATAGTCTCTTCTATAATGATAAACGTTGATATTCACTCATTAACGAGAGCGAGTTAAGCATCTTCTAAGTATATACTTAGAAGGTATTTAAGATACCTATAGTCAGGAAAATCGCGATAATGTAAGGTAGTGGGTTTGCGTTAAAATACAAGCTGTGAGCTTCTCAGTCGGAAGTTCGTAATTTAATTGTGCCCAAAGTGAAGCTCAAAAGCGCTGTTACCGCGCCGAGCGTTTTGTTATTTAATCTAACGCTTGCTTTATGATTAAAATAGAGAGATCAATGCCAGACAATCGTTTTGAAGCTTTTAGCGCGTCACTGCTTAAACTCGTAAAGGGACAAGCTCTCTATAGCGGAAATTCCATCGATTCGTTCCAAGAGATCACGGGAGCAGCCTCGTACACCTTAGATGTAGAACGCGTAAGCATTTGGATGTATTCATCAGACCGTTCCAGCCTTATCAGTGTTGACCTATTCGAGCAAAGTACATCAAGTCATTCTAGCGGTGCAGAGCTTTTAGAAAAAGACTATCCAGCCTATTTTTCTGCCATTGCACAAGAACGATTTATCAATGCCGACAATGCTCATGAAGACCCGCGCACTAATGAATTCTCTAATGACTACTTACCATCCCTAGACATTCAATCCATGCTAGATGCACCTATTCGATATGCTGGAAAGACCATTGGCGTTATATGCATAGAGCACATTAAAAGAACTCGTATTTGGAGCGAAGAAGAAATTACATATGCGAGTTCGTTGGCAGATTTAGTTTCGCATGCTCTTGAAGCGCAAAAACGCGCAAGTGTAGAAGCAGCCCTTCAAGAAAGTGAATCACGCTACCGCAGTTTAATAGAAAATATCCCAGATCTCATTTATAAAACCGACTACTACGGTTCAGTAACTTATGTTTCCCCTTCAGTCAAAGAGATGACGGGCTATACCTTAGAAGAAGCCATTGGCAAAAATTTAATGACTGAGGTAGTTATTGAACCGGCTAGACATAAAGGTCTCTCACAAGCCTTTAAGCGCGAAGGTATGGTAAAAAATTATGAACTTAAATTACGTAAAAAAGATGGCTCACATTGGTGGGGGTCAATCAGTGCGAGCGCATCAAAAGGCGCAAACGGCAGAATTACCAGTATTGACGGTATAATACGCGACATATCCATACAAAGGGCGGCTCAAGACAAACTCAATTACCAAGCAGCTCATGATAGCCTGACTGGACTCATCAATCGTAGAGAGTTTGAAAATAGAGTGAACAGCGTACTTAGCGACATGAAGGGTAACGGCACCTACAAAAATCACGCTATATGCTGCCTAGATTTGGATCAATTCAAAGTCGTAAACGATACGTTTGGTCATGTCGTAGGCGACCAACTCTTGCAAAAAATAGGAACGTTATTGCAAAACACTGTGCGTAGTAGCGATACACTTGCTCGATTAGGAGGTGATGAATTTGGCATACTTCTTAAGCGCTGTACATTAGAAGAGGCGCAAAGTATCGCTAATGACATACTCAATAAAGTGCTTAACTATCAATTTCATTGGAAGGGTAAAATATTCAAAATTGGAGTGAGCATTGGGCTTGTTGCGATAACCAAAGACAGTGCAGACTTTACTGACTTGTTTAGGCAAGCTGACGCTGCCTGTTATTTAGCCAAGGATCGCGGTCGTAATCGTATTCATATTTATCACCCAGATGACGCAGAGCTAGCAGAACGGCAGCGCGACATGAGCTGGGTTGGCCGAATTAATCAAGCGCTAGACGGGAACCGTTTTTGCTTATACGCCCAAGAAATTTTCCCCTTAGATAAGTCAGAGTCTAAACATTTTGAACTCTTAATAAGGATGTTAGATGAGAAAGGAAAAATCGTTCCTCCCGGAAGGTTTTTACCTGCTGCTGAGCGTTATAATTTAATAGAAAAACTCGACGCTTGGGTTGTGCTGCATGCCTGCACATTTATATCTCGCCATGCCAGCGATCTAGCGGATGTATCATTGTTCACAATCAACCTATCAGGCCCCTCACTTACAAACAATGCTTTTTTAGAGCATATCATACAGGTCTTTAAACACTCAGGCGTAGCCCCAAGTAAAATATGCTTTGAGGTTACTGAAACCGTTGCAATATCAAACCTAGATTCGGCTGTGAGTTTTATTAAAACATTGAGAGACTTAGGGTTTCGCTTTGCGCTCGACGATTTTGGTAGCGGTATATCCTCATTTGGCTATTTGAAAAACTTACCAGTAGACTATTTGAAAATCGACGGCATGTTTGTAAAAGGTATTGCACACGACCCTATTGATTATGCGATGGTAAAATCAATTAATGAGATTGGGCAAATTATGGGCATGCAAACCATAGCGGAATTTGTGGAAAACGATGAAATTAAAGTTAAATTGCAAGAACTCGGTGTGAACTATGGGCAGGGATACGGACTAGGAAAGCCTAAGCCTCTGGAAGATTTAGTCAAATAATACGCTATTGCGAATTACAATTAGATAAGTCTGACCCGTTCACATCCAATGTCACTGCTCGCTTTGAAACAGCATCACTTATATACGCTGCTTGTTCATGCATTAATAAAATGACCATTTTAGACGCTATCCATGGTGATATATTTTGCCAGATTCTGGCCGCCATCTGAGCATCAACACCATTAAACGGTTCATCTAACACAACAAAATCAGGGGCTCTGAGTAACAGCCTGGCTAAACATATTCTTCTGGCTTGCCCACCAGACACGCTGCCGCCCGCCTCTCCTAACCAAGTGTTGAGTCCTTTGGGTAAAGCTCGCGCCCATTGCTCAAGTTCAACTAATTTAAGTACCGACCATAATTGCGACTCTGGGAGATCAGGCAAACCCACCATCAGATTATAAGCTAAGGTACCGGCTAACAATGAGTTACTTTGCTCTAAGTAACCCAAGTGCGAACACCAACTTTCAGAGCTTATTAGTTGAAGCTTATGCGCATCATTAATTATTATATTCGAGCCATGATGAGTATCTGTTTCTAGTCCTGTCAATAGATTCGCTAAGCTTGACTTACCAGAGCCAGAACGGCCTAAAACCAAGAGTAATTGCGACTGTTGCAGCTTAAATATCAATGGCTTTGTGCCGGTAATAGGAATTTTAGCTTCATGTTCAAGATGCACACTTAGCTCATCAAGCTTTTTTATTTCCACTTGATTAGCCAAGCTATGCTGAGGCTTGATCATCTCTTTGAGTCTGTTAGCGGCAAAATCTGTTTTTCCCCAGCTACTAATTTGTGACGGCACGCTTTGCAGTATTTCGCTCATACCAATGAACATCATTACCCACAATACTGCGATTGGGCCATTGATATGGTTTGAGTGCACAGCATATAAAACAACAAATATTAATAAGCTTAGCGCTACGGCAAGACTTAAATCTAAAACTAGCTGTATGTTTGCAACCCGTCCATTAAAGCGTTGCTGTACATCACCCAGTTTTTCTAAACGCATTAATATAGGCTGCTCGTGGTCTTGCATTAATTGGTAAGACTGCAGCTCAAACGCACCTTTTAGATGTTCTATAATGTCGGCTCTGAGCGTACTTAGCATTTGCGATGACGCGCTCGCGAGCGTTTTAGTTTGCGTGATAGTCAAACTGATATTAAAAATGTACAAAACAAGGAAGAAAATACCCAAACAAAGTGCTAATTCAAGCCAAATGAAACTCAAAAATCCACTAATCAACAAAATAGTAATAACGGCTGCTAGAGGTGCTATCGTGTAGCGAAGTAAAATGCTGTCTAAAGCATCTAAATCTGCAGTTAACTTACCCAGCCATTCGCTGTCTGATGAGGCTCGAAGTTCACTCATGGGCACACATGTGAGTTGTTCAAATGTAGACACCCTGAATTTTGCAATCAAGCGCAACACAGTATCGTGGTTATATACCCGCTCTGTATACCGTCCTACGGTTCTACTGAGTGCAAAAAACCGAATACCCGAGCCAGGCATGTACATATCAAACATTAATACTATGCCTGCGCTAATGGCAATACCCGCTAGTGACGTGGCTGTAATAAACCACCCCGACAGCATTAATAAACTGACGCCAGATATGGTAGTGATGACCACCCATAATACGCCCCAATACAAACGCGAGCCTTGGCTTTTAATGAGTAAATCAAACCAGTACCGCATCAGTCTTCTAAATCCATTTTTTTGAACTCAATGTGCATGTCTGCAAGCTTCAACAGTGATGAGTCGTGAGTGGCAATGATCAAAATGACCTTTGGCTTCAATGAGGCCAATGCAGCTAAAATATATTCTTTGCTGAGTAAATCGAGTTTTGCAGTTGGTTCATCGAGCAGGACAATGGGCGCAGGGTTTAGTAATACTCTAGCCAGAGCAATACGTTGCATTTGACCGCCTGAGAGGCCTTGTCCATGCTCACCAATAACCGTAAAAAGTCCTTCATCGCGCAACGACAGTTCATTGCTTAGACCAAGGGTATCCATTACCTGCAACATTTTTGCTTCGGTGGTTTGAGGCGCCAAAGCAAGTAAGTTTTGATAAATAGTATCGTTTTTAATCCATGGCTTTTGTGGTAAGTAAGCTATAGCTGGATTCTGAGCTAATCCCTGTGACGCGTCTAAAGATGCCTCAAGAGTTATTCGTCCCTCAATACTGGGTAAAAATCCTGCGATGGTATTAAGCAATGTTGACTTTCCGCAGCCTGATGCACCGCTTATCACCAGCATTTGTCCACTATTGATACTAAGATTAAACGGCCCTTGCAGTGCATTTCTTTGCCTATATCCAATACTTAGCTTGTCTAGATTAAGTGTATAGGGCGCATTAATACCAGAGTCAGTCTGAGATTTTTTTAATACGTGCGTACTAAGCTTTATATGACATTTTTCAGCATTCGTTTCAGCCTCATACATTAAGGTAACAAGGTTGTCAGCAGCCCCTAAAGCTGCAGCACGATCATGATAATATTGAGATAAGTTTCTAAGCGGTTGAAAAAACTCAGGTGCTAAAATTAGGATCGCAAGGCCAGTAAATAAAGAAAGGCTTTGGGCGGGCCCCCAGGTAATTGCTCCATATAGCGAAAAACCTATGTAAATCGCTAAACTCGCGATGGCAACACTAGTAAAAAATTCAAGGACGGTAGATGATAAAAAAGCCACTTTGAGGGTTTTCATAATCACTTCACGATAACGTTCACTGTTATAAGATACCTCTTCAGAGATCTCATGTTGCGCGCCTAGCAGTCTGAGGCTTGTTAAATTGGCAACACGGTCTAAAAAATGACCAGCTAAGCGTTGACGCATTGTCGAATATTTTTGATTTAGCTTTTCAGCGCCCATTCCCACTAAAATCATAAAAAGGGGGATTAATGGGGCTGAAACTAACAGCAGAATTGCACACAACCAATTGAAATAAGCGACCGTTGATAAAATCAGAATGGGCGAAATGACTGCCAGCATTTGCTGGGGCCAGTAGCGAGAAAAGTAGCCGTCCATTGCTTCTACTTCTTCTACCCATTGCGTGGCGGCTGCTCCAGCAGAGCTTTGCTGTAAGTCCAATGGGCTTAACTTACGCCAGCGCGCTAATATTGCCACCCTAATGGCGTTACGGATACTCAAGCTTGCTTGCTGCGCAAAATGGCTCTGCATTCGTATGAGTAAGGCCTGCCCAATTACCGCGACTGCAAAACATAATATTAATGTGGTGTTTACCTGCCATGGTAAATCATCAACAATAATATTTTGTGCCGCCAAGGCGAACGAAACCCACTGCAATAGCAGTAAAATTGTCGCCAAAGAGCCACACAATACGGCTAGTGATAGAGTTGGCGTTTGCTCTTTTATGTAGCGTCTTAAAAGAAGCTTACCGCTGGGTTTGCTTTGCTCTGCGGTAAGCTTGGCAAAAGATTGTTTCATAAGTGATTAGTAACCTAGTGATAACCACCAGCTTTTACTTTGCCGCGAAATACCCAATAGGTCCAGCTTGTATAAGCTAGCACAATGGGTATCACGAACAAAAAGCCAAGCAACAAGAACAGTTGAGAATTGTGCGAAGATGCCGCATCCCAAATAGTAAAATTAGGCGGCACGATGTAAGGCCATTTGCTTGCCAATAAACCTAAATAGCTAAACAAAAAGATTCCCATAGTCGCCACAAAGGGCATACCGTCTTGGCGTTTCTTGACTGAACGCAGCACAATATAAGCACAGTAAAGCGACAATGCTGGTAAAATCCAAATTATACTGATGTTTTCAAACCAACGCGATTTCACTGTCTCATCTACAAAGGGTGTGTATATACACACAATAGTAAATACCGTTAGCAGCCCCGCTAAAAGTTTTGGGGTGATTTTATATGCCCAGTCTTGTAACTCACCTTCGGTTTTCATAATTAGCCAAGTGCTGCCCAGTAGAGCATAACCGGCGACTAAACCTAGTCCAGTGATCATGGTAAAAGGACTTAGCCAATCAAGTGCCCCGCCTGAATAAACAAAGCCCTCGGTTTCAAAGCCTTGGATATATGCCCCAACCACAGCGCCTTGCGCAAAAGCGGCAACGGTTGAGCCGACTGCAAATGACCAGCTCCATAAATGCTTAGAGCTTTTTGCCTTAAAGCGAAACTCAAAAGCAACACCACGGAAAATAAGCCCCGCAAGCATCAAAAACACGCCAATATACAATGCTGGTAAAAATACCGAGTACACCAGAGGAAATGCAGCGAGCAGCCCTGCTCCACCTAGCACTAACCATGTTTCGTTACCATCCCAAACTGGTGCCACTGAGTTCATCATAGTATCTCTAGCTGCTTCGTTGGGCGCAAACGGAAAGAGTATTCCCTGACCTAAATCAAAGCCGTCCATTAATACATACATCATTAAACCAAAGCCAATAATGCCTGCCCATATAACGGTTAAATCAAAATGTTGTTCCATGTCTATTCCTCCCCATCAATAGCTGCATGCGCTGCTGAAAATGGTCTCTTTGGACGTTCAATCTCTTCCATCTCATGTGGTGCATTGGCTGTTTCTAAGCCACCTTTAAAAACCTGCAATAAATAGTAAACACCCGCACTGAATACCAAAGCGTAAACTATGATATAGCCAATTAGCGTAAACAGGGCCATACCACCAGTGAGAGAGGGGGTGAGGCCTTGAGCGTGAGTCATTTGACCGTATATAAGCCATGGAGCTCGCCCAGTTTCAGTCACTACCCACCCAGCCAGTACCGCTATAAAAGGAGTAACACTCATTAAGCGCAAACCGTTTAAAAATACTGGCGATTTATAATAGCGACCTTTAGGACGCAAAATCAGTCCCCAGACGGCAAAAGCAATCATTAGTAGGCCTAAGCCCACCATGATACGAAACGACCAGAATACAATAAATACAGGAGGCTGCTCTTCAATAGGCACCTCGTTTAGCCCAGGGACCTCGCCATCCCAATCATGGGTAAGTACATAACTAGCGAGTTTGGGTATCTTCACTTCAAAATGGTTGGTTTGAGATTCTTTGTCGGGGATAGCGAACAACAGCAGCGGCACCCCAGTTGACGTTTCCCAATTGCCTTCCATTGCAGCGACCTTCATTGGTTGATGCTCTAAAGTATTTAAACCATGAAAGTCACCAATAACTGTTTGTGCCGGCGCTAATACTAATAAAAACCAAAGGGCAACTGATAGCGCTTTGCGATTAGCCTCAAGCTCACGCTTTTGCAATATAAACCAAGCGCTAACACCAGCAACAACAAGTGCAGCGGTCAAAAATGAAGCCAAAGCCATGTGAGCAAAACGATAAGCAAAGGAAGGCGTGAACAAAGCCTCGCTCCATGAACGCACATAATACATACCGTCAATTAACTCTAGACCTTGCGGGGTTTGCATCAGCGAATTCGCAGATAAAATCCAAAATGATGAAATGAAAGTGCCGGTTGCCACCATAATGGCTGCAAAAAGATGCACACCTTGGGGGACTTTATCGCGACCAAATAACAATACGCCTAAAAAAGCAGCCTCTAAGAAAAAAGCAGTGATAACCTCGTAACTGAGCACCGGCCCTAAAAAGTTTGCAGTAGCGTAAGAGAAGTTGCTCCAATTAGTGCCAAACTGAAAGGACATAACAATTCCCGACACCACACCAATACCAAATACAACGGCAAATACCTGAATCCAAAATTTTGATAGCTTCTGCCAAATTGGATTACCCGTTTTAAAGTGCAAGGTTTCAAAACCTGCAATGGTGCTCGCCAAACCGATTGTAAATACCGGAAAGATAGCGTGAAAACAGACCACAAAAGCGAACTGGATTCGAGATAGTATGAGTGGATCTAACTCCATGTTTATACCTCTTCATAAGATGAGATTGATACAATACGCATGCAATAAAAACCACAGCGTGTAGCTTTTTATTCAATTAATGAGAGCCTTGCAGCGTGACACACTGACTTAAATAGCATTATTCGTTCCATAACGTAAAAATTGTTACATGCGCTATGAAAATAGCAGAAATAACGCTCAATACTTGAGAGAAAACAACTAAAAAGATAACATATAAAAATATAAATATATGTTTTTAATAACATTTATTTATTCTTGATTTTTAATAAATATAAAATATTTTTAACATAATAATCCGCCTAAGCCTGTAACGAGAGTATTATTTATTATTGATAGAGTCATATATGACAAATTTAAATGCCATATATGTCATTCCATTTTTTATAAAAAGATCATACGTAAACAGCATTGCAGTAAGTGTTTAAAAATTGATCATCGTCAATTAGTGATCAGAAGTTCATGTCATTCTTTAAGTGAAGTTATTGCTCAAAAATTAATGAGCGTCATGCCTGAGGAACTAAGATGAAAATCAAATTACTTTTTTGTATCACCGCCTTAACTTTAACAATAGCGGGCTGTAGTCAAGGCCCCGATTCACCAAAAGGCTTTAGCTTGCCGCAAGGTGATGTGGTAAAAGGTGAGGCTGCCTTTATGAAATACCAATGCTTAGCTTGCCACTCTATTGACGGCTATAGCGATGAATCGGTTGTAAAACAGTTTGAGACACCCATACAGCTTGGTGGCACCTCTTCAATGGTCACCACTTACGCCCAGTTAGTCACCTCAATCATTAACCCTTCACATAGAATTGCAAATCGTTCTATTGGTAATGAGGAAGCTACAAATGATGATGGCAGCTCTAATATGCAGATTTACAACGATGTGATGACGGTTAGTGAGCTCACCGATATTGTGGCTTTCCTACAACCTAAATATAAAGTCAAACCGATGCGGTACACTCAGTATCAAAACTACGATTATATTCATTGATACTTGCCTTAGTTCTTCTAAGCAAGCTGAGATGCGCGACTCTTTAAAGTTATACAGCTGATATTCAAGTAAGTGAGAGTAATAAATGGAGTTTAAAGATTATTATCAAATTCTTGGCCTTAAAGAGGATGCAGAATTAAAAGAAATTAAGCGAACCTATCGTAAATTAGCATTGAAGTTACACCCAGATGTCAATCCTGAGGCCGACGCCTCAGAAAAGTTTAAAGAAGTCGCCGAGGCTTACGAGGTTCTCAAGGACCCTAAGCGCCGTGCAGAATACGATGAGTTACGAAAATATGGTGGTTCTCGCGCAGGCGGCTTCAACGATACAGGCAACTGGCAACATGCCGAAGGCGCTGACCATGAGCATAACAACGCTGATTTTGCTGACTTTTTTCACTCTGTCTTTGGCGACAGAGGTTTTACTCAAGGCGGCGCTCAACATAGTACAGGTCATCGTTCTCATCAACATGTCTATAAAGGACAGGATGCTGAAATTGAAGTCCCCGTATTTTTGGAAGACACCCTTGCTGAATCAAGTAAAACAATTCAGTTTAGTATCCCGGCAATTGAAAATGGGCAAGTAAAACAAGTAAGTAAAACCTTAAAAGTTAAAATTCCTATGGGCGTCAGCGACAATGACCGTATAAGGCTGAAAGGACAAGGTGGTCCTGGTCATGGTGACGGCCCTAACGGCGATTTATATCTGCATATTAGACTGGTGCCACATCCACTCTTTGATGTTCAGGGTCACGACGTCATTATCTCAATACCTATTTCGCCTTGGGAGGCAGCTCTTGGAGCGAGTATTACCGTGCCTACTTTGAGCGGAAAAATTAAACTTAACGTGAAGCCTAACAGCAACTCAGGGCAAAAAATGCGTGTCAAAGGAAAAGGCTTAAAAACAAAAGTGGGTAGTGGCGATATGATTGCTGTGCTTAAAATTGTATTACCCGCCCAAATAAGTGAAGACGACAAGGTGCTTTGGCAACAGTTTAAAGACAAAAATGCCTTTAACCCCAGAAATCAGTGGAGCGATTAACATGAGCGAAACTATACTTTACATTTCATTTGAAGAGTTGTGTGAACCCGAAGCTATTAAACATGAATGGGTGTTAGAGCTTATCGACTATGGCATAGCAACACCGGTTACTGGATCAAGCGAAAAAGATTGGTATTTTGATATGAGCAGTGTGGTGTGGCTTAAGAAAGCTGTGCGGCTTTATTGCGAATTAGAAATTGACTGGGTAGCGGTTGCATTAATTATAGAGCTACTTAAGCAAAAGCAAGCGCTAGCCCAGGAAAACCAATCGCTTCAAAGCCAGTTGAAAAGGTTTCATCATGCATAATACGCTTATATTTAACGCAAGTGACTTACAACTTGGCTACGTCGCTCTGTAGAATGTGATTCTTTGCTGTTATGTTCTTTATTTCCAATCAATAATGATTGGCGTAGTTGCGCAATATTGCATAATGTAATTTGACGACGCTGCACGCTAATCATGCCTTGTGTTTGCATTTTATTAAGTAAGCGACTAATCGTTTCAATTGCCAAACCCAGAAAGCTAGCAATATCGATGCGGGTCATACTTAAATCAAAAACCTCAGCTGATAAACCTCGCTTACCAAAACGCTCAGATAAATTTAGCAAGAACTGAGCAAGTCGCTGCTCTGCATTAAATTTGCTGACCGTAAGCAGCAACCTTTGTTCATCAACTAAAGATTGACTCATGTATTGCAATAGTTGTTGGCGCGCAAGATCTGACTCTATCATAGCCCGATTAAACTCTTTGAGTCCGATACGCCAGACACTGCTCGTTTCAAGAAATTTCAAGCTATGCACATGTTGAATGTTACTAAAAGCTTCTAGGCCGATAATGTCATCTGTAAAATAAAAATTAGATATCTGTTCATAACCACTTTCAGTGCTCATAAATGATTTAGCTGAACCTGAGCGCAATATATACAATGCATCAAAGGTATCGCCTATGGTGTATAAGGTTTCGCCTCGATGATAAAGTCGATGAGCCTGCTTAAAGACTGTTTCTTGCTGATTGTAAAGCAAATGAAAATTGTACAATGCGCATTGAGAGGCGTGATATTGCACTTTTGCTGCTGATTGACTAGACATACCACCTACCCTTTTGTATACAACTTTTCATTTGCCCATCCTTAAACTCAAGCTTATGCAAAGGACATCTTCAACGGAATTTTAAGATACGCAGTGTCATTTGATTCTTGAGGAGGCATCTGCCCAGCTCGAATATTGATTTGAATAGCAGGTAATAAGAGTCTAGGGACCGGTAAGGTAGAATTGCGAGCGTTTCGTTGCTCTGCAAAATCTGCTTCACTAGTGCCCTTTTTGATATGAATATTATTACGCTTTTCTTCTAATACCGTAGTTTCCCAAGCGAAGGTATCGCGACTTGGACTTTTATAATCATGCCCAACAAAAATACGTGTTTGCTCTGGTAGCGCCAAAATCTTTTGAATAGAGTGATATAGAGTATTAGCACTGCCGCTAGGAAAATCTGTACGCGCAGTACCAAAATCTGGCATAAATATAGTGTCGCCAACAAATATGGCATCTTCAATTAAATAACTTACGCAAGCAGGGGTATGTCCGGGCGTGTGCATTACCTCTATATTCAAATGTCCTAAACTAATAATTTCAGCATCTTCAAATAGAAAGTCAAATTGACTGCCATCACAAGGCATATCTTCACCTAAATTGAAGGCCTTTTTAAATACCGACTGAACATCTGTAATGTGTTCACCGATACCAATGTTACCACCGCGTTTATCCTTGAGATAATGAGAGGCAGTAATATGATCAGCATGCGCATGAGTTTCAAGAATCCACTCTAGGGTAAAGTTATGTTTGTCTAAATATTCAATTACCTCATCAGCGCGCTTCGAACTTAGTTTGCCGGCTTGTGGGTCGAAATCTAATACCGGGTCGATGACCGCTGATTTAGAGCTTGCTTTGTCAGTTACAACATAAGTAACGGTAAAAGTATCTTCATCAAAAAACGGTTTAATTATTAATTTGCTCATCATCTTTTCCTCTTTTATGCCGCTTAACAGCAGTCATTATTTATTCGTTTATTTGTTTACTTAGGGTAAATGCACCGCGTATATCTTCTAAGGTAAAGCCAATGGCTATGTCGTTTGGGTACATCCTATTAATGCTTGCGCTTAAATCTGCGTCGACTGAAGAACCGTGGCAAGCCAGGCAAACTTGGTCAGTAGGAATCGCTTTCATATACCTATATTGCTCTGGCCCTGTCAACGAGGCCGTCAACTGACTCGCGGCAGTACCACCTTTAAATCGACGGTCGAAATCTTTTAGTGTTTCAAGCTCCCATTGATCTGGCTTATTCACATCGTTTCGTGTTTTTAAGCTAGTTCGAGCTACCCGCCAGCCATCAGTTGAAAGTTCTTGAGCAATCTGCGGTGCACGCTCATGACAAACATTAACTGCATGAGCTAAACCTTGCTCTTTAATAGCAGTAACTAAAGCAGACTTCAGTTGGCCAGCAAACTGCTTAATTCTATGCTGTGCTTCAGAAGTTAAGAGCTCCTGCTGTGTAAACTCGTTAGTCACATCTAATTGAGACACGAGCTCATCACTTACCAGAGCTGCGCTTTGCGATTGGCTAGATAACGAAATATTGTTATTGTCCTGCGCAGAACCAAATAGCGGTAGCGCTAGTAATGCGATCGTACATAGAGGTTTTATCAACACCTTTTGCTCCTAAATTGAGTGATAGACAGACCCGCAATAAATACTAACTTTGCATGCGCATCATCATTGTTAATAAAATGTACTACAAGAGCCATGCCAACATTAAAATAATCATAAGCAATTGATTATTATTAATTTATTCAAACCTCCAAAAATATAGTGTGATCAAAAGTTGAATCTCTCGCCACATTTGACACATAATACGTCAAATGTGTCATATCACACCTCCATTCTAAGAAAGGAAGCGCTATGAGTATTTCAATCATCCAAGGCATGATTAATGCGATTGATAAGCCAGCAATATTTATAAACACCCAATACACTATCCTAGCGGTCAATGAAGCTTATCGCGATAGTTACGAAACCGAAGTAATATTAGGAAGAAGCCGGTGTTTTGAAATTTCCCACGGCCACAAATCAGCATGTGATAAACATGGTGAGGAGTGCCCTATCCAAGCCTGTATGAGTAGCGGCAAAACCAGCTCTGTCGTGCATATCCATAAAACTGCGCATGGCAAAACCTACTGCGACATTCTTATGAAACCTGTGAAAGACGAGAATGGCATCACTACTGGCTTTTTAGAAATCTTAGACCGCATAGACTTCGCAGCGGCCGAATCTCACGGCAGTAAAATGATTGGCGCGAGTGCCCCATTTAAAGACATGCTGACCAATATTAATCGCGCGGCTAAGTCTGAGATTGCAGTTTTACTGCACGGCGAAACTGGCACAGGAAAAGAGCTAGTGGCAAAAGCTTTACACGATTCGAGTCGACGCTCAGAGAAACCTTTTGTTGTAATTGAATGCACTGGCTTAAATGAAAACTTATTTGAGTCTGAATTATTCGGTCATGAACGAGGTGCATTCACTGGCGCCACTCATGCTAAAAGTGGACTGATAGAAATTGCCAACGGCGGCACTGTATTTTTTGATGAGATAGCTGACGTGCCGCTTAGTATGCAAGTGAAACTGTTGCGACTCTTAGAAACCCAATGCTATCGCACGGTTGGCGGCCTTAAACAGCGCAAGGCCGACTTTAGACTTATTTGTGCCAGTCATAAAAACTTGCTAGAAGCCGTAGAGCAAGGTTTATTTCGTAGAGATTTATATTATCGCATTGCAGGCTTTCCCATTGAGTTGCCGCCATTGTCTGAGCGTCAAGAAGACATACCGGCATTGGTAAAACATTTCTTAGGCCATAGCGAACTCAAGCATAAAAAGTTTAGTGCATCTGCCTTAGAAAGGCTTAGCCAATACACTTTTCCAGGTAACATTCGCGAACTTAAAAACATTGTTGAACAATCGGCATTACTGGCAAACGAAGACATAATCGAACGTGATGATTTACCTGCACAAATTAGTAATTTGCGGGTTAACACTAAAGACCAAAATAACAGTGTAATGACCTTAGAGGAACTAGAGCAAGAGTACCTTTCAAGACTCTGTATGACGCAAGAGATGACTATTGACGAACTAGCAAACATACTGCAAGTCAGTACACGTACGCTTTATCGCAAGTTACAAAAATATGGTTTGAAGTATGAACATTAAGGAACGTTGTGTTAAGTCTATTATTCATCATTAATATTGCCGCTACTATTGCCTTCGCTATATCAGGCGCACTTGTGGCCGCAAGGCATCGGCTCGATTGGGTTGGCTTTGTATTTATGGCCTGTATCACCGGCATTGGTGGCGGTACCTTGCGGGATGCTATTTTAGATGTCCCAGTATTTTGGCTCTCCGACTATTATATTATTTTAGTCTGCACTGCGGCGGCACTTATGACTTACTTTGCAGCCCAACACATATCAAAGCGCTCAAAACCCTTATTATGGGCTGATGCTTTAGGTATGGCACTGTTCTCAACACTGGGGGCACAAAAAGCTTTAGCTCTAGGTATGAGTATTCCAGTGGCAACTATTATGGGCGTATTTAGCGCCTGTTTAGGAGGCATTATTCGCGATGTGATCGTCAATGATGTGCCTGTTGTGTTTCAAAAAGAAATATACATCAGTGCATCCTTAGCAGGTGCATTAGGGTATTGCCTAATGCATGACTATACTCCGATAAGTGAAGGCTGGGCCTTGGTTTTAGGGGGACTTATCGCCTTTATAATACGGGCACTGGCGATTGTTAAAAATTTGACCATGCCCGCGCACAAGGGTTTAGGATAAATATAACATGTAAAATCCAAGCACGTTATTTCGATAACTTGGCCAATAAATTTCAGACTTTTAGTTGTCAGGCGATATATTAAATAGAGAAATACGAAAAAAACTGAAAAAACAGATCCCCAGATGTTAAAAAAAAGTAATAAATACTGGATCTTATCTGCCTGTTCACATTACAGTACGTTTTTACTCAAAGTGCTTGAAAAGCGTAAAATAATAATTGGAGCACAGTGAAACTATGAGCTTATTTTGGATAACAGCAATCTTATTGATTGGTGTTTTAGTACCGGTAGTCACCGAGAAATTCGGCCGAACTGTCAATACCCTCTTTACCATGGCGGCGCCAGCCATTGCGCTTGCCTATATTGTCACATTAATACCAACCGTACTAGCGGGCAATGTGGTTGTTGAGTATCTAGAGTGGATTCCTTCCATTGGACTAACGTTATCATTGCACTTAGATGGTCTTGCCTTGATGTTTGCTCTACTCATTTTAGGTATTGGCTTACTAATTATTATGTATGCGCGATATTATTTGTCCGAGAAAGAAGCTGTTGGACGCTTTTTCGCTTACCTGATTTTATTTATGACAGCCATGCTGTCGATTGTGCTCTCAAACAACGTGTTACAACTTTGGATGGCTTGGGAAGTCACGAGTATAAGCTCTTTTCTACTTATTAGTTTTTGGTCGACTAAGTCTGAATCGCGCAAGGGTGCACGTATGGCCCTGACGGTTACAGGGGCAGGTGGATTAGCATTACTAGCCGGTCTATTGTTAATTGCAGACATTGTTGGTAGTTATGAACTCGGCGTTATTCTGGCTAGCGGTGACCTCATAAGAGAACATGTCCTTTACCCTGTTGCTCTTATTCTAGTATTACTAGGCGCCTTTACTAAATCGGCGCAATTCCCTTTTCACTTTTGGCTACCTCATGCAATGGCGGCTCCAACCCCTGTTAGTGCCTATTTGCACTCAGCGACCATGGTTAAGGCCGGTATATTTCTGTTAGCCCGCTTTTACCCGGTATTAGCCGGCACTGAAATGTGGTTCTTAATTGTCAGTATGACAGGTTTAATTACGCTACTTATTGGGGCATATACAGCCCTGTTTAAACATGACCTGAAAGGCCTCTTGGCCTACTCCACCATCAGTCATCTTGGCTTAATCACCTTACTCTTGGGGCTTGATACAAAGCTAGCGGCGATAGCAGCCCTATTCCATATAATGAACCATGCCGTATTCAAAGCCTCTTTGTTCATGGCCGCAGGTATTATTGACCATGAGTCAGGTACTCGAGATATGCGAAAGCTAAATGGCTTATGGCGCTTTATGCCCTATACCGCGACGCTAGCGATGGTTGCAGCGGCATCAATGGCTGGGGTGCCCCTGTTTAACGGCTTCTTGTCTAAAGAGATGTTTTTGGCCGAAACCCTGCATTCATCTGCGTTAGGCTTCTTATCATGGACGATTCCTGTACTCGCCACACTCGGGAGTGTATTTGCGGTCGCTTATTCAATGCGCTTTATTCACGACGTGTTCTTTAACGGCGACCCTATCGACTTACCGAAAACACCTAATGAGCCGCCACGCTACATGAAAGTGCCTATCGAAATACTCGTTGTATTGTGTTTAGCGGTTGGTATTTTCCCCAACTTTATGATTGGTGATCTACTAGCAACCGCGTCTTCAGCGGTGTTGATGACCGAACTTCCCTACTACAGCTTGGCCATTTGGCATGGTTTTAATGTGCCATTATTGATGAGCGCAATTGCGATTGTTGGTGGTTTACTGATATATGCCTATCGCAATCATTTATTTCGCTTTCAATCCCAATTTAAAGAGTCAGACGCTAAGTTTATTTTTGAAGGCATTATTCAAAATATTGTTGCAGGCGCGACAAAGGCCAATGATTATATGAGCAATGGCTCATTACAACGTTATGTTGCTGCGCTGCTAATATTTACAATTACTATTACTGCGATTCCGCTAATTAATCTGCACACAACTACCACGCGCTTGCCTGACCAAGCTATTAGCGGCATTGAAATAACAGCGGCCATTATTTTATGCTTAAGCGCACTTGCAACAGTCATATATCATCGCAAGCGGATGATTGCATTGATTACGCTTTCAGTTGTGGGACTTATTGTCTCTATCGCTTTTGCGCGCTTGTCGGCGCCTGACCTTGCCTTAACGCAACTTGCTGTAGAAGTTGTTACTGTCATTTTACTGATGCTTGCGCTGTTTTTCTTACCCCAAAAAACGGCACCTGAATCAGCACCCTCACGTGTTGTAAGAGATGTGGGTATTGCTGCAGCTATAGGTGGTTTAGTCGCGACTATCAACTATGCATTTATTTCTCAGCCATTAGATAGTATTTCTGAGTTTTTCTTAGCCAACAGTAAGACCGGCGGCGGCGGCACTAATGCTGTAAACGTCATATTAGTTGACTTCAGGGGCCTAGATACACTTGGTGAAATCCTAGTGTTAGGTATTGCTGCGTTGGGTATCTTTAAATTACTGTCACGGGTTAGATTATCTATGCCTACTGCCAACGAAAACGGCTTAGCATGGTCTGAAGACCGTCATCCTCCTATTTTAGCGATGATATCTCAAAGCTTGTTGCCGCTTGCCTTGCTAGTGTCATTCTACATCTTTTTAAGAGGCCACAACATGCCTGGGGGCGGATTTATCGCTGGCTTAATTACGTCAGTAGCTCTGATTCAGCAATATATCGCACATGGCGTTGATTGGGTTAAACCACGTATTAAAGTTGATTATCAAAACTTAATTGCTTGGGGTGTATTAATCGCCGCACTTACGGGTATTGGTAGTTGGTTCTTTGGTCGTCCATTTATGACCACTTGGTTTGACTATTTCGATATCCCATTGATTGGTGAGATTGAACTAGCGAGTGCCCTAATCTTTGATTTAGGCGTGTATTTGACCGTAGTAGGTGCAACCTTACTCATATTGGCCAACCTAGGTAAACTTACCTCGGTTCATCGCCCAACTCCGGAGGAATAATGGAAACAGTATACGTAATTTGTGTAGGTGTACTCACTTCATGTGGCGTATTTCTTTGCTTGCGAGCCCGCACCTTCTCGGTGGTGGTAGGTTTAACTATGCTCTCATACGCAGTAAATTTATTTTTATTCTCTAGCGGCCGCTTAAGTCTCGACGGTGCAGCGATTTTGGGCATGGCCGACCAATACGCGGACCCACTCCCACAGGCTCTAACGCTAACCGCTATCGTTATCGGTTTTGCGATGATTGCTTTTGTGGTTATTTTGGCAATACGCGCACGCGCTGATCTCGGCAACGATTTTGTAGATGGACGAGATCCACCTGATACTGACAAACTGGTTAAGCCGAATGGGGGTAAAGTATGACGGTTCATTTGGCCATTCTGCCTATTTTAATACCCATGTTGGGCGGATTGCTGATGTTGCTGCCCCCCTTTAAAGGGCCTGACCGTTATAACTTTAGACGCGCAGCATCTTTAGTGTTAATAATCGCACAGCTTATTTGCGCTATCATACTTATGATGACAGTAATGAAAAACGGCGCAATTATGTATGCCGTTGGTGATTGGCAACCACCTTTTGGTATTATATTGTACGTTGACCTGCTTTCTGCAATGCTCGTATTACTAACCAGCTTTTTAGGCCTTGGTGTTACTTTGTATTCTTGCGCGGGCGAAGACCGACAAGGCAAATATTTCCACCCGCTTGTTCACTTTCAGCTACTAGGCATATATGGCGCGTTTTTAACAAACGATCTATTCAACCTATTTGTATTTTTTGAAGTTTTGTTGATTGCTTCTTACACCCTATTAATTCATGGCGGCGGCAAGCATCGAACAGCTGCAAACGTACACTACGTGATTTTAAACCTCATTGGTTCGAGTTTGTTTTTATTCGCACTTGGCACTATTTACGGGATTACCGGTACACTTAATATTGCAGACATGGCACTGCGCATTCCAGAACTATCAGAAAGCGATCAATTAATCGCACAAGCTGGCGGCTCCTTAATGCTGATTGTATTCGGCTTAAAATCTGCGATGTTACCCTTGCATTTCTGGCTACCACGAACCTATGCAGCGGCGAGCGCGCCCGTAGCGGCCCTATTTGCCATCATGACTAAGGTTGGTGTGTATTGCATATTCCGAGTCTATACCGTTGTATATGGGGACAATGCAGGCGGCTTAGCCGATATGGTTCAGCCATGGATATGGCCACTTGCCATATTGAGTATCATCATTGGTAGTATCGGTGCGCTTGCTGCAGCCAACCTTCGAATGTTGGTAGGTAATCTCGTGATTGTCTCGGTAGGAACCCTGCTGATTACCTTTTCTCTTCGAACCCCCGAAGCGACTGCCGCTGGATTCTTATATTTAATTCACAGCACGTTGATCACAGGTGCATTGTTCTTAATTGCAGATATGATAAGTTCGCAACGTGGTAAAGCAACCGACTACTTTGTAATTGCTCGCAAACTTAAACAACAAACATTATTAGGCATCATGTTCATGGTTGCCGCAATGGCAGTAGCTGGTTTGCCGCCGTTTTCCGGATTTTTAGGGAAGCTTGTAGTGCTGCAAGCTGCCACAACTCCAGATGAACGTATATGGGTCTGGTCAGTTATTTTGCTTTCAAGTTTGGTAACTATCATTGCGCTCTCTAGAGCAGGCACAACGCTGTTCTTTCGCTCCACTCCGAGTCACGATAATGTTGAGGATGTTGGTGCATCTAAATGGCAATTAAGCGGTGCTATGCTGTTATTAATCGCCTCACCTCTGCTCGCACTTTTTGGTGCAAGCGTGGTTGAATATACTAATAATGCTGCAGCACAATTACATGACATAGACTATTTACTTGATGTGATGAAGTTGAACGGAGGTGCTCCATGAGCTTAGTTTCTCGCATGTTTCCGATGCCACTACATACCATTATGCTCTTAGTGGTATGGTTGATGCTCAATAACACAATGAGTTTAGGCCACATTCTATTAGGCACAGTGCTAGCCGTTTTGATACCTATGCTTTGTGCTCCATTACGAGTACCCCATGCAACAATCAAAAGACCACTGAAAGCTGTTTCTTATATATTGATTGTACTAAAGGATATTGTGGTAGCTAATTTTGAGGTCGCGTTATTGGTAATAGGCCCGATGCGCAAAATCAAGCCTGGTTTTGTAGCTGTACCACTAGATTTAAACGATACATTGGCTATCACAATACTTACTAGTACCGTCACCATGACGCCTGGTACCGTTAGTTGCGATATTTCAAAGGACAGGGATTGGCTGTATGTTCATGTATTAGATATGCCTGAAAATGAACAAGAGGTAATTGATTTGATCAAGCAGCGCTATGAGTCGCGTGTTAAGGAGATTTTTGGATGTTAGATATTGCTATAGTTATTGTTGCTATTATGCTGAGTATCGCACTTTTACTCAATCTTGCCCGGCTGATTATTGGCCCTCACGTAGTTGACCGAATATTGGCGCTCGACACCATGTATATCAACAGTATTGCGCTAATTTTAATTTTTGGTATGTACAACGATACCCCTTTGTATTTCGAGGCTGCGTTGCTCATTGCAATGCTTGGGTTTGTTAGTAGCGTTGCGTTTGGTAAATACTTGCTGCGCGGCGACATTATTGAATAGGAGCAAAAGATGAGTTTTTATGTAGAACTAGCTATATCCGTGTTCCTAATTTTGGGAGGTCTTTTTGTACTAATTGGCTCAATTGGTTTACTTCGCCTCAAAGATTTATACACACGGTTGCATGCGCCCACCAAAGCAACAACACTGGGACTTGGAAGTATATTAGTTGCATCCATGCTATACATGTACTTTGCCCAAGGTGGCTTTTACATTAATGAGTTACTCATCACCATCTTTTTGGTAATAACTGCCCCAGTTACGGCACATATATTGGCGAAATCAGCGATGCATCATCGAGTAAAAATGATGGAACGAACTCGCAACCAAGATCATATTGAAACTTCACGCATGCAGTTGCCGCCAGAGACTGGAAACGTCAGCGAAAAAAGCGAGACTTAGGCGTAAATGAACGGGAGCTTCATTCAGCTCCCTTCTATTTAGTGCCCTGATACAACTGACTTTCGCGATATTGTTCAAGCGCAAAACGAACAATCACACCTATAGTTGCCGCAACAGGAATTGCCACTAGCAAGCCCACAAAGCCAAATAACGAACCAAATACCGACAACGAAAAAATAAGCCAAACAGGGTGAAGGCCCACTGAACCTCCTACCAGTTTTGGCGTTAAAAAATTACCCTCAACTACTTGCCCTATCACAAATACGCCTGCTACCAACGCAATGGACACCCAATCGCCCCAAAATTGAAATAAGCCTAATCCAACCGCAAGCACACCGCCGATAATGGGTCCAAGATAAGGTATAAACGTCATTATACCAGCAACAAATCCTACTATAAGACCAAATTGTAGTCCTATGAGCATCAATGAAATCGCGTAATAGGTACCCAAAATCAAACAGACACTGCCCATGCCACGAATAAAGCCTGACAAAGTATCGTCAATATCACGCATTATGTCGCGAATTGCTGGGGCATGATCGCGCGGCATTAATCCATCTAAAGTGGCAATTAGGCGATTCCAATCAAGCAGCATGTAAACAGCTACCACAGGCGCAATTATAAATAACATAATGATATCTATGATACTGGCTGCAGAATTAACCACTGTATTGAGTAGCTCACCTCCGCGCTCTTGCAAAATGTTGCCAAGGGAATTGATTGAGCTCTGTAAGGTTGAACCTTCATCAAGTAAATTAGGAAAACGCTCTGTTACCCAAACACTTAAGCTTTGCGTTAAGCTGGGCATAATTTCAAACAAGTTTACAGCTTGATTAACAAGTGTAGGCGCTATTAATAGTGTCATCGCTACGAATAGGAGGATGACTACAACGGTGATAGCCGCGGTTGCCTTGGCGCGAGATAAACCAGTATTTTCTAGTCGGTCGGCTAAAGGGTCTAGGCAATAAGCAATCGCTGCGCCTAATACAAAAGGGAGTAAAATTTCTCCCATTAACCAAAGTAGTATCAAGAAAACCGCCGTAGCGAATCCCCAGTACTTAATTTGAGTAATAACTGGCAAGGCCATCTCTATTCCTCCTCAATTAAAAAGGTAGCATAGAGCACTCGATTAAAGTGTTCAATAGGCCCGATAGAAGGTGATTAGTGCCATTGAAAATTAAAGCTCGTGCTTAGTTTTGCACACCAAAAGTTAATACCATAGAAGTGAGTGCCTCAGAGCGTTCATTGATGGAAGATGATTCATCGCCCACAATCTCAGCCTGCTTCAAATTTTCATTTGCAGTATCATTTATATTAACAATGTTTTTGGCAATTTCTTTAGATACCATGCTTTGCTCCTCGGATGCTGCTGAAATATGAATAGCCAAGTCGGAAATTGCCGACACTTCATCATAAACTTTAAACACCATATCACGAGTGGCGGTCGTTTCAGACACACAACTATCAGCGGCCTCTTTACCCTTAAGCATGACCTCTGACCATTTTACTAATGTTGATTGAATTTCACTTACTGAACTTTGAATTTGTTCAGTAGCAATATGCGTACGATTTGATAAAGCACGCACTTCATCAGCCACAACTGAAAACCCTCTACCATGCTCGCCAGCGCGTGCCGCCTCGATCGCAGCGTTAAGCGCCAATAAATTTGTTTGGTCAGCAATCCCTTGAATCTCGTGGATAACACTACCTATTCTCTCCGCTTCAGTGACAAGCTCTGTTGCTGCTTGCGCTGAGTTGGCAACGTCGTTTGCCAGCGCAGACACCCGCTCCATAGTCTTTGACATAGAATCAGTCGCAGAGCGACAGTCAACATGAACTTGTTCTACCTTTTCCGACGTGTTAGTTGTGTTCTTAGCGACTTCTGATATCGATGCCGACATTTCCTCCATAGCCGAACTGACTAGAAGCAGCTCTTGAACTTCTTGCTCTGCGCCTTCTTTAGCAGTATCTGACGCCCCTTGCAGGGAAGAAACTCTGTTAGAAAGCATCTGAGTGCTGTCTACAATCCGGCCCAATATTGTTTTAATCTTGCCTTCGTATAATTTAGTGTTGAAATCAATCACGCTAGTAGAACCACGTCCGCTATACACGTAACGTGAAATACTGTCATATTGTTGAGTAGTGCGACCGATATAAGCGCCAAGCGAAAGCAGCTCTTGCTTAAAGATTATATAGGGTAGCGCTATGCTAAAAATTGCAAGCGCTGGTTGCCAGAAGGCTAAACCCGTTATGCCCAGCCCTAATGCGATATTGGTAGCATGTCTAAGTTTAAAGTTAAGGGCGACTGTATCGGGTCGATGCTTTCCTGTATTTAACTGCTGATAAATCTTCTCAGCGTTTGTGCGAAACTCTGGTTTAAGAACCGTTCTAACGGATTGAAAACCGGTTAATTCACCACTGTCGTAAACAGGTGTAACAAAAGCATCAACCCAGTAGTAACGGCCATCCTTACAGCGATTTTTAACCGCACCGCGCCATGATTGTCTATTTTTAAGTTTTTCCCACATGTCGGCAAACGCGGCTTTGGGCATATCAGGATGACGAACCATATTATGGTTTTTACCGACTAACTCAGATTCTTTATAGCCAGCTACCCGGCAAAAAGCAGGATTTGCATAAATAATGACCCCACGCGTATCGGTTACGGAAACCAATTCCTCTTCATTACTGAAGGTCACTTCTTCATTAATAATAGTTTGATTGTGCTTGTTCATATGCGAGCCATCCTTAAGGTTGTTCTTAACAATAGGTTTTAAGATGCTCAGGAGAAATTAGGCTGAATTACGAGCCATATATAATATTGAGTAAAGCTAACCTAGTGTATTGCAAAAACGGGCTGCGTTAGTGCCTGTAGAAATGATGTTAACTAAATATTTATCTGCGAAGTCCGCCATACCTTTAGCTATAACGCATAGAAACATTAATTTATTTTAATGTTTGTGCAAGTCGAGCTCGGAACCAAAATAGTTGTCATGTGCACCAGAAATAGAAAGCGTTGTGGTCACCGCAGATTAATCTTGCAGTGAACAAGATACATACTAAAGTTGCCTAACTTGCATACACATTGCAAGAGGCTTAGTACCACCTAGAACTAAGCAAAATGCAGGCAATGGTCTGACTCAATCTTTTCTGCGTATGATAATTTGATTTTAAAAAAACGGCGCTGTCTGGAGCAAAAGTTGATAAAGGTTTCTAAACTCACCATGGAATATGGACAAGAGGCTTCGCCCCTTCGCGTACTCGATGACTTAAATTTTAGTATGGCGAGCGGCGATACTGTCGCAATTATAGGGCCCTCAGGATCGGGTAAAACGACCCTTCTACAATTACTTGCAGCCTTAGAACAACCCACCAGCGGTGAAATAACTTTAGACGAGCAAGCATTATCGAGTCTTTCGCCCGACCAACTTGCCGATTTTAGACGCGATAAAATGGGCATTGTTTTCCAGTCCTTCCATTTAATCGATAGTTTAACCGCGCTTGCCAATGCCGCTCTGCCCCTAGATATTGCAGGAAAACCCGATGCATTAAATCGAGCAACAGCAATGCTTGAGCATGTTGGCTTAAAAGATAGAGCGCATCATTATCCACAACAACTTTCAGGCGGAGAGCAGCAGCGCGTCGCAATTGCTCGTGCACTGGTGCATGCACCAAGACTCATTTTAGCCGACGAACCAACCGGCAATCTGGACGAAAAAACCGGTAAAAAAGTAGCCGACTTATTGTTTGAACTGCATGCTAAATCACAATCTACTCTAGTATTAGTTACTCATGATATGCGCCTCGCTAAACGCTGCAAACGACTGTTTTGGCTAGAGTCTGGCAAGCTAAGAGTTGAAGAAAATCATGAACTTTCAGCTTAATTTTGCTTGGCGCGACCTACTACAAAGCTTAAAGCGACTATGGCTGTTTTGCGCCTGCATAGTATTTGGCGTTTGTTTGGTAATGGCGGCTGCAAGTCTTTATCAAATGCTAGACAGAGTATTGTTATCTGACACACGAGCACTGATGGGTGGCGACGTTGAAATTGAGTCAAGTCAGCCAATTGATGAAGCCGTATTACAGTGGATTTTAGGCACTGGAGATATATCACTAATACGCGAGCTCGACACCATGATGAGCACCCAAAGTGGCGAATTTTCTTTAGTGGAACTGCTAAGTACCGACGACGCCTACCCTCTATACGGCGAACTCTCGTTGCAGCCTGCGCAAGATTTAAGTACAGCATTGGCAAATAAAGACGGCCAATGGGGGGTTGCTATCGATCCTATTTTAGCCGAACGCTCAAACATAAGCGTTTCAGATATTGTATATATTGGCGATTTAGAGCTAGTTGTCCGCGCGCTAATCATTAAACAGCCCGACCGACGTCTAAACGCTAATTGGCGAGGCGCACCGGTCTTAATATCCGAAGAGGCGATGGATGCATCGGGCCTATTGCGCCCCGGAAGTAGAATAGAGCATGAATATCGTATACGAACCGAAATCGACGCACAGACTTGGGAGAATAATTTTATAGCGCAATTCCCCGATACCGAATGGGAAATTCAAACCTTTGAGGACCGTAGTCAAAGAGTTGCCGAGCGTTTGTCACAAATTGCATCAGGCTTGTTAATTGTAGCATTTAGCACCTTATTTATTGGCGGCTTGGGCGTCTTTAACAGTATTTCTGTGTATTTGCAGAGTAAGCGCGAAACCATCGCCACACTCAAATCGTGTGGCCTTAGAGACGCACGAATTGGACAAGTGTTTGTAATGCAAATAGCGATACTAGCTACTCTGTCTGGCCTACTTGGCGTTATTATAGGCAGCGCATTAGCTTTATTAGGCAGTGAGCTATTAGCACAAGATCTGCCGCTTGCATTGCAAAGCAGTGACCTCATATCTGCCGCCGCAGCAGCATGGCTCTTTGGTTTAGTTACGGCCTTTACTTTTGCATTACCGGCTTTGGGAAGAGCACTGCAAGTTGATGTCGCGCATTTATTTCGAGCGAGCGATATAAGCGGTGATGCTATCTCGCCTCGCTGGCGAACAGCGAGCTATCTGTTTGCAGGATTACTCGCCATACTAGTGTTAATGGCTATTCCGAACGTGCTATTTGGCTTAGCCTTTTTAGCTACTGTTGCCATTTGCTTGGCATTTTTTGAAGGTGTAGTGCATTTACTGCGTTATTTATCTCGCACCATGGAGCAGCGTCCATGGCTAACAAGTCATGCAGCAACGCGCTTAGCCCTTGCCAATATGCATCGCCCCGGAACACCACTGCGTATTACGCTTCTCTCGCTAGGGACCGCTCTCACACTACTTGTTGCCTGCACAGTTATAGTTTTGTCGTTGCTGCGTTTGGTACAAACGACTATTCCTGAAGAATCACCTGCACTAGTGCTTTATGATGTATTAGCTGAACAAAAAGAACCTGTTATCCAAAGCACACAAAAGATCGATACCGTGAATAAACTCACGTTGTCACCTATGGTTCGCGGCAGAGTATCAGGGATTAATAATACACCCATTCGCGACTTGATAAATATTGAGATCGATTGGCAAGACATGGCACGCGACGAGCATAAGCTAAGCTATTTGTCGGGTAATATAGACGGCATCACTATTACTGAAGGTGCTATTTGGGATGAAGCACTTGAGCAAAAAATCAGCCAAGATGAAAACCTAGATTTTGCGTTTATTATGGAAGACCGCGAAGCTAAGCAAATGCAGCTTGAAATAGGCGATCTTGTACAGTTCACTCTTGTTGGAATAGAACGCACCGGCCAACTTACTGGTATTTACAGCCAAAAAGGCATACAAACACGTTTTTGGTTTGAAGCTATATTTTCAGACGGCGCGCTCGATGACTTTATTAATGCTTATGTAGGCACCGCATATATGGACGACCAAGACGCTCTAAGCCTACAAACAGAGTTAGCTAGAAACTTTCCTAACATTATCACCGTACGCACAAAAGATCTCATAGACTCTGCAAGCGAGCTCCTCGACAAAGGGAGTAACGGTCTGATTGTTATATCTTCCATTAGCTTATTGGTAAGCCTCATGGTGCTTGCTAGCGTAATGGCGGCCGGCCGAAATAAACAGAGTTATCATGCGATTATTCTCTATTGTATTAGCGCTCGCATCTCTTATATTCGCCGCGCCATTACTATTGAATACATGTTGTTAGCGGCGGTAGTTAGTGCATTCTCCATCGCACTAGGACTTGGTATTGCAACCTTAGTGTTGCAAGTACAGTTGAAACTATTCGCTTTGGATCTGTATTGGTTAGGTGTAGCCGTTGCGTTAATGTCGTCAGCTCTTGTATTCGGTATAGGGGCTTTGTATTTATTTCAACGCTTAAAGATACAGCCAGCGCAATTATTGAAGGAGTCGGGTTAGCATAGAGTAAGGCACCAAAATTGACTGCAGTTGTGCACCTTACCAAGCGTCTACATCACCAAAAGACAATTTGAGCTCTGGCAGTATCCAATCTTTGAACTGAATAACTTTTTGCCAGTTAAAGTGATGTTCAGGTGCAACTAAATAAAGAGACCAAGGGCTTGTCTCTTCAAAATCTAATACCTGTATTAATTCACCATTTAACAGGTACTGCGCCACTAAACCTCGATTAATAAAAGTGTAACCTTTGCCTGCCAATGCATGCTCAATTAAAATCATGGAATTATTTGAGCGAATTGCGGCCGTTAACTGCGTGCTATTGACACCATAGTGATCACAGGCTTTATTAAAAATAACCCGAGTTTGCGGACTAGGATCTTCAATCCACGGCAAGGTAAAGATTTGCTTTGGTGAATACTCTTTCGGGTTTGGGAAACGTTCTAATAATGCTGGACTTGCCACAAATACAAGCTCATCACGCATCAGTTTTTGCTCCTTTAAGCCTTTGTAGTCGCCTCCACCCATTCTTATTGCAAGGTCAACTTCATCAGTTTCAAAATTAGTTAAGTCATTAGAAGGTGCTATTTGCATCATCAATTCTGGATGCAAGGCTTGAAAATCTTGTAGTCTTGGCATCAACCACAATGAAGTGAAGGAGTGAATGGCCGCTACTCGCAAGATATTTGGGTTTAAATCTTCCGATATTGCTCTTAAACCCATATGAAATTGTTCAAATCCATTTTCAATATAGGGTAATAAACATTTACCTGTCTCGGTAAGTGTAGTGGTGCGATTATTACGGTAAAAAAGTGGCTTGCTCAGATAGTCTTCTAAACTTCGAATCTGCTGACTAATTGCCGCTTGAGAGACGTTAAGCGATTCTGCAGCCTGTTTAAAGCTTAGCTTTTGACCTGCAATTTTAAAAAAATGTAGGGATTTTAATGACGGTAGATAAGTCTTTTCCATCAGTTGGCCTTGGCTTCTATACTTAAGATTTTCTTAAGTATAACTAAGTTTTTATCGTTTGTTAAAACTAAGCTTGTTCAATAAAGTGCAAGACTCATAAACAGGAGAGATAGCCATGAAGAAAACATTTATTACTGCAACATTACTAACCGCTGTAAGCTTAAGCGCTCATGCGCTTCCCTTTTCGAATACCCAGGCAGACGATAATGAGTTTCTATATGAAATTTTAGTTGAGCATTCTGACTCACTTAAGATTTCTTATATAAAAGATGAAAAGTCTATACAGTGCTGGATAGAAAGAACACATAAAGGTAATGAGCAAACGAGTAAGCCTGTAAATGTGACTGAAAACAAATTCAATGTAAAACCACTCAGCGCCTGCCTATCTAAAAAGCAAGCACGTACTTGGTTAACGCAGCGCTAATAGTGCGTTAATACAGATAATTCAATCTTTGCGCGCAATGGCCGGAATATCAAAATAGTCATCTTGAGACATATCTTGTAATTTTGCGAATTTCGACTTGCGCGCTTGTCTTTTTTCAACACTTTCCCCAAAAACACCTTGATGCTCAAATGCAATCATCTCGCTAAGTTCTTCGACTGTCGCCATACCCATCAATCTTGCAGCATGCAGTAAGCCTTCAGTTCGATACTTTTGTTTGTCATCGAGCGTTCTTGATTGTGCATTATTAAAGCTTTTTTGCAGCTCA
>Ga0307933_1000255_pt1 | contig 51341 bp, 44 predicted proteins | sample OrgLakmetageno88_FD_201811 | JGI IMG/M metagenome (GOLD analysis project Ga0307933, IMG submission 201811) | Saline water microbial communities from Organic Lake, Antarctica - #88 | ecosystem: Environmental > Aquatic > Non-marine Saline and Alkaline > Saline | place: Antarctica: Organic Lake... | reverse complement strand
TGGAGTGTCCAGTGGGGACCGTTCGCTCGCGTATTTTCAGGGCGCGAGAGGCGATTGATAAAGTTATTGTCCCGATGACTCAGAACTAATTGAAGCTGGCATTTGCCAAGCTAAGAAAAATTATTGGGTGCTGACTAAAGTTTCGTTAAACTAGGTGAGTACCAAAGAGTAAACTAAAGCTTGTAAAGCAGGAAAGGTATATGACTCAAGAATTCGAAAAGATTTCGGCAATGGTGGACGGTGAATGCGACAACGTAGCGCAAACAGCGGCAAATATTGACGATCCTATCTTGCAGCAAAAGTGGAAAAGTTATCATTTAACACGAGATTTGTTGCGCAATGATATGTCATGTGACCTGCATTTTGATGTAAGCGAAAAAGTTGCTGCAGCACTTCAAGATGAACTGTCTATTGTTGCACCAAAACGAACTTGGAAAGAGTTGCCAATAGTTTCGGCTGTGATCCCTATATTTAAGCAGAGCAGCCAGCTAGCAATGGCCGCAAGTGTTACTGCATTGGTTATTTTTACTTACCAGACCTATCAACAGCCTGAAATCTCACAGCCTTTCAGTACGGCACCTCCAGTGATTGGTCCTCAAGGAGGCTTGTCTCCTGTGAGTTTGCAACAGACGCGTAGTGTTGAGCAAGATAGAATGCAACAATTACTTGAGCAAAGACGTCAGATTAATGCATTAATTGAAGATCATCAGCGTCAATTAAAACGTAAGCAAACACCAGATGTTGCGCCAGCACAAGAAGAGACGTCACAACCCTAAATTATGATTCAAAACATTAAAAATAACCGGTATTGGAGAGAGTTTCTCGTAATTGCCGGTTTTTTCATTTTTATTCCTCACGCAATGTCATTTGGTTCTAACCAAGAATCAACGCCGCCTTCGAAGGTAGTAGAGACTCCAGAGCCGAGTGTCTCTGAGCAGGATCAGCAGAGCAGCGCTTCGCAATCTGAACCTGGCTCTGCGCAAAGCTCAGAACCAATGGCTGTGCAGGCCTTCGATCCACTTTCTGCAAGTGCGTGGATGCAGCGTCTCGTTCGAAATACGGCAGATGCTTCCTTTGAACTGGTGTTTGTAGTTTCTGGTAATCAAAAAGAGACCATGCCGTATATGTGGCGAAGAGGCAAAATGCCTGATGAAACGCCTATCGAACAATTAAGTTTGTTAAATGGTCCGGGCTTTGAGCAAGTTGCCCACTTAGGAAAACTCAGTATATTTGAACCAGGATTTGCACCGTACAGTGTGCAATCAGACAATGTGCAAGGCCCAATACCACAGGCCTTTATTTATTCTGACGCCGATATAGAAGAGTCGTACGATGTTTTACTTATGGGGCGAAATCGTATTACGGGTCGCATGGCACAGCAGATTAGAGTTATTAGTAAAGACAAGACTCGGTTTGGCTATCACCTCTGGTTAGACGAGCAAAGCGGTTTGTTATTAAAAATGGACATGTATGATTTAGATGGCCGCCTTTTAGAGCAAATACAGGTTACACAACTTAACGTCAGTGAAAATGTTAACAAAATTTTTGCTGGCTTTTCGGTAGACCAATTGCCGCAGGTGTCGACGCGCACAACGCAAGCACCTCGTAACTTACCTTGGCGAGTCAGCTACCTTCCATTAGGTATGAAAGTCGTAAAACAAGATGTGCATCGTATTGAACGAACAGGGCAGATGACAGAGTACATGCTGCTTTCCGATGGCTTAGTTGATGTCTCGGTTTATCTTATGTCCGCCAATGATGCTTTTCAAGAAGACCTTTCTATTGCAACGGGCAGCAATGCAGTTGTATCAAAAACAGATGGTCGTGTTCAGGTGACTGTGGTTGGTGAAATACCTGTCATTACTGCAGATAAAATTGCCGATTCTATTGTTATTATTGAGCCGCAAAAATGATTGAAGAAATGGGCAAGGTTGTTGCAATTGAGCCCGGGTATGCATGGATTGAAACACAGGTAAAAACCACATGTGGTAGCTGCGTTGCTCAAGACAATTGTGGTACTGGCGTTGTTGCAAAGGCCTTCACGCCGAAAGCTGACCATGTGAAAATTGCTGTACCAGACAAAATTAATGTCGGACAAAGTGTGAAAATAGGGATTCCAGAGCAGCAATTACTTTCCGCGTCTGCGATGTTGTACATTGTTCCATTAATAGCATTAATTATTACGACCGCCACTGGGCACCTTTTGCTGAGTTTAAGTGAGCCCTTTGTTATAGTGCTGAGCTTTACGGCAACCTTATTTGCTTATTGGGCTGTTTCGCGTCAACTTAAGTCGCAATCTAATCATTATTTGCCGGTGTTTTTAGGTGCAACTCATGAAGCAACAATCACCAGAAAACACGAAATACCAGTAAAAAAACACTGAGTTCTCCCGCGCAGTAGCAGCTCTTCGGGTGCAAAAACAGCTTGCTGTAACAATCTTACTACGTCACAAGCGAATTCTTAATCCTGAATTCACCATAAAAAGGCGAAGTTTAGTCGCAATTTTGCGCTTAAATCGGTAATATCCGCCTACTCAGAAAAACGTGTTGTTTTGCACGAAGTACCTGCTTTAATCACGAACACAATCGTTATTTGTGTTTCATCATCGCGTTGTAGTGTCAGGAATAAAAGTCATTTATGCAGCTTAAGAATATTCGTAATTTTAGTATTATTGCCCACATCGATCATGGAAAGTCGACACTTTCGGATAGATTGATCCAGCATTGCGGAGGTTTAACAACTCGCGAGATGGCCGAGCAAGTGCTTGACTCCATGGATATCGAGCGCGAGCGCGGTATTACGATCAAAGCGCAGAGCGTGACGTTGATGTATAAAGCTAAAGATGGAGAGACCTATCAACTAAACTTCATCGACACACCAGGACACGTTGATTTTACCTACGAAGTGTCTCGTTCTCTTGCAGCCTGCGAGGGTGCTTTGCTTGTAGTAGATGCCGGACAAGGTGTTGAGGCTCAAACCCTTGCAAATTGCTATACTGCGATGGACATGAACATGGAAGTTGTGCCAATTTTAAATAAAATTGACTTACCCCAAGCTGAACCAGATCGTGTTGCCGAAGAAATAGAAGATATAGTAGGTATTGATGCAATTGATGCCGTTCGATGCTCTGCTAAAACCGGCGTTGGCATTGAAGATGTACTTGAAGAGATAGTAAAGCGCATACCCCCGCCAAAAGGTGATGCTGAAGCCCCTTTAGAGGCACTGATTATTGATTCTTGGTTTGACAATTACCAAGGCGTGGTATCTCTAGTGAGAATTGTGAACGGTGAGCTACATAGTAAAGATAAGATTCAAATTATGTCTAAAGGTGCAGTGCACCAAGCAGATAAAATTGGGGTATTTACACCTAAGCAGACTGAAACAAAAGTGCTTCGAACAGGTGAAGTAGGGTTTATTGTTGCCGGTATTAAAGAAATTCACGGTGCACCTGTTGGCGACACCATTACACAATCTAAACGTCCTGCAGCTAAGATGCTACCCGGATTCAAGAAAATTAAACCTCAGGTATATGCTGGTTTGTTTCCGGTTAGCTCTGACGACTACGAAGATTTTAGAGACGCACTAGCAAAATTAAGCCTTAATGATGCTTCCTTATTCTATGAGCCAGAAAGTTCTGCTGCTCTAGGTTTTGGTTATCGAATTGGGTTTTTGGGTATGTTGCATATGGAGATTATCCAAGAGCGATTAGAGAGAGAGTACGATCTCGACCTGATAACCACAGCACCAACGGTGGTATATCAAGTGTTAACCACAAAAGGTGAAGTGGTTCAGGTAGACAATCCCTCTAAACTGCCACCCATAAATGATATTGAAGAAATACGTGAGCCTATTGTGACGGCTAATATTTTGGTGCCTCAAGAGTACCTAGGCAACGTAATTACCCTCTGCGTCGAAAAGCGTGGTTATCAAACTCAGATGACCTATCATGGCAAGCAAGTTGCATTAACATACGATATTCCGATGGCGGAGGTTGTATTAGACTTTTTTGACCGCTTGAAGTCTACCAGTCGTGGCTTCGCGTCTTTGGATTATAATTTCACCAAGTTCCAAGTGGCCGATATGGTGCGTTTAGATATTCTGATTAACACTGAGCGAGTTGATGCGCTAGCCTTAATTACACATAAAGATAATGCGCAGCGCCGTGGTCGTGATTTAGTTGAAAAATTGCGTGAACTGATACCACGCCAGATGTTTGATATTGCTATTCAGGCGGCGATAGGTAACCACATTGTGGCAAGAAGTACGGTTAAACAACTACGCAAGAACGTAATTGCAAAGTGTTACGGCGGTGATATTAGCCGTAAGAAAAAACTACTGCAAAAACAAAAAGACGGAAAGAAGCGGATGAAGCAGGTAGGTAATGTTGAGCTACCGCAGGATGCTTTTTTAGCAATATTGAAGGTTGATAATTAATGGCAAATTACTTTTCTATTTTTCTAGTCGCGATGAGCGCGCTAACCGGCGGGGTTTGGTTAGTCTATGCTTTATTCTATGCGCCTAAAAAAGGACACGAAGCTGCAGCAATGGCCCCATCTGGCAGCAGCTCAAATATTGTAAGCACAGACGCTGAGCTGCCAGTATTAGTGGATAATTGTAAGCAATTTTTCCCAATATTTTTTGGCGTTATGATTTTTCGCTCTTTCATTTACGAACCTTTTCAAATCCCCTCAGGCTCAATGATGCCGACCTTACTTGAGGGTGATTTTATCCTAGTAGAGAAGTTTTCTTATGGCTTAAAAGACCCAGTCACACGTAGTCAGATAATTGATACTGGAGAAGTTGAGCGCGGTGATATAGTGGTATTTAAATACCCTCTCGATACTAACATTGATTACATAAAACGCGTGGTAGGATTGCCTGGCGAAACCATTATTTACAGCAATAAGCAGGTGTTTATTCAAGCGCCCTGTGAGCCCGGCCAACTCTGTGAGCGTCCTCAGCCTGTGCAGTTAAGCTCTGAGGGTGATTCTGAGTTTTTACAACGAGGTGTTGCGCTAGATTTATTCACTGAGCAATTGGGTGAGTTAGAACATCAAATCCTAAGGCATCCACTTAATGCATCGGCAGCTTACAAATACGACGTTCCAGAAGGTCATTATTTTGTGCTTGGTGACAACCGAGATAACAGCCAAGATAGCCGCTTTTGGGGATTTGTGCCGCAAGAGAACTTAGTGGGCAAAGCGACCTTTATTTGGATGAGTTTTGATTTTGAAAGGGCAGAACAAGATTTTCTGCCAACATGGATACCATCTTCAGTGAGATTTAAGAGAGTAGGCTCGATTCACTAACTATGAGCGTTTTAAACACCACGAACTATCAGCCGCTTTTCAGCTCACTGGGCTATCAGTTTATTGACCTTAGCCTACTTCAGCAGGCTTTAACACATCGAAGTGTAGGAAAGCTGCATAATGAGCGTTTAGAGTATTTAGGCGACGCGGTCTTAGGTATGTGTATTGCTGAAGTACTTTATCTTAAGTTCCCTAAGCAGCCAGAGGGCAAACTCACACGGATGCGCTCTAATTTAGTTAAGGGACATACCTTGTCTGCGATTGCTCGAGAGTTATCTCTTGGGACCTTCATTCTCCTAGGTTCTGGAGAAATGAAAAGTGGCGGGCATCGCCGCGATTCTATTTTAGCTGACGCGGTAGAAGCCTTGCTAGGTGCTATCTATATTGAGTCAGGTTTAGACGCTGTAAAAGTGGTGATAGAACGATTATTTGCGTCTCGTATTGCCAAGCTTGACCCAAATATTCAAATCAAAGACAACAAAACCCAACTTCAAGAGTATCTGCAGTCAAGACAGATTGAGCTGCCAAATTATGAAGTGCTAGCAATTTCCGGCAAAGACCATGCTCAAACATTTCAAGTCAGGTGCACTGTAGATTCGCTCAATTTAGCTGAGACTGCAACAGGAAAAAGTCGCCGAATTGCCGAGCAAGAAGCGGCAAAAACCATATTAGAGAAAATACATAAATGATTAAGACCCATAGCGGTATGGTCGCCATAGTAGGGCGTCCAAATGTAGGTAAATCTACCATCCTAAATCGTATTTTAGGACAAAAGGTGAGTATTACCTCTCGTAAGCCTCAAACCACGCGCCATCGGATCATGGGTATCGACACTCTAGATAATAAACAAGCGGTGTATGTGGACACTCCTGGCTTACATACAGAAGAAAAGCGCGCTATCAACCGCGTAATGAATAGAGCTGCAAGCAGCACCTTAGGCGATGTGTATTTGGTCTTGTTTGTTATTGAAGGCACACGCTGGAACGAAGATGATGAGTTGGTGCTTAACAAAATTAAGCAATCTAAGCTACCTTGTTGGTTAGTCGTCAACAAAATCGATATGGTGCCTGATCAAGCATTGTTACTCGATACCTTGAGTGCCTTGAGTAAAAAGCACGATTTTGCCAATATATTGCCCATATCTGCAAAACAAGGTAAGCAAATCGACAACTTACGTCACTTAATACTATCTGATTTACCTGAAAGTGAGTTTTACTTTCCTGAAGATTACGTGACTGACCGGTCAAGCCGTTTCATGGCTAGCGAGATCATCCGTGAGAAGCTAATGCGATTTACTGGTGACGAGTTACCTTATTCAGTGACAGTAGAGATTGAGCAATTTAAGCTTACCTCAACAGGCGTATATCATATTCATGGGCTCATATTGGTAGAACGTGAAAGCCAAAAGCGTATGGTAATTGGTAAGGGCGGCCAACATATTAAAACAATGGGCGCTGAAGCACGCAAAGATATGGAAGCCTTGTTCGACAATAAAGTATTTTTAGAACTTTGGGTAAAAGTGAAGTCGGGCTGGGCCGATGACGAGCGTGCATTGCGTTCATTGGGCTATGATGGCGATTTCCAGCTTTAGTATTGTATAAAGGAACATCAGTGTTATGAAAGAACTGCATGAGTTTAGAAAAGAATACACCCTTGGCAGATTGAGCGAAGATTCACTTACCGAACATCCTATCGAGCTTTTTCAGCAGTGGCTAAAAGACGCTATAGATGCCAATCTTCCAGACCCAAATGCCATGACAGTTGCGACCGTTGATGAAAATAATTGCCCAAGTCAGCGTATTGTATTGCTAAAAGATGTGTCTAAAGACGGCTTTGTTTTTTATACCAACTTAGGCAGTAATAAGGCTAAAGATTTAAAACATAACACGAATATTTCATTGCACTTTCCGTGGTACTTTCTAGAGCGTCAGGTAAGTGTTACTGGCGTTGCTCACAAGCTGAGCCGAGCACAAGATGCCAAATACTTTTTGTCTCGCCCTAAAGACAGCCAACTAGGAGCTTGGGCCTCACAACAAAGCCGCCCGATATCAACTCGCGAGATGCTGCTAACGCAGTTTCATCAAATGAAAGAAAAGTTTGCACACGGTGATATTCCTCTGCCTGACTTTTGGGGGGGATACCTGATTAAACCTCAACGTATTGAGTTTTGGCAAGGTGGCGAACATCGTCTACATGACCGTTTTGAATATATAAATGATGCGCAAGATAACTGGCAAACGCAGCGTTTGATGCCGTAAGTTGATTTATGCGCTTTGCAGATAGTCATTGCCATATAGATTTAGCGGCTTTTGATCACGATAGAGAGGCGGTACTTACAGATTGTAAACGCTTAGGAATTAAGCGCTTGTTGGTGCCAGGCTTATCTCTTAATCGCATGAACAAGCTCTTATCGCTAAGGCAAACCTTCCCTCAATTAGACATCTGTGCTGGCTTTCACCCTTATTTTTTGAATGAAATTAGCCAAGAACAGTGGCCCTCTCAATTACACGTGATGGAAGGCCTTATTGAGCAGCATCGTGGTGATATTGTCGCCATTGGTGAATTTGGTTTAGACGGCAGCTTACCCTTGGCGATGGATTTTCAACAGCAAGTATTTGTTGACCAGTTGCACCTAGCTAAGTCTTTTCACTTACCGGTGGTATTGCACCACAGGCAGTCGCACAACGAGTTGATTCGCCTCATTAAGCAGCAAAAGTTCAGCGGCGGGGGCGTCATCCATGCATTTTCGGGAAGCCAACACATTGCACAAACCTATGTCGATTTAGGTTTCTATTTAGGTATTGGTGGCACTATTACCTACCCACGAGGGAAGAAAACAAGAGAAGCGATTAGGCATATTCCATTGGAGTGCTTATTACTAGAAACCGATGCTCCAGATATGCCTTTGTGTGGCTACCAAGGAGAGCGAAACTCACCCACGCAATTACCCAAAATAGCCGCGGCATTAGCACAGCTTAAACAGGTAAGTATGGAAGAAGTCGCTAACACCACAAGTATCAATTATAAGAGTTTACTTTCGTCTGGGTCGATGTCGTAATTGCGTTTTATTTTATAAAACAAACGCGTGGCTAGGGCCGCCACAATCATCGCGAGTACAATAATCATTAGGCTTTGGGTTAATTGATTGCGGTTAAAGTGTTTGTGGTGGCGAGTAATTTCGTCTCGGTTTAGGATCAGCTTGATATAGCCTAGGGTATTGCCCTCAAAAACGATATCTTCAACAAAGACCAAAGGCTCGTAACTGCCTTGTGCCACCATATCAATCACCGACAGCGAGCTGTTAAAATCAGATAGACGCACGCCTCTATCATTAAATACAACGGCGCCCTCAATAAACATCCCATCGTTGATCAGCTTAATATATTCTGCAACCAGAGCCCCATCTTCTAACGATAAAGGTTGAGAAAGTAAGCGTGCAGCCTGAATAGTTAAGCTTCGCCCTAATTGCTCCGATTCAATCTCATACCACTGGGCAGCGTTTTGCGAATGCATGATGTATAAATTAATGGCGATGGCAAGCGAACACACCAGTAGCAATAAAGTACTGATACGTTTAATAATTGAGCTATTTTGTTGGCCCACTGCCTGCGTCATAATAGATTTCTTTGTCTAAACACACTAAGACAGTAGAGTAAAAACAAATATTTGCCAAGGCTTAGTTTACTCAAGCAAGCAAATCAGTATGATGCATGACAGATATACATAAATAAGAACGCTTCGCGCATGCTCTATCAACATACCATCGACACTCAATCTAAAGTCGCTATTGCTGAGCTCTCAGCTTATGACCAAGGCGCTGCTTTGCAGCTATCTCTTGAACAAAGCGAACAAGTCAATTGCACAATAAGTGAACAAGGGCTTATGTGTTATTTACCGACAGCACTTAATGGCTTAGGCGAAGCAGTTGAGCAAAGTACTATAACTGTAAATAAGCACCTAGTGCCGGCCTATGCAATTGCGGCTCAAGGCTTAAATTTGCGTATTTTGAGCTCAATACTACATGAGATGTTTGAACGGGGCGTTCAGATTGGTCTGCGTCAAAATCGCTTTTCGCACGCTTTTGGTACTTTAGTTATCGATGTGTTGATAGACCCATCCATTACTGTTGCCAGAGATAAGGTTCTAGACTTGAGCGCAAAATTCCATGCCGATATTTTGCGTAAAACAAAAGCAAAGTTAAATGCGCCAGGCTTGTTAGTGATGGATATGGACAGCACCGTTATTGAGATGGAATGCATTGACGAAATTGCCGGACTCGCTGGTGTGAAGAGTAAGGTTTCTGAAGTGACCGAGCGCGCAATGCGAGGCGAAATCCCGTTTACTGAAAGCTTGCATCAAAGAGTCGCTTGTTTAAGCGGTGTAGCCGAACAGGAACTCTTTAGTATCCGCGAAAGGTTACCCTTTATGCCCGGCTTTGTAGCAAGTATGCGAATATTAAAAGAAGCGAACTGGACGCTAGCGCTTGCTTCAGGAGGCTTCACCTTTTTTGCTGACTACATCAAGCACAGTCTTGAGCTAGATGCGGCCTTTAGTAATCAACTTGAGATTATCGATGGCGTGCTCACTGGCAAGGTATTAGGGGATGTAGTAGATGCTAAACAAAAAGCGCAAATACTGCTGACACTGCTCAATGGCAGTAATATTGATGCGCAGCAGGTTATCGCCATTGGTGACGGCGCAAATGACTTATTGATGATGGAGCAGGCAGCAAGCTCCATCGCTTATCATGCAAAACCAGCAGTTGCCCAAGCTGCTGATACTGCGATTAATATTTGTGGTTTTGAGGGGCTTTTGTATGCCTTGGGTTAGAACCACTTCGAATTTGATACCGATAGTATTTACTTTTCAGTGGATGTAGCTTTTTATTTCGGTCATTTGAGAATGAAAAAATATTAATGTTTTTCATTCTCAAATTATAAAATCAATGCCTCGCTAAGGCACTACGTATGCCTTCACCGTACTGTTAGTAAATGTCGATTTACCTTTATACTCCACCGATATTTCAACATTAACAAGGTCTCCGGATAGTCCACTGGAAGGCCAGGTAATTGAGTAAGCGCTGCTTAAAAGCTGTAAGATAGTGCTGTACAATTTGTCAAGTTGCGCAGTAGTAGGTGCCGCAAAGTACCCACTGCCGTTTACCCCCGCGTTTGAATTGTTTGAAATTTGAATAAGTGCATTCTCTTCACGGCTCCCTGCAACCACATTCAACCCAATTGTATATACTGGAACTCCAAGCTCTAATGCGAGACTTGTAACCTCTTCAATTGATCTTCTTGAACTAAGGTCTGCACCATCAGTCAATAGAACGACCGCTTTTCTGCCAAAGATATTTTTTGTTAGTTCTAAGCCTTCAAAGGCCGCATCATATGCGGCGGTGCCATTCCAACGTCCAACATTTACATTGTCGATAGCACTTTGTAGAAGTGTCTTATCACGAGTGAATTCTTGTTGGATTACAACTTCTCCGGCAAAGTCAATTATTGTGGCTTGGTCCTCGGGCCCCATATTTTCAACAAAGGTCTTAGCTGCAGCTTTGGCAGCTACTATGTCGTTGTTAAAAGATGGGCCCATACTACCGCTGCGGTCGATGGCAATCACAATAGCTGTTCCATTAGTCGCCTGCAGAGAGGCCGATATAATTGGAACCCCGTTTATTTCACCATTAACGGTTTCGCTCAAAGAAAAATTGCCTTGGGTAAGCCTTTCTAAAGGCACACCATTTTGGTCAACAACAGAAACAAGTGCACGTTTGGTTAATCCCGCACCTATCCTTGCTGTTTGGATTTCGCTGGCTGTTATAAATATATCTGTAGTTGTCTCATCGTTAAGGTCTTCATAAAAACTGCTGACTTCTTCAGAGGGTGTGTTTTCAAGCCATAGCCTAACGCGACGAAATCCATCATGCCAGTCACATTTATTTACGTTATCCTCGCCAACTAGTATTTCTTCGCAGGCGACATAAGCTTCTCGTAGACCATCAGAACTGCTGCCATTAAACACGTCATGCCGATATCCTTCTAGGGGGTCTAAAGTAACAGCTTCCCCTATTAAGACAGTTTTATCAGTTCCAAGAATATGTTCTACAACATTTGCTCCCAACATATACTCTTTATTTATCTGGCTTAGTGGTGTTAACAATGGCTCTGGCATCCCGCTGAGACTTAGGGCGGGATGAAAGCGTTGTCCACTGTATGTAATTAGCCCGTCCCCTTCTCCTGCAACATACGCTTTTCGTATGCATCCTTGGATGGTAATACCTGGTATGTCTCTGTCGGTGCATTGATAGGCTGTATTAATACCGATTAGCACCTGTATAGGCAACATGTCGGGGAATTGATTTATTACTTTACCAGTATCTTCGTAAGTTGCAGAAATAGCAGCTGCAATGAAACCCTCGTCTTTTTCCAACTCTAAAGCACTCTTAAAACTACTAAGCCCAATCAAAGGCAAAGACGATATAGACTCACCCATTTGGTAGGCAGATATTTGACTTACAGAATTAAATTTCCAATCTCCATCCTGTCCATCCGGAAATTTTATGTTGAACATTGTTTTTTCATCGGAGTCGGCGATACCAGAGTGAGGCGTTCCTAAAGTAGTCAGTGAGGCGATAGGACGTTCATATGCAAACCCTTGAAAAAAAGGCTTGCTAGCTAAGCCTTGAAGATATGTTCGAGCCAAAATACCACCAAAGGAATGCGCAATAATATGAGCTTCTTTTCCAGTTTTCTGAACAATCAACTCAGCAGCCCGTCGCAAGTCTTCAGCTACAACTTGAAATCTGGCATCAGTGTCCCATTGAAACTCACAACTAAGAAAACTATCCGCAGGCGTAGTAAGCTCTGCAACTCTTGTCGGAAAACTTCCCCATGTACCTTCACCGCCGCCAAGGTTACCTAAATCTTTACCGTCAGGCCCTTCATTCCCAAACGCAGAGGCTGCTTTTAGTGAATAGCCATGTATGAATAAAACGGGCGTCTTACCTTTTAACTCCGCCGAATCCAATGGTTCTAAGCAGGATAACAAAGAAGCAATTTTTGCTTTTGCGATTATTAATCCGAGTCCATTCCAGTATTGAGTATACTTTCGCCCTATGCGGTCACCTTGTTTGAACCAATCATATTGAGTACTCCACAGATATCTCGGCGAATCAGCTTTGTTGGTGTTTTCTGAGAGATTTGCGCTGTACATATTTAAGCTCTTAGATTCAGTATCTAATTCATTGTTAATAATTTGACCAAACAGCTCAGCATTGGGAAGGTAAACTTGAATATCCCCCACTATGCCAGTAGACCGAACCTCAAATGTAACATTTTCTTGTGCGTCTACTCCGCGAAGTATAGTGATGGTTACTTCACTTTCTACTGAACCAGCAGGTATTACAATCTCGATCCCATTTACTGGTTCTCGCAGAGTACCTCCTTGTGGTCCAACTATGCCAGCTACAAAAGTCTCTGATGGCATGGGATAAAAACTACCATTGAGCTCCCTGCCTAGACCAGTTTCTGGATGTGTAGCCTTTATTTTAAAGTTGATATCATTGACAGAAATCTCTGACTCTTCCAGCAAAAAAGATAGGATACCGTCATCACTAATATCAAGCCCGGTTGGGCCTTCAATAATTGAAAACTGGTAATTTGGGGCGTCTTTTGTCCCGAGTATGATGACTCGATCGGTTAATGTGCTGCCTGGAAAGCCAGATATTCTGTTTTCAGTTTCCGTCAATGAAAAATACGTTATGCCCCCATAAGCCATTGGAAAATAGCGCATATTATTTACATTCAACTCTTTATCCTGCAAATCAGCAATTAAACTATTCATAACTGTGCTGAACCCATCATTGGCAATATCCGCATGTAATGAAAATAGCTCCACGCCATCTGGTTCTTCGTTGTTCCATTCGCTTGCGGCAAAAAGCCCGATATTAGATAAAAGTGCGATAGTGTTATCTCGACGCTCAACCAAAGTCGAATTTCCATCAAGCAAAACTAATTCTGATATCAATGTAGTTACTATGGTTGCATTTGCTTTATTGTAGCTATCAGTTGCGCTATAAGTGGCTTTAAATATACCTTTAAACTCGGCGCCACTTAACTCTCCACCGCTGGATTCGATTAAATAACCATTCTTTATATCAGCTTCGATTACAGACAATGAAAAGCGGCCTTCAGTATCTGTCACTCCAATAGCAAGTGTTCTATTTTCTAAATCTCGAACGGTGACATTTGCCGATATAAGTGGAATTTCAGATACTTGGCCAGAGACAGTTATCATTGCGACTGGAGGGGAAATAATGGGCGGTACTGCTGAATTTGGTGGTGTTGTTTCGCTATCACCACCTCCGCAACCCCAAAGTGTTAGAATAGCTAAAGTAATACTGAATAATCTGGTTGTAATAATCATAAAATCCCCTGCATACGAGCTACGGTGTAGGCGTTAATTGATATCGCTTAATTCGTCAAATAAGCGACAAGCTTCGTTACTGATTTTATAAGACCTAAGCGTCACCAAGCTAATAGTACCGCAACTAGTATTTATACGAATGCCGATAAGTAATAACAAATATTATTCGCAAGAACAGGGAGACTTTAACTATGCCAAGTTATAGCTTTGGTTGTGGCAAGCACTGTCAGATAAACCCAGCTAGCTTATAAAACGTTTAATTATGAAACTAATCTAGTCAGAAACTTTAGGTTCGGTTCTTATTACGCTAGAAGCTGCCACTCCTAATATCATCGCCAATATATGCATAATAGTAGGAACAAGCGGAATCATGCTCAGTAACGGTACAAAATCAAAAACTGCTGCTAAAAATGGAAAAATTGTTAGCCAGAGTTTATCTACAAACTTCGCTCTCAAGAAGGTTATAAATATGAGCAGAGCAAGACAGCTCAGATGCAGAAAAGTCAAAATTAAAGTACCTGATCTCCCATCAATTTCAACAGATTGAATTGCCATAATACCTGCCGAATTAGAGCCTAAGTAGGGCAATACATATGTTGGTAGCATCAAAATAATATATAGAAAAACAAAAGTTGGACCGTTTGCTATTATTTTCATCATTTACTAACTCCTTTCAATATCGTCTCTATATATCCAGCCTGCGACGATATCTTTTGTTAAGTGAACGCGGTCTTTTGTTCGCTAAAGTAGTGCTGTTATGACCTACGACCGCGTTACGTAAAATTTATGATATGACGTAGACTACTTACTCAATCGTCACAGTATTACGTTCAATCTCTCTCCAGGGCGCGAAGAAGCTGTCCTTTTGAGAGCGAACAGTAGTTTGCATTTCTTCCATGAAGATTGGGAAGGTAAAAGCATCGCGACTACTTACTGCGCCAGAGGCTTGCGTACCGGTAGGAAAGTCTAAAAGCTGAAATGACCATTCACCAGCCATTGATAACTGATTTCGATTAGGAAATGGGACGAACACTTCCTCTTTGCGTCCCGGTCGAACGCGTTTCTGATTTGCTAGGAAAGGCACTGTATCAAAAGCGGCAACAACCGCTCTGGTGCTTGAACAGGGTCGTTGGGACTGAATATGGCGCTCTAAGGAATCTCGACTAGACATTTCATGGTCGTTGCCGTTAGGGTCAATGAGTATTCCGTCAACGGTACCTAAGGTTATTGTATGGTCTGTATTATTTTCTATCATGACTCTTCGCACGTGCATGTTTGCGAAAGGGTCTACTATTTCCATTACTTCCTTCAGAGCTGGTTTACCATCTCTTGTAACTTGAGTTACGAGAAGCTGAGTGCCATCGCACGCCTGCACATTGACCGGTGGAACAATTTGTTCGTTCACTTTACCTAAGTCAGTAATGGTTACGGCGCTTTTCGTTTGTCTTGAATCGTCCTTCGACTTCTCGACCGGCATGAAATTTTTGTAAACGGTGTTTTTAAATACGGGGTATTCAGTTGAAGAGCAACCGGCTAACGCAATTGCTGCAAGGGTGATAATGAGTTTTTTCATGTTCAACATTTCCTTCTTCTTTTTATAAGTAATTGATGATTTAGTACGATTGAAAATACGTGCTTAATCAGTTCTCTTGCATATTTTTTGGGCATCGAATAGCGACAGCTAGGTATCATTGCTGTCAGTTTCTTTCATGGAGTAACGAACTCACATGTACAAAAAAGCAGCAAGCAGCTTGCTTAACCACCATAGTCGATAGCATCTTCTCAGCTCTATAACTATTCAGTCATTTTTTGTGATAAATCAGTCTAATTAAGCTAACCATATAATTTACATGGCCTTTATTTGTTTTAGGTATAGAAAATGAGGGGCGATATGGTAATCTACATTTCAACTATATGCTTTCAAGGACGGATAGTATGCGTAGTTGCGTTTTGTCACTTCTCGCATTTATTATGTGTTTCTCGGTATTGACTGAGGCTAGTGAGTGGTCGCTGAATAAGATTGAACACCCAGTTCTAAATGAATTAATGGTTCGCAATCTTTATGTTGATAACAAAAAACGAATTTACCTTGCAACTGATTCTGGGGTTTATCGTTATTCAAATAATAAACTAATAAAGCTTGATGAACGTTTTAATGAGTCGGCAAATGCTTTCAATGGTCCCATATCTGGGATTAAACCATTCAATAAACAATTTTTAATTATTTCAACATTTCCTGATAGTTACATCTTCTTTGACACGATTAACGACGCTTATGTTTCTCATCCTTTTGGAGAATTTCTTGCAGGAGCGAAGTATCAACCGATTTATGACGTTAATGACGGCCAAAAAATCGTTGATCTTTTAAGGATTAACGGCGAATTATTTATATACAACGAAGACAATAATTCGGTTAGCGCTATTAATGCCCCTAAAGACGCTAAGCAATTTAGTGTGCATCAACATCACAAAGAAAGTCCCCTCTACTTGCTCGACATTGCTGAGCTCGCCAATGACAAGAAAAGTTCATTAGCAACAAATTATCAGGTCAAGTTATATTACAAAGGAGTAAACGGCTTTAAACTACTCAATGAGTTTGTTTCATTCCACCGTAATCATCATCTTTTTTCTATAGGTAAAAACACTGTCCTAGCAAGCAATGAAACCGTTCGCATATTTGAAGATCAAAAACCAATCCAAGAGCTTAATGTTCCAACACTTTGTGAGGTTTCGTATGCTAATTTTGCGTATAGAGATAGTGTAAATCTCTCTTGGCATGCAATGCCAAAGGGCGAAACAACTATTATGTTGATATCTCCATGTGGAATCCATGAATATGACTTAGTAACTCATAGGCTGCAATTTTTATACGAGGCTTCCGCAGAAGAATTTGACACTTGGTTTAAAGGTAGAAGGGCGCATGGTCATGCTGCCCATTTAATTTCCACAAAAACAGATATGTACCTTTCAGATAGGGAACGATTTGTGCGAATTAGTGGTGCGTATAGAGGTTCTCAAGGCGGCACAGTATTGAGTTTTGCAAAAGTCGACAACGAACAGTATCTGGTGGCTGATGGAACGCCTGGTCTGTATCTGGCGACTAATACCATCAGTACATTTCAAACCTTATCACAAGAAAAATTATTACAACTGACGGGCGGGCTCGCCCTTAGGCATGTTATCAAAGATGAAGATGATAATTTTTGGCTAAGCAGTCAAACAAACGGTTTAATCCATGCGTCATTTGAGGACGGTAGCTGGAATAAACGCCAGCATTACTTGCAAGGTTTTCACATAAGAAGTTTATTTGAATACAAGGACGAACTCTGGGTAGCAACCGAGGGAGCTGGGTTATGGGTACTTAATAAAACGGCACAAGATATTAACTTGCTCGACCCTTTAAGTGAATATGCAGGCGCGCTGAATTTTAAAAGGCTTAAGACCGGTGGTAAATATACGGAGGAGCTTCTCGTAAGCACTACGGATGGCGTTCATCTTTTTGATTTAGAAAGTAAACAGTTGCGTAAAAGGATAGATGGTCTTGACGGTAATGTTTGGGCAATGGCGCAAGATTCTAAAGACAACCTCTGGGTGGGTAGTCACGAAACAGGTCTGCATAAATTGGATAGAAGTTTGAATGTTATCGAAACCTATGGAGCAGAGCAGTTATTTGGAAGTGTAATTCTAGACATAGTAATTGACGACAATGACCAACCTATACTTGCGACTTGGGGGGCTGGCGTTCTATATCGTAAGCTAGGACAGAAGGTATTTTCTCAGATAAACGCGAAAGATGGTTTACTCAGTGACACCGTACAATCGATACTTAGAGGTAAAGATGATAGGTATTGGGTAAGCACTGAGCGTGGCTTAGCTAGTTTTTTATTATGCGATCACGAAATATGTGATTACGACCTTACAAGCTATACCAGAGCAGATGGTCTGCCTACTAATTTATTTGACCTTAATAGTGCTAATGCCAATACGGATGGAAGTTTGTTATTTGGAGGTTTTTTTGGTCTCGCTTGGTTTGACCCCGTCAAAGATATCAGACAAAACCCTCGGGTACCTCGCTTACATAGTATTGACTCATTGCTAGTCGATGGTAAAAGCATGCTCGGCCATATTAAAAGTAATATTGATGGGAAGTTACTTGAATTGCCCTTTGGCATTAATGAAATTCGCTTAAGGTTCACCACAGGCGATTACATTTCACAAAGTAAGAAGCAGTATAGATATAAGATTAACGGTGGTGACTGGATATACGTAAATGAGCCAGAGATCTTGATACCCAACCCCAGCAACGGGAGTTATGTTGTAGAGGCTAGTAGCAGCAATAGCAGTGCTTTATGGTCTGATGAATTACTAACTATTTCTTTAAAAGTAGCGCCCCCCTTTTGGATGTCTAATTTAGCACTGTTGCTCTATATATTATTAACAGTTGCGATGTTCATTGCGTTTCATCGACTGAAAAGTATTCGATTAAGGCAACAAAACAAAGTATTGCAGCAAAGTGTGCGAGTTAAAACACAAGAGCTCAAAAATAAAAACATACAGCTAGAACAAGCTATACAGTTACAGCAACAGATGTTTGAGAATGCGTCTCATGACTTGAAAACCCCACTTAGCATTATTTCTTCTTGCCATGAAATAATTAAAAATAGTGGCGTATCGGCGAGTGTTGATGAGCATCTACGTTTGGCAATAAAGCATTCGCATCGTCTTAAAAAGATTGTTAGTAAAATTTTGGCCAAAGAGCATAAAAAACTATTCCCTCGTAGTCAAAAAATAGACCTGTTTCAATTGATATTTGATGAAATTAGTGACCGTCAAGTGATGTTGCGAGAAAACAAAGTGGTGATATCGAACAACATCCCCATCAACCAAATATGTGACATAGCCATACCCGAAAGTGATCTTATTATAATAGTTGGAAATATTTTAGATAACGCTATCAAATATTCACCTTTTGGTGGTGAGGTTTCTGTTTATGTGGAGCAGGGCGTTAGTGATGTTATCGTGAAAATTACTGATGAGGGCAAAGGGCTTAAAGAACTGAATTTGTTCGGTAAACGTTATTATCAGGAAGATAGCTCCCTTTCTGGCAGCGGAATAGGCGTAGCCTGCGTTCTTGAACTGGTCGAGCGTTATAACGGTCTCTTAGATGCAAAAAATCGAGAGGAGGGAGGTCTTGAGGTTGTATTTAAATTGCCAAGAGCGCAATCTGAAAATATAGGTTTAGAGCGCTGGAAGGCTCCTGAATTACCAGTGCAACTTACTCCATCAGATAAAGAGACTGAAGAAAACGCTACTCCCAGCCCAATATTACCCCGAATTTTGTATGTTGAAGATGAGTTAGATATGTTGCATGTTTTTAAACAGCACTGCTCTCAATTACTTAACATCACTCATGCGATTGATGGACAGCATGCTATAAGCTTACTTAAAAGTTCACCAATACCTACATTACCCGATGTAATTGTATCTGATGTTATGATGCCTAATATGGGCGGGTATGAACTATGTACGTGGATAAAAAGTTCAGAAGAATATCAACACATCCCTTTTTTACTCTTAACGGCTAAGGGCGATGTCGCCAGTCAAACTCAAGGACTCAATGTAGGCGCTGATGACTATGTGGATAAATTTGTTCCCACCGCTCAGATAATCCAAAAAATTGTAAATATTGTTAAAACAGTCAAGGCTAAAGAGCGTCGACTTGCGTCCTATGTTTCCTCAGGCAATGACGGGGCGCTTACCACTGCAACTGAGCTTGTAGATCCATTTGTGAAGCTGGTTAAGGAAAGATTTAACGCAGACTTTTCTAACTCAAATTATACTTTGGGCGATTTGTGTAATGCACTGCATAAGTCTGAATCAACAGTTGCGAGAAATTTGCATAAATATTTTGGCAAGACATTCAGCGAACTCCTCTTTGAAAGGCGAATGAGTCATGCCGAAAAATTATTGATAACCCACCTGCAAATAGGTGAAATAGCAGAGCAATGTGGATTTGAAAGCTTCTCGTATTTTTCAAAACGATTTAAGGAGAGGTATTCGATGTCCCCTAGTGCTTATAGGCAAATTAATAAAGAACTATAGCTCAATATATTTTGCTATTTATACGGAGTTAGAAAATAGTGCACATTAACTATCGGTATTTAATAAGCAATATTTGGCGCCGCGTTTGAAAAACCGTATCATTCGACAAACATTAGTTGGCATTACCTTTAACGTAATATTGTTACCACTGAAAAGTGCGTTTTTCTTGAGTGGACTAATCACTTATACCCATATGTACATCGTTCACTAAGTAGGTACATAGCACTCGGAGTTTAGTACTTAATTTACCTGATACCGATAATGAAACTCATCCGTAATATCCGTCAAAAAGATACAACCTGCAATATCCCACATGCGTTCTTCAAAGTGCGTGGCCTTGTGAATAGCATGCTGGCTTAAATACAGCAACTCTTGCTCTAAGTTTTCCAGATCAGGCTTTAACGCTTTATTAATATTGACGCTAAAGGCAAAAAAGGTCCCATTTTTTTGTGCTTGCTGAATAAATATCTGTTTTGCATGGTGACTCGCAAGCTGATATTCCCATTTAGCGGTAATAGGGGAGATATATCCTAGGTCATCGTGGCGATAGGCCACATATATTTCAGTAGTAATCGGTTTTGGGTCTATGCGCAGTGTTTTTAGCGATTGGCGTAAAAAAGGCTCGGGTAAATCTTCATCCTGATAAAGCCACGCTAAATTGACTGTGGCTAAATCAGCGGTCTCATGCAGCATATTCATCCACGAAGCCCTAACTGGATTCATCGTGGCCATGGCCGGTAAAAAGCCTTGTTGTTTTTTCTCGACGTATGCACAAAATTGCGGCGTGCCTTTAGCGTGAATAGAACGCAAAGCACGGCTAATGCCGGGAATGGCTTCATCGTAATGCAGCGCTGGTAATTTGTCGGTATTGTTGCTAATTAGCTCTGAGAAGAACTGTTCTGCTTCACTTGTTTCATCGTCAGAAACAGCTTCTAAATGCAGTACCTGTCTGTCAAAGTTGATATGTTTAACGCGATACTGCAAGTCATTTAAATCGAAGCTGTCGGTAATTTCGTTCAGTTTGTCAAAACTAACATGCACTTTGCTGTTGAGCCGGTGTGAAAATGCTTCGCTTAGTTCAAGCTTTAGACCGCTTACCGATATATCTTCAGTAAAGCCTTGAATGTTATGAGTAGCCGTTTTTACCATTACCGGTGTGCGCAAAACATAACGTGTTTGGCGGCGCAATTCAGCCTGCTTATGACGCAATATTTCGACGATTACCGGAGGCTTATTGCGTGCATGTCCAAAGACTTTTAGAGCTTTTATCAGCGATCTATCTAGGTTTCGTTTTTGATAGCACTCTTGCCCCTCTTGGTTAGTAATATCGGTAACTGAAATCATATTACTAAGCTTGCCTAACTTACCCTGTAACTTTGGAGAGGGGGGACGATTTTGCCTGTCAATTTCTTTACTTACGCCATCGGGTACTGATGACGGTGTACTACCCTGGTTGGGCAGGATGTCTGAGCAGGCTAGATGAAATACTCTCCAGCTGACCTTTCGCGAACCGTAACTAAGAAAAGTGGAGGCTAATTCTGGATGCTCTTCTAATTCTTGTGCGCTTGCGGAATAAAAATAAATTTTTTCATCTTTAATATGATGAAAGCAATACACCACTAAGTTTGGATTGGAACCATTGTTGTGAACCAGCGCGGCTATCCGCTGTGGATTAATCAAATACCCAATAAGTTGCTGTTTATTTTCGTCCATCCAGTAATCAAGAATACGCTTGCCGCAGCCATTAACACTTGCATGACTCGCATGAAATTCCCCATTCTTAGAACGCGTTATGTAAATCGGCAGGCTAGGAGTACTGTTGATAAAGCTCTGTTCATATATTTTGGTCCCTACCGCCATTTCAACATTGTCTAAATTGACTTTGTAACGGCGTTTATGGAGCTTAAATAGGGTATTGATAAAATCTTCGAATAGACTTTCTGTCGGCTCGCTTTCGCGCAATAAATGAATGCTCGTTCGGCTGCCTTCACCGCTGATACCAACTACTTTATAAGCAATAGGCGTACGCGATATACCGGTAGAGCGCTCAACTGATCTAAACACTATGGAAATAGGCTCAAAGGTTTTCATCAGATGAAGATTGGCGGGATCTTTTAAACGAATTCGCAATCCGTGCATGGAAACATCAGAGGTAGCTGCATGAATGCTGCTGTTATCTGCAAAAAAAACTTCTATTTGGGTAACGTAATTTAAACGTTCCTCACTGCGAACAGGGTAGTTAAGTAACTCTTGGCAAGGCGTAATATATTGCTTGTCAGGCTCTGCAATTTCACTGTAAGCAGAACCAGACATTGACGTTTGTAACTCATACTTTTGTTTTTCAGCGGCGGCAAACTCAAGAATTCCTTCATATACACCGAATGTATATGTTCCGTATCTTTTAATCAGTTTTTCAAAGTGTAAAATACCATTAATATGTAGATAGTGTTCTATACCTTGGAAATTATATAATCGGCATTCATCTTTAACTTTTGCGCGTAAATCTAATGAGCGAATACATGGCTTAGCTAGGCGTTTTATTTCCATTTTCACTAAAAAACGTAAGTCGCTAGACATTGTTTTAGTGCGGTCTTCAAATTCGCTGTTGAAACTACTGCGATTGACTAATGGCGCTAGAGTGCGAATAAGTTCTTTGTAGGGCGCTATATCAGGTGTCATAGATAATAAAGAAGCCGTCTATTTAACTAAAATGATAAGATATAAAGCTTATCGGAAATTCAGCATAAAACTGTAGCTTAGCTGAGCCTAAAATAAAGCGTCAAATAGAGGCTTTACGGGTATAACTTTTCCAATATTTGTAGCATAAAAATGAAGCAATAACATTAATCAATTAAGAGCGTGTAATTACTCTATGGCAAAAAAGAAAATAGCATTTGTCTGTTCTGATTGTGGTTCAGAACACACTAGATGGCAAGGTCAGTGCAAAGATTGCAACGCATGGAATACACTTTCTGAAGTGGTATTGCAATCTGCAGCAAGTTCTTTACAAACCGCGCGTAGCGGATTTTCAGGTAAAACAGCTTCTAAGGTTGAGGTTCTAAAAGACATCGACTTGACTGCACTGCCGCGTTTTACCTCGGGTTTTAAAGAGCTAGACAGAGTACTTGGCGGTGGCATAGTGCCAGGCTCAGCGGTACTTATTGGAGGCTCGCCAGGAGCCGGAAAAAGCACCTTGTTATTGCAGGTCATGTGTTTTTTGGCGCAAGCAAACTCGGTGTTATATGTCACCGGAGAAGAGTCATTACAACAAGTGGCAATGCGCGCAAAGCGCTTACAATTGCCTGACGATAAACTGAAATTATTGGCTGAAACCAATGTTGAAACGATTTGTCATTTAGCCTTGCAAAACAAGCCCAGCGTAATGGTTATCGATTCTATACAAGTCATGCATATGGCGGAGATCCCATCTGCCCCCGGTGGTGTGTCGCAAGTGCGTGAATGTGCTGCAGCTCTCACACGTTTTGCTAAACAGCATCATGTGGCCATGTTTATTGTCGGTCATGTGACTAAAGACGGTAGCCTAGCAGGGCCTAAAGTGTTGGAGCACTGCATAGATTGCTCGATGATGCTGGAAGGCGAGTCTGACGGTCGTTTTCGCACCCTTAGAGGCACCAAAAATCGCTTTGGCGCCATTAACGAATTAGGCGTATTTGGCATGACCGAACGGGGAATGAAAGAAGTTTCAAACCCTTCTGCAATTTTTTTAAATCGCCAGCAAGAGCAATCTTCAGGCAGTATCGTAATGTCAGTGTGGGAAGGCACACGCCCGCTTCTAGTTGAAATTCAAGCTTTAGTCGATCATAGCCAAGTATCAAACCCTCGTCGCGTTGCAGTGGGGCTTGACCAAAATCGCTTAGCGATGTTACTAGCGATTATGCATCGCCATGGTGGTGTGCAAATGCATGATCAAGATGTGTTTGTGAATGTAGTGGGCGGAGTCAAAGTGACTGAAACCAGTGCAGATTTAGCGGTAATGTTAGCCATGCTTTCAAGCTTTCGCAGTAAGGTATTGCCACAAGGGCTTATTGCCTTCGGGGAAGTGGGGCTTTCGGGTGAAATCCGCCCAGTGCCCAATGGCACCGATAGGTTAAGTGAGGCCGCTAAACACGGATTTACGCGTGCGATTGTGCCTAAAGCTAACAGGCCAAAATCACCCATTGAAGGGATTGAAGTCGTTGCAGTTGCGAGTTTATCTGAGGCATTAGAGGCTCTTTAGAAGCGATACATAGATAAGGTAAAATATATTATCTGCATCATAAGCATCTTAGGTGATTCCATCCTTCTATTAATACTGTTCGTTTAACACATCCACTGTCATTCCAGCGCAGGCTGGAACCTTATTGGCACTCGTTGAATTAAGTTTGTACCATTGTTCTTAATCATAATATATGTACATCTACCAGATTCCAGCCTGCGCTGGAATGACTGGGTTTTGCAAAAAAAACGCCGGATATCTATCATAGATATACCGGCGTTTTTTGGTTCTTTTAAAAGACTACCCCATCTTTTTATATTTCAATCTATGAGGCTCAACAACATCATGGCCATAGGTTTCTTTTAACCAAGCTGAATAGTCGCTGTAGTTACCCTCATAAAAGTTTATTTTACCTTCATCTCGGTAGTCCATTATGTGGGTGGCCACCCGGTCTAAAAACCAGCGATCATGCGAGATAACCATTACGCAGCCGGGAAACTCTAGGATGGCATTTTCAAGTGCGCGAAGCGTTTCAACATCGAGGTCGTTGGTGGGCTCATCGAGTAGCAGGGTGTTACCGCCAGCTTGCAATAGCTTGGCTAAATGCACACGATTACGCTCTCCACCCGATAGGTCTTTGATGAATTTTTTCTGATCACTACCTTTAAAATTAAAGCGGCTACAATATGCACGACTGTTAATTTCAAAGGTGCCAATGCGAATCAAGTCTTGGCCATCAGATAACTCTTGCCACACGGTGGCATCTTCGTTCATGTGGTCCCTAAACTGGTCAACGCTTGCTACCTGCACGGTGTCACCAATATCGATGGTACCAGAATCAGGTGCTTCGTCACCGGTGATCATTCTAAAGAGGGTCGATTTACCCGCGCCGTTTGGCCCAACGATTCCCACAATGGCGCCTTTAGGTACTTTAAAAGTAAGGTCGTCGATGAGCAGTCTATCACCGTAGGACTTGCTTAAATGCGTCACTTCTATAACTTTGTCACCTAAGCGCTCGCCGGGTGGAATAAATAGTTCGTTGGTTTCGTTACGTTTCTGATAATCATTGGTGTTGATTTCTTCAAACTTGGCCATACGTGCTTTGCTTTTTGCTTGGCGCCCTTTAGGATTGCTACGAACCCATTCCAATTCCTGCTTAATAGATTTTTGACGGGCATTTTCGCTACGTTCTTCTTGTGCTAGTCGTGCATCTTTTTGTTCTAACCAACTCGAGTAATTGCCTTCCCACGGAATACCTTCACCGCGGTCAAGCTCTAAAATCCAACCGGCTACGTTATCTAAGAAATAACGGTCATGGGTAATAGCCACAACGGTGCCTTCATAGTCGTGCAAGAATCGCTCTAACCACGCTACTGACTCTGCATCTAAGTGGTTGGTAGGTTCATCAAGTAGCAGCATTTCGGGCTTTTCTAGCAGTAACTTACATAAGGCAACGCGACGTTTTTCACCACCGGACAATATTGATACATCAGCATCCCAAGGTGGTAAACGCAAAGCATCTGCAGCACGCTCTAAGGTATTGTCTAAATTGTGCCCATCTTTACTTTGAATAATTCCTTCAAGCTCGCCTTGCTCTTTTGCCAGAGCATCAAAATCCGCATCGGCCTCAGCGTATGCGGCATAGACTTCATCTAATCGCTTAAGCGCATATACCACGTCTTCAACGGCTTCTTCGATATTGCCGCGCACGTCTTTTGCTTCATTTAATTTTGGCTCTTGTGGCAAGTAACCAATTTTTAAGCCGGGTTGAGGTCTTGCTTCGCCCTCAATATCTGTATCAATTCCGGCCATAATTTTAAGTAGGGTAGATTTACCTGAACCATTCAAACCAAGTACGCCAATTTTTGCGCCAGGGAAAAAGCTTAAAGAAATGTTTTTCAGGATGTGTCGATTGGGCGGGACTATTTTGCCGACCCTATGCATGCTGTATACAAATTGCGCCATTAATCTCTCGTTATTGTTAATGTAGATAAAGGTAATTAAGACTATTGTAATGTAGATATTCTTTTCATTACACCACAATTATTTGTGCTAATATTTTCGCATTATTTTATACAATATTTTATTTAGCAATAGCGAGCTGGTTATTGCGTTTGAAAGGGCAATTATATGACTGACTCAATGCAAGTAGTTTCCTTGCACACTATTGCATCTCACATAGGCGGAGAAGTATCGGGCGACCCTGAATGTCAAGTTACCGGGCTCGCTACATTGGCCACGGCGACTGCTAATCAACTTTCTTTTTTATCCAATAGTAAGTACGTAAAAGACTTAAGTACTACCCAAGCGGGTGCCGTTATTTTAAATGCTGAGCAAGCCAGCAACTTTTCGGGTAACGCGATTATTCATAGTAATCCCTATGTAGGCTTTGCGCTCGCCTCACAATTACTGGACTCCACACCAAAACAATCGCCTGCAATATCGCCCACGGCTGATATCGATGCTAGTGCAAGTATTGCGAATAATGTCGGTATTGCTGCGGGTGCAGTCATCAGTAAAAATGCAGTTATTGGCGAAGGCTCGCGCATTGGTGCAGGAGTATTTGTCGGTGAAGGCACTGTTATTGGCGAACACTGTAATATTAGAGCCAATGTGACCCTGTATCATGACGTAAGTTTGGGCGACCGTGTCTCAATTCACAGTGGTACGGTTATCGGCGCTGACGGTTTTGGTTATGCAAATGACAAAGGTCAGTGGATTAAAATACCGCAAACCGGTGGTGTGCGCATTGGTAATGATACTGAAATTGGCGCTAATACATGTATCGATAGAGGCGCCCTCGACGATACCGTGGTTGGCGTTAACTGTATTATTGATAATTTTGTACAAATTGCGCATAACTGCATAATTGGCGACCATAGCTGCATTTGCGGCAACACCGGCATGGCGGGAAGCGTCAATATTGGTAAGTATGTTGTGATTGCCGGAAGCTGTGCAATTAATGGACATCTCAGTATTTGTGACAAGGTGCAAATTACAGGCTTTACCATGGTCACTAAAAGCATAACTGAACCCGGTGTTTACTCATCAGGAGCGCCTGCCGCACCCACTCGTGAATGGCAAAAAAATGCGGTGCAGTTGCGTAGTATTGATAAGCTATACAAGCGAGTAAAAGCACTTGAAATCGGGCGAGAGTAAATCTACACATACAAAATATTTTAAGGTGTTGACAATATCCTTAGTTAAATTTGCTCTGCGCCCTATACAAAGCCTGTAAATGGGATAAAATACTGCTCGCACTCAAGCATCGTCGCATAACTGTCCCCCAAAGAGCGGCCAGAGAAAGGAGAAAACATGTTTTCCAGTAATATGACCATCGCCGAATTTGATCCAGAATTAGCCGACGCTATGGCAAAAGAGAAACAGCGCCAAGAGCATCACATTGAGCTAATCGCATCTGAGAACTACTGCAGTCCGCGCGTGTTAGAAGCACAGGGTTCTCAGTTGACTAATAAATACGCCGAAGGCTACCCTGGTAAACGTTATTACGGTGGTTGTGAATACGTCGACATTGCAGAGCAACTTGCGATTGACCGTGCTAAAGAGTTATTTGGCGCCGAATATGCAAACGTTCAACCTCACTCCGGTTCACAAGCTAACACTGCCGTCTTTATGGCCTTAATTGAAGCAAACGACACTGTTCTTGGCATGAGTCTGGCGGATGGTGGGCATTTAACGCATGGCTCACATGTTAACTTTTCGGGTAAAACCTACAATGCCGTGCAGTATGGTTTGCATCCTGACACTGGGGTGATTGATTATGCCCAGGTAGAAGCCTTAGCCTTAGAGCACAAGCCGAAGCTTATTATCGGTGGTTTCTCGGCCTATTCAGGTGTAGTCGATTGGGCTAAGTTTAGAGAAATTGCAGATAAAGTTGGTGCTTATCTTCTAGTCGACATGGCGCATGTTGCTGGTTTGGTTGCCGCCGGAGAATATCCGAGCCCTATTCCTCACGCGCATGTGGTCACTACCACCACACATAAAACCCTAGCTGGACCAAGAGGCGGCTTAATATTGTCATCTTGTGGTGACGAAACGCTTTATAAAAAATTTAATAGCGCAGTATTTCCTGGCAATCAAGGCGGACCTCTGTGCCATGTGATTGCAGCAAAAGCAGTCGCTTTTAAGGAAGCACTTTCTGATGACTTTAAGACTTATCAAAAGCAAGTCCTCAAAAACGCTAAAGCCATGGTAGGTGTCATGCAAGAACGCGGTTATAAAATAGTGTCTAACGGCACAGATAATCACCTTTTTTTACTGGATTTAATTGATAAAGACATTACCGGAAAAGATGCAGATGCAGCGCTTGGTCGTGCCAATATAACTGTTAATAAAAATTCAGTGCCTAATGACCCACGTTCTCCATTTGTTACCAGTGGGCTGCGTATCGGCTCACCTGCCATCACGCGTCGTGGTTTTGAAGAACAAGAAGCCAAACAAGTTGCGACTTGGATGTGCGATATCCTAGATACCATGGGCGACGAGGCAGTTATCGATAGAGTGCGCAGTGAAGTGGTCGAGCTTTGTGAAAAATTCCCAGTCTATGGATAACGAATAGGCTCTTTATTGTAGGATTAAAAGTAATAAATAAAAGGCCGGATATAAACCGGCTTTTTATTTATATTAGCCCAAGGAATTAATATGTATTGTCCGTTTTGTTCAGCGCAGGAAACGAAAGTTATCGACTCTCGTCTGGTCTCTGATGGCGCACAAATTCGCAGGCGACGTCAATGCCTAGAATGCGCAGAACGCTTTACTACCTTTGAAGCCGCTGAACTGGTGATGCCAAGAATCGTCAAGCGCGACAACACACGTGAACCCTTTAACGAAGAAAAACTGATGGCTGGTTTGCAGCGAGCCCTAGAAAAACGCCCCGTTAGTATTGAAGCTATAGAGCAATGCGTGTTCCAAATTAAAGCTGCGTTGCGTGCTACCGGTGAGAGAGAGGTTAAAAGTGAGTTTGTAGGCGAGCTCATAATGGCAGCTTTAAAAAAACTTGATAAGGTCGCTTATGTAAGATTTGCGTCTGTTTACCGTTCTTTTGAAGATGTAAAAGAGTTTGGTGAAGAAATTGCGCGTTTGTTCAACGAGCCGCAATAAATGTCCTCAATCCCTGAGTTTTCTGAGCAAGACGCAAAGTGGATGGCAAAAGCCATTGCTCTAGCTAAGAAGGGCCGTTTTTCGACTACCCCAAATCCCTGTGTTGGTTGTGTCATTGTGAATGATAATAATATAGTGCTTGGTGAAGGCTGTCATATTAAGGCCGGTACTGAGCACGCCGAGGTGCATGCCCTAAGTCAGGCGGGGGACCATGCGGCAAGTGCTACTGCCTACGTTACTCTTGAACCGTGCGCTCATTTTGGCAAAACCCCGCCGTGCGCTTTGGCACTGATCGACGCTGGCATAAAACGAGTAGTTATTGCAGCGCTTGATATCAATCCTTTGGTCGCAGGCAAAGGTGTGCAAATGTTAAGAGATGCCGGAATAGAGGTGGCACAAGGTTTAATGGCCACAACGGCGATGGAGCTTAATCTAGGCTTTAATACACGAATGAGTACCGGGCGACCTTATGTGGTTTTAAAGATGGCTGCAAGCTTGGATGGGAAAACAGCGCTACAAAATGGTATCAGTCAGTGGATCACCTCGCCGCAAGCCCGCAAAGATGTGCAGCTTGAGCGCGCTAAAGCTTGCGCTATCCTCTCTGGCTCCGGCACCGTATTAGCAGACAATCCAAAGCTTAACGTTAGACCTGACGAGCTACCTGAATATGCCGCAAGCGCATTTTTATGTCGAGAACGTCAGCCACTTCGGATTATTATTGATGGTAAAAATCAACTCCATAATAACCTGCGGATAGTGAGTGACGGGCAGGCTAGCCTAGTTTATAACTTAAAAGAAAATAAAACTCTCAAGGGGGATAATGTCGCGCAAGTGTCACAAACTTCCTCGAGTTCGACGCATGTCGATTTAGCCGCTATGTTGGACGATTTAGGTCAGCGACAGATTAATCTTGTGTGGGTTGAGGCCGGTTCAAAACTCGCCGGTGCATTAATAGAAAACCAGTTAGTCGATGAATGTGTATTATACTTAGCGCCGAAGTTTTTAGGTGGTGGCGCACGAGAGTTATTATCAACCCAAGTCAATGAGAATCTTGAGCAAGCCGTGGCGGGTCAGATTACATCGCTCACCCAGGTAGGCAGTGATATCAAGATAGTTTGTCGTTTACCTAAGGCAGTTGGTTAAGCAAAAAAACACTCAAAGGCACCGCATTAAAGCAGTAATTAGCAACTAAGAGGCAGTATGTTTACCGGAATTATTGAAGCAGTAGGCAAAATAACCGCACTAGATGACTTAGGGCAAGATATCCGATTAACCGTAGAGACGGGTAAAATGGATATGTCAGATGTGCATTTAGGGGATAGTATCGCCACAAATGGTGTCTGTTTAACTGTGGTCGAAAAAAGCGATACATTTTATCGTGCAGACGTTTCTGCAGAGACCATCAAATATACCGGGTTTGCACATTATAAAAATGGCAGCATGGTGAATTTAGAAAAGGCCATGCGAACTGATAGTCGATTTGGTGGACACATTGTGTCTGGTCATGTTGATGGCGTCGGTAAAGTCATTTCTATTTCAGAGCATACGCGTTATGTAGAGGTTTGGGTAAAAGCCCCTGATGAGCTCGCAAAATACATCGCACATAAAGGCTCAATTACGGTAGACGGCGTTAGTTTAACGGTAAACGAAGTTAAAGGCGCTGCCTTTATGTTGTGGTTGATTCCTCATACCTTAAAAGAAACGGTTATAGGGCACTACAAAGTAGGAACATCAGTAAACTTAGAAGTAGACGTTATTGCACGTTACCTCGAAAGGTTAATGTTAGGGGAGCGAGCCGCCAGCGAAGACAGCGGCGACATAAGCATGAACTTCTTAGCTGAACATGGTTATTTAAAGTAATAGTTTGATGTGCGTAATGTATATAAACGTGCATGTAAAATTAAAACTTAACAGCAGAAACTCACACAGTCATTAGACATTATATAGGCAGTAATATGGCACTAAACAGCACGCAAGAGATTATCGACGACATTAAACTTGGCAAAATGGTTATTTTAATGGACGACGAAGACCGCGAAAATGAAGGCGATATTATTATGGCCGCCGAGCATGTAAGTGCGGAAGCGATAAACTTCATGGTTACTCACGCTCGTGGTTTAGTGTGTTTACCAATGACAACTGATCGCTGTAAACGACTCAAACTACCTTTAATGGTGGATAAAAACAGTGCGCAGTTCTCAACTAATTTTACTGTTTCTATTGAAGCTCGTGAAGGTGTAACAACCGGTATTTCAGCTGCAGACAGAGCGGTAACCATCAAAGCAGCGGTAGCCAAAGATGCTGTTGCTGACGATATTGTCCAGCCAGGCCATATCTTCCCCTTGATTGCCAAAGAAGGCGGTGTACTAAACCGCGCTGGTCATACTGAAGCCGGTGTCGATTTAGCAAGGCTTGCAGGCTGCGAACCTGCATCAGTAATCGTCGAAATTCTGAATGAAGACGGCAGTATGGCAAGGCGACCAGATTTAGAAATCTTTGCTGAAAAACACGGATTAAAAATTGGTACTATTGCTGACCTGATCGAATATCGTAACTTAAACGAAACCACCATCGAAAAAGTCGCTACCTGTAATCTTCCAACCCATTTTGGTGACTTCGAACTCATCACATTTAAAGATGTGATTGATAATCAGATTCACTTTGCTTTGAAGAAAGGCGACATTTCAGAAAATAAGCCGACTTTAGTGCGTGTTCATTTACAAAATATTTTGAGTGACTTACTGGGCTCCACTCGCGCAATCAATCGCTCCCTTCCTTTGCAAGACGCAATGCAGAGAATCCAAAAAGAGGGTGGGGTTTTGGTGTTTTTGGGCAAGCAGGAAGACATCGAGTACCAGGTAAAACAGTTTGAAGCGGAAGACAACGATGTCATTGCCAAAGGCAAAACATGGGAAGGTTCGTCACGCACTGTAGGTGTGGGGAGTCAGATCTTAGCGAGCTTGGGAATTAAGCAAATGCGCCTTCTAAGTAAACCTGTGAAATACTCTGCATTATCTGGTTTTGGCCTTGAGGTCGTTGAATATATCCATGATTAATAATGGCTAAAATAGCTAATTTGATTAATCACTAAAAAACATAAACTGCGCGATCTAGTGTGCTATAATTCGCGCCGATTTTTATAGGAGCTAAATGCATGAACGTAATTGAAGGTAACATCCGCGCTACAGGTAAAAAATTCGCCATAGTGGTGGCTCGTTTTAACAGCTTTGTAGTTGAAAGTTTACTGGAAGGTGCACTTGATACGCTAGAGCGTCATGGTGAAGTCAATCCAGATGATATTACCGTCATTCGCGTACCAGGTGCATATGAACTTCCATTAGCAGCAAAAAAAGTGGCTGAAAAAGGCGGCTTTGATGCAATCATTGCTTTAGGTGCAGTAATTAGAGGCGGTACACCGCACTTTGATTTTGTTGCCGGTGAATGTAATAAAGGACTTGCTCAAGTGTCTATGGAAGCCTCGATTCCAGTTGCTTTTGGTGTCATTACTACTGACAGCATTGAGCAAGCCATTGAGCGTTCAGGTACTAAAGCAGGTAACAAAGGCTCAGAAGCTACTTTGTCTGCCTTAGAGATGGTGAATGTAGTCGCTGCGATAAACGAGCAACTATAGTGAAGCCAGCCGCTAGAAAAAAGGCTAGAGTCCTAGCCTTACAAGCTTTATATGGTTATTTGATGAGTGGCAATGACATGCGTCAAATCGAACTTAGTATTGCCACGACCAATGACATGGCCAAAGTTGATATGGAATATTTTCAAGCGATATTACATGGTATTGACAGCGACTTGGCAACTATTGATAAGGCTTACAAACCTTATTTAGGCCGATTGCCAGAAGAGCTAGATCCTATTGAAAAATCTATCATGCGATTGGCTACTTTTGAGCTTACTCAGCGTATGGATACACCATTTAAAGTGGTCATTAACGAAGCTATCGAACTTGCTAAGACCTTCGGCGCTGAAGAAAGTCATAAGTTTATTAATGGTGCGCTTGATAAAGCAGTAAAAACCCTGCGCAAAGACGAAAGAAGGTAGGTTTGAACGAATTTAGCCTTATACGAAACTACTTCACAACGTCTAGTTTCGAGCGTAAAGACGTAATCATTGGTGTTGGTGACGATGGCGCCGTGACAATGACGCCACCGGGACAATACTTGGTGACAACAACAGATACACTGCTCGAAGGCGTTCACTTTTTGCCAGAGACGTCTGCAAAAGCCATCGCGCATAAAGCGGTTGCAGTGAATCTCAGCGACCTAGCCGCAATGGGTGCCGAACCAGCTTGGATTAACCTTTCCTTGTCTATACCTAAGGTCGATGAAGCATGGTTGCGTGAGTTTTCAAGCGAGATAAGCCGTCTTACAGAATACTTTTCAGTGCAATTAATTGGTGGTGATACCGTAAAAGGTAAGACTGCTGTAACTATAACGGCCCAAGGCTTTGTTCCCCCTGAAAGTATTCTTACGCGAAAAGGAGCTAAGGCCGGCGATTGGTTATTTGTTACCGGAACACTAGGGGATGCCGCAGCAGGTCTAGCGCTCATACAAAAAAAGCTTACCGTAAAGTCTCCGGAATTTTCAGAATATCTAATTAACCGCCATTATTTCCCTACCCCTAGGGTGCTTGCGGGCACAACCTTACGTCGAATCGCTAGTGCATGCATTGATGTGTCAGACGGTTTATTACAAGATTTAGAGCATATTGTTGCAGGCTCTGAAGTTGGCGCGCTAGTACATTTAGACAAGCTTCCGATATCTGAAGCATTAGGTAATAGTATTCAAGGATTAGAACACGCTTTGTCTTATGCCTGCAGCGGTGGTGATGATTATGAACTATTGTTTACTGTCCCAGAAGAGCAGCGCGTATCAATGGAAGCTGCTATGGCTAGCTATAACTTGCCATGCACTTGCATTGGACAGATCACTGGGGCACAGGGGAAAATTGACTTACGCCTAAACGATGAACCTTTCTCGTTTGCTGAGACCAAAGGTTATCAACATTTTTAAAACATACTATAATAATGACTTCGCTAACTAATCGTTACGCTAAATCGCTATTATAAGCGGCTTTAAGGTCATAGAGTAGGATGGATAAAGAACTTCGACAGCGTGTCTCCCTTCGTAACCCTGATCATTTTTTTGGCTTAGGATTTGGTTCTGGACTCATTCCATTTATGCCCGGCACATGGGGCTCTCTAGCAGCCATACCATTGCTTCTGGCTATGTCTCAACTATCTGTTTTTTGGTTTGTTTTTGTAACCTTTTTGACTTGCTTAATTGGCATACGCTTTTGTCAAAAGACCAGCGACGCATTGGGCTTGCATGACCACGGCTCAATTGTTTGGGATGAAATAGCGGGGATGATGGTGGTATTTATCGCATCACCCATTACACCATTAACATTGCTGGTTGGTTTTTTACTTTTTCGCTTCTTTGATATTTTAAAACCTTGGCCAATTCGCGTATTTGATAAGAAAATACACGGAGGTTTAGGGATTATGCTAGACGATATCGTAGCAGGCGCTCTAGCATGCATCTGTATGCATGCTATATACGCTATGGGTTACTTAAACCTCATCTAGAGCCTATGCGTCATTAAGCTTCATGACGGGCCCTAGAAAGCCTCAACCGCTTTAATGATACCAGGTGCGTCTAAGCCCAATTCTTTATACATCTCTTGTTGTGTACCTTGCATAATAAATTCATCTGGTAAGCCCAAACAAAGCACATGACAAAGTGTTTTATGTGTCTGCAATACTTCAGTTACTGCACTTCCTGCGCCACCTGATATGGCCCCATCTTCTATTGTGACGATAAGATCATACTTATTAGCAGCTTCTAAAATAGCATTTTGGTCAATGGGTTTAACAAAGCGCATATCGATGAGCGTCGCATCAAGCTGCTCTGCAGCTTCGATAGCTGCACCAAACAAGGTACCAAAATTCAATATAGCGACTTTTTTACCTGCTCTAATACTACGAGAACTACCAAGTGGTATTTCTTGCATCTCTTGTTCTGGTTTAGTGCCGATACCAGCGCCTCTTGGGTAGCGAACTGCTGCAGGCTTAGATGCTTTATGGCCGGTAAACAACATATTACGACACTCGGCTTCATCTGCTGGGGTCATAATAATCATGTTGGGAATGCAACGTAAGAAGCTAATATCAAAAGCTCCTTGATGCGTTGGTCCGTCGGCACCCACAATACCCGCTCTGTCTATTGCGAATAATACGGGTAGGTTTTGAATGGCAACATCGTGAATCAATTGATCATATGCACGCTGCAAAAATGTTGAGTATATTGCAACCACTGCATTTTTGCCTTCGCGCGCCATGCCTGCTGCGAGTGTAACTGCATGCTGCTCGGCAATAGCAACGTCAAAATATTGCTCGGGAAAACGTTGCGAGAACTTCACCATACCAGAACCTTCGCGCATAGCTGGTGTAATCGCTACAAGGTCCTTGTCCTTTTCTGCCATGTCGCACAGCCAACTGCCAAAAATAGCAGAAAAGCTTGGCTTACTCGGGGCACTTGGAGGGAAGGCTTCAGTAGTATGATCAAATTTAGGGACGGCATGCCATTTTATAGGGTCTTGTTCAGCCTGTTCGTATCCTTTGCCTTTTTTTGTTACTACATGCAAAATTTGTGGACCTGAAATTTTTCGCATGTTGCTTAAGGTTTCAACCATGGTGTCAACATCATGCCCGTCAATGGGGCCGATATACCTAAAACCTAGCTCTTCAAATATTGTGCCTGGCGCAACCATGCCTTTAATATGTTCTTCTGCACGGCTTGCAAAATCTTTAATAGGGGGAAGGTTGCTAAGAATTTTTTTACCGTTGTCGCGAATAGAATTGAAAAATGAGCCAGTCAAAAGGCGAGCTAAGTGGCTATTCAGTGCCCCGACATTTTCCGAAATAGACATTTCGTTATCATTGAGCACAACGACTAAGTCTTTATTGATATCACCGGCATGATTCATCGCCTCAAATGCCAGCCCTGCGGTAAGGGCTCCGTCACCTATTACCGCAACGACTTTACGATTTTTGTCCTCCTTTTCAGCTGCAATTGCCATGCCTAAGGCAGCCGAAATAGAAGTTGAAGAGTGTCCTACAGCAAAGGTGTCGTATTCACTTTCTGGCGGCCAAGGAAAAGGATGTAAACCATCTTTTTGTCGGATGCTTGTCATACGCTCACGTCGGCCGGTTAATATTTTGTGCGGGTAGGCTTGATGACCTACATCCCAAACAATGCGATCAAACGGAGTGTTATAAACATAATGTAAGGCTACGGTAAGTTCTACAGTGCCCAAGCCTGATGCAAAATGACCACTGCTCTGACTCACGCAGTTGAGTAAAAAACGGCGTAATTCATCGGCTATCAAGGTCAAGTTATGCCTTGGTTGCTGACGTAATTCGCTAGGGATGTTCGCCTTAGCCAAGTTAGGATAGTGAGATAAGTCTAAGCTCATTAATAATTCATTCTTCTACATCGTTTATAGTTATATGCATTAAGTCACTAGAAAGTTCGTGTCATCATGTAATCGGTGAACATTTGCAGTGTTACGGTATCGTATGGTAAAGCTTTAAGCGCTTTTAAGGCTTGGTGATGATGAATCGACAGCTCATCACGGGCGCCTTCTAAACCCAATTGTGTGACAAAGGTACTTTTGTTGTTAGCTTCGTCGGAACCCTGTTGTTTGCCCAGTGTTTCAGTATCAGCGGTGACATCTAAAATATCGTCTTGAATTTGAAACGCTAGACCAATATGTTCTGCAAACAGAGTTAAGGTCGCTAGGTCAGTCGCTTTAGTCTGCTCACACAATATTGCTCCCATGCGTATTGAGGCTGTTAATAGGGCGCCAGTTTTTAAGCTATGCAAATGTTTAAGGGCTTTGGCATCGATTTTTTCATTGGTGGCTAGTAAATCTAAACTTTGTCCCAAACACATGCCTGAAGCACCGCTTGCATGAGCTAATTCACTTACCAAGCTTACTCGTTGTGCATTAGCATATGCACTCATAGGAAGGTTAGTGATTACATCAAATGCCATGGTCTGCAAGGCGTCGCCCGCCAAAATTGCTGTGGATTCGTCAAACTGAATATGGCAGGTTGGCTTGCCTCGTCTCAGTGCATCGTTGTCCATAGCAGGTAAGTCATCATGGACCAAAGAATATGCGTGAATGCATTCCAATGCCAGTGATACAACATTCATATCTTGCTGCTTGGCTTTGAGCATATTACCCACTAAATTGACCAAAAGAGGGCGCATGCGCTTACCCCCATTTAGCAAAGCATACTGCATGGCGTCGCGCAGGCGTGATTCTGGAACTTGACGCTCAATTAAGTATTGATTAAAAGTATCAATAACATGCTTTTTAGTATTGGCCTGAAGTGATTTAAGTAAGTCTTGCATCTTATTTCAGGCTATTCAGGTGCTTGGAAGTCGTCTAGCTTTTGTTGATTGCCGTCTTGTGTCAATATTTGCACTTTTTGCTGAGCTTGTTCTAGTAAGGTTTGGCTGCGTCTAGCAAGCGCAATTCCTTGCTCAAAGCTTTGCAGTGATTGTTCCAAAGTGATATCGCCTTGCTCCATTTTAGTCACAATATTTTCTAGTGCTTCCATGGCTTGTTCAAAGCTTAAATTATCCGTACTCATTATCTGTGTATACCTTATTTCAATTGCATCGAACAATACCGAACATAGTGCCTAAATTCAATATTAAAAGCATACTTGGAGCTGGTTTTCGCGCTCAATAACTAATGGCGTGTACATAATAATCAAAATTATTAAGACTCTTCTAAATTGACATAAAGTATCAAGCCGACTTGCCGTTAACCTAATCACTGAAATTGATCTATCAAGCCATTATAACTGACAGAGGAGTACTCCGTGGATTTAGCAACGCTAATTGGCCTAATCGGCGCGCTTGCTTTTGTCGTCATGGCAATGGTCCTTGGTGGCGATCTCAACATCTTTTTCAATGTGCCCTCGGTGCTCATTGTATTCGGTGGGTCTACTTTCGTAGTGCTCATGCAATATCCACTTGCGCAGTTTCTGGGCGCGGGGAAAATTGCCGCAAAAGCCTTTGCATTCAAAATTCAGTCGCCTGAAGAACTAATCGAAAAAGTTGTTGAAATGGCTGATGCTGCGCGTAAGGGTGGATTTCTTGCCCTCGAAGAAGCTGAAATTGAGAATAGCTTCATGCAAAAAGGCGTTGATATGCTAGTCGATGGCCACGATGTTGAAGTAGTTCGCGCTACCATGGCAAAAGATATTTCTAATACTTCTGAGCGCCACGACGCAGGCGCTGAAATTTTCAAATCACTAGGGGGTGTTGCTCCCGCGATGGGTATGATAGGTACCTTAATCGGTCTGGTTGCTATGCTTTCGAACATGGACGACCCAAAAGCTATCGGCCCTGCAATGGCGGTTGCCTTACTTACCACTTTGTATGGAGCAATGCTTGCCAATATAATTTGTTTGCCTATCGCGTTTAAATTAAACGTTCGTGCAGCAGAAGAGAAACTTAATCAATGCTTAATTTTGGACGGTATTCTAGGTATTGCTGATGGTCAAAATCCACGTGTTATCGAAGGCGTTCTCAAGGGCTACATAGCGGAAGGAAAAAGAGGTAGTGCCGAGGAGAAAGTTTAGTGGAAGACGAATGCCCTAAATGTCCTCCCGAAGGTCTACCCGCATGGATGGGGACCTTTGCCGATCTGATGTCACTGCTCATGTGCTTTTTCGTGCTCTTACTATCGTTCTCTGAGATGGATGTAAAAAAGTTTAAACAAATCGCAGGCTCTATGAAGTTTGCATTTGGTGTTCAAAATAAAATAGAACTAAAAGATATCCCCAAAGGGACCAGTATTGTGGCCCTCGAATTTAGGCCTGGAAAGCCAGACCCTACCCCGATTGAAACTGTTCAGCAGGTCACTCAAGAAATAACTAAACCAATGCTCAACTTCCAAGAAGGTGATGATGATTCTGCTGGTGGCCGTCAAACACAGCCAGGTGAGTTACGCGGTGGTCAAGCTCCCAATACAGCCAATGAAACGGCAGCTGCGGGCGCAGCGGCAAGTGAGAAAGAACAATTAGAAGAACAGCTTAAGAAAGTCCAAGAGCTACTGCAAAAAGAAATTAAAGATGGCGCGGTAGATGTAGAAAACTTAGGGCAGCAAATTGTGATTCGCATTCGTGAAAATGGTTCGTTTTCCGCTGGCTCGGCATTCTTACAGCCTCAGTTTATTCCCGTTATTCGACAGTTAGGTAGCCTTGTTAATGACATGCCCGGGCAAATCGAAATATCAGGGCATAGTGATGGCGTTCAAATTTCAAATGAGCTTTATCGTTCTAACTGGGATCTATCGGCTCAGCGCGCTGTTGCGGTCGCGGAAGAGTTAAGGCTTGCTCGTGGGTTTGATGAATCGCGTATGCGGGTGATTGGTAAAGCGTCTAATGAGCCAATGGATACTGACGATACAGATGATGCTAGAGCGAGAAACCGCAGAGTTGAAATAACCATTACTCAGGGCGACCCTAAGTACTCAGAGCCTATTTCTATAATGGGTCAAAGTAACTAATAAGCATCGCTTGCTAAACATTTGACCTGCTTAGCAAGCAATACGCATTTTAGCCTCTACTCATATATTCACGGTGCTGTGGTTTAGCAACCACTAGCTGCACCGTACTAATAACTCTTTCAAGAAATCCACCTTCGCAGTAATTCAGGTAGTATTGCCACATTCTCATAAAGCGTTCGTCGTAGCCGTCTTCATTTAAAGCTGCTTTTTGACTCATAAAGGCTTCATACCAGTCTTTCAAGGTCTGCGCATAATCGAGTCCAATGTCATGAACGTCTCTGATGGTAAAGTCGGTATGCTTTTTTAGATGCTGATTAATGGCTAATTGCGAGGGTAAGAACCCACCCGGAAAAATATGCTTTTGAATAAAATCTACACTATCACCGTAGCTATCATATCTGCGGTCATCAATGGTAATTGACTGCAACAGCATCAGGCCGTTTTCTTTTAATAACGATGAACATTTACTAAAGAAGTTAGATAAGTATTTTTTACCTACGGCTTCAATCATTTCAATCGAAACAAGCTTGTCGTAACTCCCGTCCAACAAACGATAGTCTTTTTTCAGCAAGGTAACCTGTGCTTCCAGGTTTTCTTTTTGGACCCAGTCTTTTGCCCAGGCATACTGTTCTTCTGAAATCGTTGTGGTGGTCACTTTACAGCCATAGTTTTTCGCGGCATAGACTGCCAAGCCACCCCAGCCAGTGCCAATTTCAAGCAAATGGTCGCTCGGCTGCAATTGGAGTTTGTCACAAATTGTCTTTAGTTTATTTTGCTGGGCTTGAGCTAAAGAGGCATTTGGATCTGGGTATATCGCCGAGGAATACATCATTGATTGGTCTAAAAACTTCACATATAAGCGATTACCAAGGTCGTAATGAGCGCCGATATTCTTTTTCGCTTGTTCTTGAGAGTTGCTGTTAGCGATGTGCCTGATTTTGTTCATCGGCATCGTTAACCACTTAAAGCGTCTCTCCCATAAATCTAACGTGGATAGATTACGAGCAAATATACGAATAACGTTGGTTAAATCAGGGGTATCCCATAGCTTTTCTGTATAGGTTTCACCCGACGCGATGCTGCCGCCTAATAGAAGCTTAGGATAAGCCGCTGGATCTAATATATTCACAATTGCCTGTAAATCTGAGTTTTTGTCTCCTAAGCTGGCTATTTCGCGGCCGTGCTCTTGAATACTTAAGCAACCTTGAGGTAAGCCCTTCAGCGCACTTATAAATAAAGAGCGACAGGTTTTTTCCCAAAAAGAGATAGCTATGGGCGCTTGAAAAGCTTGTTCACCCTGTGACATTTATTGTTCCTTAAATCATGAATGCGTATAAATTGGTACGCGTTTAATAAATAATTTTAGTGCTTGCCAATAAATTCCAGCAACCGTTTTTATGGTCATGCTTGGAATTGATAAAAGACTATGGCGCAATGATTGACTGTTCAAAGGTACTCGCTTCATGTCCAACGCGGCTTCAAAATGTTTAGTTTCTTGGCTACACGATAAGTGCAGGCGCAAATTTTCATTTGGCTGCGCCACTCGCCAATGATACGTCATATCAACTGGATTAAACGGTGAGACGTGAAAGGCCTTGTCGCAGTCTTTCTGGTCTTGTAAATCAACAAGATAGTGGTGTCTTTGATTCCAAGGTGTATTAGATACTTCCGCTAGCATGTGTGTGAATGTGCCACATGGCCCGCGCAAATAATAAAAATTTACCGGACTAAAATACAAGCCGAAGGTGCGCACTTGTCCAAGCAAAAATACATCACCTGACAATGTATCACCATGCAACTCTTCCATTCTGGCCAGTGCGGCTTGTTCCAGAGGAAGGTCTGGATTGCCTAAGTAATCACTGCGTCTAAAGCTTACGATTGCGCGCTTAATTCGGGCGTCTGCAAAGCCTTTGACTTGCTGACTGAGGGTGCTTAATTCACTTAGCTTTAACCAATATAGAAATATATCATAGTCAAAGGCGTGTAATTTCGGATATACACGGCGATGGGAGACTTTCCCACTGTAAATTGCACTCTCTGTCGCCTGCATACTTATAAGGTAACTCCAAAACGTTTAGTCACGTCTAAAGCGCTGCGCACCCCATCTTCGTGAAAGCCGTTATACCAATAAGCACCACAAAAATGGATACCATCTCTACCGCATATGCTCTCTCGTTTTTGCTGGGCCGCGACCATCTCTGGACTGAACTGAGGATGCGCATAATAATAAGTGCCCAGGATATGTTCAGGGTTAATTTTATCAGTATCATTTAAGGTTACGCAGAAGGTTATGTCGCTCTCGATCCTCTGCAAAATATTCATATTATAAGTCACGGCAGCCGGCGCGCTTTGTTCGCCTGCGGCTCCTTTAATACTGTAATTCCAACTTGCCCATGCTAGTTTGCGCTTGGGCAACACCGAAGTATCTGTGTGTAAAACTACTTCGTTCATTGAGTAGGGGATTGCTCCAAGCACGTTTTGATACGATTGCGCTGTCTGTTTGTCGAAGCTGTTTAAGTCGAGCATCTTAAGCGCTTGATCACTATGGCATGCAAAGACAACTTCGTCGAAGTCTTGGATGCCGTCTGAGCTGGTTATTTGATAGCCTTCGGCAGTCTTACTTACTTTCGTGACTGGGCACTGGAGCTGTATTTTATCTCTAAAAGAGGCTGTCAAAGGCTCTATATATTGGCTTGAGCCGCCTATCAAAGTATGCCACTGCGGACGATTTGTCACGTTTAATAAGCCGTGATTATTAAAGAACTTCAGGAAAAAACTTAAAGGAAAATTAGCAGAAGCCTCAAGACTCGTTGACCATATAGCAGCGCACATTGGTAATATATAATTTTGAACAAATTGGTCGCTGAGCTTGTGTTGGTTTATAAACTGTAAAAGCGTAATTTGCTCCGTGTCCATATTGGATTCAATGGCCTGCTTACACACTTTATTGAACTTCAATATATCTAGCACTAAGCGGTAAAAGCTTGGCGAAAGGAAGTTTCTTCTCTGTGCAAACAAACTGTTAAGTGTGTTGCCGTTGTATTCTAAGCCAGTAGCGTCGTTTTTCACACTGAAGCTCATCTCGCTTGCTTGGCTTGCGACCCCTAGCTGGTTCATCAATTTAATAAAGTTAGGGTATGTCCAATCGTTATATACAATAAACCCAGTATCAATTGCATATTCTTTACCATTGACCGTAACATCCTTGGTAGCAGTATGCCCACCAATATAGTCATTTGCTTCAAAGACTTTGATGTCCGCAACTTGATTAAGTAAATAAGCACTTGTTAATCCGGAGACACCGGAACCAATTATTGCTACGCGTTTTGACATATCAACCGTTTCTCTTTGCGTTGCTTCGCATACCGATACACATTTTACGCTGCACAAACTCTGGCATTAAATTTAATAAGCGAATAAATGCACTGAAACGCTTAGGGAAATAGATACTCGATTTGTTACTTAGAATGCCTTTTAACATGTAATCAGCTGCTTGTTCTGAGCTGATTGACATAGGCATTTTAAAATCGTTTTTGTTCGTTAACGGTGTTCTTACAAATCCAGGCGAAATACTCTGCGCTTGAATGCCACGAGATGCTAAATCAACTTCAAAGCTTTTGGTGATGTAATTAAGTGCTGCTTTGCTACCGCCATAAGCCTGACTTCTTGTGAACGGAAGAAGCCGGGCTAGGCTATCTACAAAGACTATTTTGTCGCCTTTTTTTGCCTTCTTTAACAAAGCCGAAGCTACGTTAACCGCACCAAAGATATTAATTTCAAAAACGCGGCGAAACATGTCAGGCTCAATATCCCTGGCATCCACATATTCGCATGTACCAGCATTAATGACGGCAATGTCAAATTCAATATCGCTCAGAGCGCTGAATGTTTGGGCTTCGTCGGTAGCATCAAATTTACAGGTATTAATGTTGTTGATCAGGTTTAATTCGTCAAGCTTGTCTTGATTTCGTCCGCAAGCAATAACGTTATACCCTTCTGATGCAGCATGCTTTGCCAGCGCTTCACCAATTCCGGAAGTAGCTCCAGTAATTAAAATGCGTTTCATTACCCTAAACTCCGTCTAATTTTTTTGATAATTCGTCCTAATAAAGGTACGTGTTCGTAAACCATTTGGCCGAGGTCATAATAGTCTCTGTGAAACATTATCATACCATCTTCTACTTCGAGTATGGTCAAGCCATTTACGTGCACTGGTCTTCCTTTATTAATTCTCGAAGAGGTAAATTTCATTGTCCAGCTTACCACGTAACCAGAGGCTTCAACCGGTTTAGTGTAGTGTATTTCAAACTCACAAAACTTGGCATTTTTTAATAACTTCGAGAAATAAAGTTCTACAGATGCTAAGCCCGAATGTTCTGCAATCGGGTCGATAAATACAACATCTTTGCTGTAAATCTTGGAAAGTTCGGAAACCTGCATGCTCGCAAGATCGGTATAAAATCGGCTGAATTGTTCGATTATGCTCATTAGCAACTATTCGTTGTAAAATGTGTAGGTTGGTTACTACGTCGTGTGTAGTCCAGATCATCAAATTAACTTTATTTAATTGATACACCTATCGATCTAAAGTATGCCGCACTTAGTACAAACATCATGAAAAATAACTAAGGTTACAATCTATGACGGTCGCGCTTTTTCCACTTTCTTCTCATGTATTACCTGAGGGTCGAATGGCACTGCGGATTTTTGAGCCACGATATATCAGAATGATTAAAGAAGTTTGTGAAGCTGACAGCGGATTTGTCGTATGTATGATCAACCAAAATGGCGATAATGCTAACAACACACATATTTTTCCTTTGGGTACTTTCTGCAAAGTAATCGATTTTGACGTACTAGAGGACGGCTTGCTGGGTGTTACCATTGAAGGTACACATTGTGTATCTATTAGTAATGTTAAAACGCAATTTGATGATTTACGGATAGCGCACTGCGAAGAAAGTCAAATCTGGCGCTGTGAATCTGTTATTGAAGACTTGTCACCTATGAACGAACGTCTTCGAGAAGTATTTGAAAAATACCCCGAAGTAAGTGAACTATATGAACAAACTAAATTTGACGACCCGGTATGGGTAGTCAACCGTTGGCTCGAGCTCCTGCCCGTTGGTGCAGAACAAAAACAACATTTTATGGCGCAGCAAGATTGTGACAAAGTCGTCCAATATTTATCCCAGCTGATAGAATAAAGCGCTGCCATAGGCTAATTGAGCGAGTTCACAACATTACATTCATTAAATATATTTCACTATTTCTCTAGAAAACTTTCGCTATACTCAATTCCATACTACATTTACGCATATCAAAAGGTGAAGCTAATGCTAATTGGAATTCCGTTGGAAGACAAGAAACGCGATACTGTAAAACCGAAAGATTGTGCTGCAGAGATGTCTGCATATTTGGGCACGGTAGCAAGTAAAAGATGTAAAGTATCATTCTCAAAAGTATTTGGATATTTCGCTCCGCGTTTACGTTCGTATGCTTTAAAACAGATGGGTAATGAAGCCTTAGCTATGGAGCTCGTGCAAGATACAATGTCAAATGTTTGGCAAAAAGCGCATTTGTTCAACGCCGAAAAGGGCTCTCCTTCTACTTGGATATTTACTATCGCCCGTAACATTCGCTTTGACATGTTACGCAAGCTTCAAAACAGAAAAGAAGATGTGTGTTCTGATGACTTGTGGCCAGTACTTTGCGAGCAAACTGCTGATCCAAACGAAACGTCACTTGACCAAAAAGTAACCTTAGAGCAAGTTGGTCAATACTTTGAAAATCTTCCTTTGAAGCAAAAAGCGGTAATAGAAGCGATTTACATTGACGGTAAGTCGCAACAAGAAGTTGCAGACGAGTTAAGTATTCCGTTAGGTACTGTCAAATCTCGAACGCGTTTAGCTTTGCAGCGTCTGAAGGAAATGCTCAGAGAATATGATTAGATTTCACCCAACTAACCAAACGCTGGTTAGTTTTGCTGAAGGTTTAACAGCACCAAACGAGAGTCTCCTAGTTTCTGCGCATTGCGACATGTGTGACCAATGCGCGACTAGGGTTGCAGCTTTGGTAGAATCTAATGCCGAGCAAACTTTCAACGAGTGTATTCCATCACAGGCAGACCATGCTTTGGGTAACATGCTCGACGCGATATTAAGTCGTCCTGAGGCTTCGTTGAAACGCAAAGTCATCCCAAATCAAAACCTCCTTACCATAGACGGCAAAGAATTTCACTTACCTGCAAGCTTACAAAGGCTGGCTTCTCAAGTTGGTGACTGGTCCCACCTTGTCGGTAAATTATGGCAGGCCCCCGTATCGTTGGGTGGTAAAAACCTTGCCAATTTTATCTATATGGAAAATGGTGGTGGGGTTCCGGAGCATACTCATATTGGTAATGAATTAACGCTTGTTATTAATGGCTCCTTTGAAGATGAGTTACATCATTATCAAACAGGCGACTACCTTTCTTTCAATCATCTCTATATTCACACACCCACTTCGAACGCTAAAGAAGGTTGCTTGGTATTTAGTATCATCGATCAACCATTACAATTTACATCTGGCTGGGCAAAGCTAATCAATCCATTAAGCCACCTATACTTTAAAGTTTCTACCAAACTCTAGGTATTGATAGCGACTGTAATAATAAATACTGGTGAAACAGATAGCTTAAAAGTTACACAAAAAAACCCGCTTTAAAGCGGGTTTTTATATTATTTAATACACATCAACTTTTACCGAATGAACTCGCTGCTGGGAAAGTTTAAGCGCAGTGTTTTAACGGCGTTGTCTCTTAACTCATCTAAATTAAGCTCATCATAACTAGCGACCATAATTTCAAGAGCGGGTTGAATTTGTGGTGTATCAGGGTAGTTTTCTAAAACATAACGACCCCTATTTGCAGCTGCTACATAAGCCTGTCTTCTCATATAAAAACGTGCAACAGCAATTTCATATTTTGCCAGTCTATTTTTAATGGCTAACATACGTTGTTTTGAGTCTACGCCATATTTAGATTCTGGATATTTTTCTACTAAACGCCTGAAGTCTTCAAATGCTTCTCGTGATTTTGATGGGTCACGATCAGAACGGTCAACATTAAGCATCGTTTGAAATAAATTATTATCTTGCTCCATGTTTGTGATGCCGCGCATATAAATTGCATAATCAACATCTGAGTGATTAGGATTTAAGCGAATAAATCTATCTATTGTTGCTAATGTCTGTTCAGTATTTCCTGTTTTATAATAGCTATAAATAAGGTCGAGCTGCACCTGATGAGATAGCGGCCCAAAAGGAAAGCGGGAATCAATAGCGCTTAGTGTTGCTGCTGCTGCCGAAAAATTGCCGACATCCATATTCTGCTTAGCTTGCTTGTAAAGCGCATTGGCGCCTTGATTAGCAATCATTTCACGCTCGTCCATGTCTGAGCTACTGCATCCAGTTAATACTAAAAGTGAAAGTAAGCCGACTGTGCAAGTCCAGTTTTTCAAATACATCATTTTAATTTGTTTTCTCATACCGCGAAAATTTTCGCATATTTTACTACATTTAAACGCAAACAGGCATTAAAACTTACTTCTGCTTTTATTCGCGTTGCTTGTTATAATGCCACCATGTTAACAGATGATGTTGTTTATGAATCAGCAAGTCAAATCTATTTCGCTTAGCGGCGAACTACCTTTAGAAGCATTTAACACAAGACTAGACCAGTGCATTGCGCAATTGTTCCCTGATTACTCACGTTCAAAATTAAAAGAGTGGATTTTGGATGGAAGCGTCAGAGTAGATGGTGATGTTATCGATATCCCCCGACATAAAATGCGTGGAGGCGAAATAGTTGTAGTGGAGGCGCAGCAAGAGGTGCAAGTCAATCATTCCGCCGAAAACATTGATTTAGATGTTGTGTTTGAAGACGAGCATATTTTAGTTCTTAATAAACCTGCCGGTTTGGTTGTCCATCCGGGGGCGGGGAATCAATCTGGAACGCTTCTCAATGCTCTTTTGGCGCATGCACCAGAACTAGAGCATGTTCCACGTGCTGGCATAGTGCATCGATTAGACAAAGAAACAACAGGGCTGATGGTTGTAGCTAAGACCCTTATTGCTCAAACACATTTGGTTGAGCAATTACAATCTCGAACTATGGGGCGAGAATATGAAGCGGTTGTAATGGGTAAGTTGATTGCGGGCGGCAGTGTTGATGAAAATATAGGACGTCACCCAACAAAGCGAACCTTAATGGCTGTGACGATAAGCGGTAAAAATGCGGTAACGCATTATCGTATTAAAAAGAAGTATCGAGCACATACACATTTGAGGTTAAAGTTAGAAACTGGCCGCACCCATCAAATTCGTGTACATATGGCTAACATCAAACATCCTCTTGTTGGCGATATCCAATACGGTGGTCGAGCTCGATTAGCCAAACACTCGAGTGAGAGCTTTATCGCAGTGTTACGAGGATTCAAGCGTCAAGCCTTGCATGCCATTCAACTAACTCTTGTACACCCCGTAACTCACGAAAGTATGACTTGGCAGTCACCCTTGCCAGAAGATTTTGTTTATTTAATAAGTCAGTTAGATGAGGATGCAAAAGATAATGGGTGGGGAGAAAATGCGTGATAGTTATTCACCCAGAACGCCCTCTAGCTAAAAACGTACTATGCTTTACCACCACTCGCTATAATGGCGCTAGTTCAGGACAGTTCGGTTCGTTAAATCTAGCGAGTCATGTGGGTGATAACCAACAAAAGGTCGAGCATAACAGGGCGCAGCTTTTGTCATTTCTTGAAAAGAGCGATTTTGCCTTAAACAGCAGCAGCTCTATTATCAAGGCGAGTGCGTATACGAGCAACATGCACCCATTGCATTACTTACCGCAGAACCATTCAATTGAAGTGGTTCATTATAATCTAGGCGGGGATTTCCCTCCTCAATGTGACGCGATTTACGCAACCGAAGCTAGAACACCTCTTGCGGTATTAACCGCCGACTGTTTGCCTATTATGATAACTCACATTGAAGGATTTGAGGTTGCAGCTATTCATGCAGGATATGCAGGATTGACCGACGGTATTATTGAAAAAACGATAAACAAAATGAATGTTATTAATTCAGACTTATCTGTTTGGATTGGCCCAGGAATATGCGAAAAACATTTTGAAATATCAGACGATATCCTTTATCGCTTTGCACCATTTAATCAGCATGTGCGCTTTAATGAAAAAACAGATAAATTTCATGTTGACCTTAAGGCAATTGCCACAGATATTCTGCAAAGTCTCGGGGTTAAGCAAATTCAAGTTTCTAAGCAGTGCAGTTATTGTTCTGATGACTTGTTCTCCTATCGTCAAGCAACTCACAAAGGACTCAATGAGTGTGGGAGAATGGCGTCAGTAATCATGCACCTTTAAAGGTAAGTGACTGATTGGCATCTTTGTTGTACTTTGTTAATCTGCATTATGGACAACACCATAAACCAAGAAAATTACTGATGTTTATTTGATCAAAATCAAACTTTCTGTCTTGAAATGACACCCTTGAGCACCCATAACTTAACCATATAAAAATGGAGACTGCTCAATGCGCCTAGATAAATTTACCAGTAAGTTTCAACTTGCTATTTCTGATGCTCAGTCATTAGCCCTCGGTCGAGATAATCAGTATATCGAACCTGTACACCTTATGTCTGCACTGCTTAATCAACAAGGCGGCAGTGTTAGGCCTCTGTTCGATCAAACAAAAGTGAATGTTAATAGTTTACGTTCTGCATTGGCCGAAGCGATTGACAAGCTGCCCAAAATTCAAGGTTTTGGAGGCGATGTTCAGCTTGGTCGAGACACTGTGAAGTTATTGAATGTGAGTGATAAAATTTCACAGCAGCGTAAAGATGATTATATTACCTCTGAAGTGTTTGTGCTTGCAGCAACAGAAGATAGTGGCCAGTTAGGTACTATTTTAAAACAGCTCAATTTAGACAAGGCCCAAGTAGAGGCTGCAATTGATAAAATTCGTGGCGGTCAGAAGGTGACAGATCCAAACGCTGAAGATGTCCGTCAAGCGCTTGAGAAGTTTACGATGGATCTGACTGAGCGAGCAGAGCAAGGTAAGCTCGATCCGGTGATTGGTCGTGACGATGAAATTAGACGCACCATACAAGTGTTACAACGTAGGACAAAAAATAATCCAGTATTAATTGGCGAACCGGGAGTAGGCAAAACAGCTATCGCTGAAGGCCTAGCGCAACGTATTATCAATGGTGAAGTTCCAGAAGGCTTGAAAAATAAACGCGTATTGTCTCTGGATATGGGCTCACTTTTAGCTGGCGCGAAATATCGAGGTGAGTTTGAGGAAAGGCTTAAGGCCGTACTTAATGAACTATCCAAGGAAGAAGGCAAAGTCATACTGTTTATAGATGAGTTACATACCATGGTGGGCGCTGGCAAGGGCGAGGGCGCGATGGATGCCGGCAACATGCTCAAGCCAGCGCTTGCGAGAGGTGAGTTGCATTGCGTGGGAGCTACTACCTTAGATGAATATCGTCAGTATATTGAAAAAGACGCTGCACTAGAGCGTAGATTCCAAAAAGTCTTAGTTGACCAACCAAGTGTTGAAGACACTATTGCGATTTTACGAGGATTAAAAGAAAGATACGAACTGCATCATGCCGTAGATATTACCGATCCAGCAATTGTTGCTGCCGCAACTTTATCTCACCGTTATATTAGCGACCGTCAACTTCCCGACAAAGCCATTGATTTAATTGATGAGGCGGCATCGAGCATTCGTATGCAGATTGATTCAAAACCTGAAGAGATGGACAAATTAGAGCGTCGAATTATTCAGTTGAAGTTAGAAGAGCAAGCCTTAGCGAAAGAGACTGATGCTGCTAGTCTTAAACGCTTGCAAACTATTGAACTAGAGCGAGAGGATCTCGAATTTAAATTTGCTGAGTTAGAAAAAGTGTGGAAGCGTGAAAAGGATGCAATGCAAGGTACACAGGGTATAAAAGCAGAGCTTGAACAAGCCAAGCTTGATTTAGATATTGCCCGCAGAGCATCAGATCTTAACCGAATGTCTGAACTTCAATATGGCAAGATTCCTGAGTTGGAATTGCGTTTAGAGAAGGCTTCAGAAAATGAAGTATCAGAAAATACGCTGATAAAAAATAAAGTAACAGAGGTTGAGATTGCCGATGTTTTATCCCGCTGGACCGGAATTCCGGTAAATAAAATGCTCGAAAGCGAAAAGGAAAAGCTAGTAACAATGGAAGCGGTGCTTGGAAATCGAGTAATTGGACAGGAAGAAGCAGTTAAAGCCGTGTCTAATGCGATACGTCGGTCAAGAGCTGGACTCTCTGACCCAGATAAACCCACTGGTTCATTTCTATTTTTAGGGCCTACAGGCGTTGGTAAAACTGAGTTGTGTAAAGCGTTGGCGAGCTTTATGTTCGATACCGAACAAGCACTAATTCGTATTGATATGTCTGAGTTCATGGAAAAACACTCCGTTGCACGTTTGGTAGGAGCACCTCCTGGTTATGTAGGATATGAAGA
>Ga0307933_1000254_pt1 | contig 51446 bp, 47 predicted proteins | sample OrgLakmetageno88_FD_201811 | JGI IMG/M metagenome (GOLD analysis project Ga0307933, IMG submission 201811) | Saline water microbial communities from Organic Lake, Antarctica - #88 | ecosystem: Environmental > Aquatic > Non-marine Saline and Alkaline > Saline | place: Antarctica: Organic Lake... | reverse complement strand
AGTTGATCCCCGTGTAGTCATCGACCCCACATAGAAACGCACGGCGCACGCAGCGGGAAATACAGTGATACACTCCCACCTGGTCTACATCCACGACTGTTTTTCGAGCAATTGGCATCCTTAGGTGCCTTTTTGTTCACCATGCGGCCATCGGTCAAGCATTTTGAGAAATTTATATGGGTGTCCTTTAAATTCTCATTAAATTCAGCATTTTGAGGAATTGATGTGGGTGTCCTTTAAATTCTTTTAAATTCTCATTATCGCATCAGAAATTCTAGAAACTGATCCAACGACTGCTGCCCTAATCGGCGGTGCTTTAATTTGGATTTCGATTATCAATTTGAGCTATGCAAAAAAAGTTAAAAAAGCAATGAATGAAGATTTAGTGGAGTCGTCGAGGCTCATAAGCCAACGGGGTGTGAACCAGTCGGCATAGACAACCCATTTAACGCGCTCGATTTGCGACAACCCTCACTAATCCAAAACCCTCAGGCTGGGTGCCTAGCCTCTACGTTAGCTAAGGAAATGAATCAGCCACTTGCAGACCGACCAGCGTTTCAGCCGCTCGTAAAAAAACTAAAAACAGAAGGCTGGCTTCTTCTCATTTTAGGAGTTTCGTTTTGTCGAGATATCCACGGAATCCCTGAAGCATTAAAAGTCCTTTTCTCAGTCGATAAGAATGACCTCTCATCATACGAGCCAGTTCTTTCTAGATACGACGTCTGGATCATCCATTCAGGCCTTTGGTCCATCGCTTCATTTGTGATATTGGTCTTTCTGATCTACCGATGGTCGAAATTGATCAGGCGCAAATACGAGCCAAATCCGCAAGCATCAGAGAGCCCAAACAGCGAACAAACGGAATACCAGAATTACGATAACCACTGGAAGCCAGATGAAGTTGGCGATTTGTGAGTGGGATTCAGTCGACATAAATAAATTACAATTTCTTACAGATTTAAAACGCCATAGAGAATTCTAAAAGTCGGCAATGCGAACTAATCTGGACTCGTTATCGTTTTTTTCTTACTTCAAGCGAAAGCCGAATACTGAACAAATGATAGAATTAAATTTGCACGCGCCCCCTAATCCTAATTAACTTAAGAATTAGCCAAGCTTATCAATAAGTTTTCGTCTCCTTAATCAAAACATTCATTCTTCACGAATCATTGACAGTGAGCGGTGCAAGTGCACAACACCACACTCGTTGTCCGCATATCCGACTGCCCATGCAGGTGGAGGCAACTCATTCATCTCACTCAGAAAACAAACCGCTTTTACTATGAGCACTATCATTACAGATATCCGCGCCCGCGAAATCATCGATTCTCGTGGCAACCCAACTATCGAAGTCGACGTCGAACTCGAATCTGGCATCATCGGCCGCGCTGCCGTTCCTTCCGGAGCCAGCACCGGTGAGCACGAAGCCGTGGAGCTTCGCGATGGCGACAAAGCCCGCTACCTAGGTAAGGGCGTCCTGAAGGCCGTCAATAATGTCGACAACGTGATCGCTCCTGAGCTGGTCGGCCTCGACGCTTGCGACCAACTCACCATCGACAAGGTCATGATCGAACTTGATGGCACGCCCAACAAGAGCAAGCTCGGTGCCAACGCCATGCTCGGTGTCTCACTCGCAGTCGCCCACGCCGCTGCCGATGCACTCGGACTGCCTCTTTACAAATACATCGGCGGTCCCAACGCCAAGGTGCTCCCCGTCCCCATGATGAACGTCATCAATGGCGGCTCGCACTCCGACGCGCCGATCGCGTTCCAAGAGTTCATGATCCGCCCCATCGGTGCTAAGACTTTTAGCAAAGCCGTCCGCATGGGTGCTGAGTGCTTCCATAGCCTCAAGAAAGTGCTCCACGACCGTGGCCTCAGCACCGCAGTCGGCGACGAAGGTGGTTTCGCCCCCAAGTTTGAAGGCACTGAAGACGCACTCGATACATTGACTAAGGCAGTTGAAGCCGCTGGCTACAAAGTCGGCAGCGACGTTACTTTCGCACTCGACTGCGCCGCCTCCGAATTCTTCGAAAATGGCGTTTACGACTACTCGAAATTCGAAGGCGCAGGCGGTGCCAAGCGCAACTCCGCTGAGCAAGCCGCCTACCTGCAGGAGCTGTCTGAGAAGTATCCTATCGACTCGATCGAGGACGGCTGCGACGAAAACGACTGGGATGGCTGGAAGGCTCTCACCGACGCCATCGGCGAAAAGGTGCAACTCGTGGGTGACGATCTGTTTGTGACCAACGTCAAGTTCCTGCAAAAAGGCATCGACCTCGGCGTGGCCAACTCGATCCTAGTCAAGGTCAACCAAATCGGCACCCTCACCGAAACGCTCGAAGCCATCGAGCTCGGCAAGGTCAATGGCTACAACTCCGTGATCTCTCACCGCTCCGGCGAGACGGAGGATACCACCATTGCCGACATCGCCGTCGCGACGAATGCTGGCCAAATCAAGACCGGTTCCATGAGCCGCTCGGATCGTATCGCGAAATACAACCAACTCCTCCGCATCGAAGAAGAACTGGGCGAAAACGCGATCTACGCCGGCACGCTCTAGGCGATCACCGAAGTAATCCGCTTTTCCAAAGCGCCACTCCTATCGGAGTGGCGCTTTTTTGGGTCGGCAGTCCAACTGTCACAAAGTCCAAACATGGCGTGTCCGCTCGCGGACGCCTCAAAATAGAAAATTATGGTGATTTCGCCATTCAAACGTTCCAAAAGCTCACGCTTTCAGCTACCATTACCCAATTTGTAGCCGAATCGGTAACGATTTGGTCATTTTGACACTACCTCCGAACACACGCCTCCGTCTGAGTCAGCCGACAGCACCGAAGGCGCTTGCCAGCCCGGCCGCCCAAAAAAATTCCATTACCATTTTTGACTTCTAAATTCTAGCCGCTAGACTCCGTTTAGTATTGTTATGACTTTAGCAGAAAAAAAGAACACACTCGTCGAAGAAATCACGCTCATCCCTGACGCCTACGAACGGCTCGGCTACATTGTCGATCGTGGCAAAAAGGCTGAGGGACTGACCGAAGACCTCCGCATCGATAGCTTTAAAATCGAAGGCTGCATGTCGCAGCTGTGGGTGGTGCCAGAATTTAAAGCGGGTCTTTGCAGTTATCACTCTGAGTCCGACTCGGCCATCGTGAAGGGCATCGCCAGCTTACTGTGCGATTTCTACAGCGCGGCCAAACCGGAGGAGATCGTCCAAACCGACGCGGACTTCCTCGCCGAAGTCGGCATCACGCAGCACCTTTCACCCAACCGCCGCAACGGCCTCAGCCGTATCGTCGAATCGATCCAGCGCTTTGCGAAGTCTTGCTTAGCGGAGTCTCGATCCTCGTAGAAGCGACACTCTTGTCGCTTTGTGGGCGTTCAGAATCCGTAGAAGCGACACTCTTGTCGCTTTGTGGGCGTTCAGAATCCGTGAGGCATGTGGGCTTTTAGCGTTCACATTAGGGCATAAATAGAGCTCGACTGTGGGCGATGCTCCAATAACGCGACAAGCGTGTCGCCTCTACTTTTTATGCCTCTATCCAATCTACTTTACGACGCCCACCGCCATGCTGGCGAAATGTCTGACTTCGTTTGCGCCGTCAACGGGACACAGCCCAGCGATTGGCCAGCTGTTATCAATGCGAGCAAGCAGGATGCACAAATTCTCCCCGCCATCGGCCTGCATCCGTGGCGGGTCAACGACGCCCCAAAGGATTGGCAGGCGCAATTCCTGCAAGCGCTGCCTCACGCGCGTGCCATTGGCGAGATCGGGCTGGATCAATGGATCCTGGGTTACGATATCGCGCGGCAAGACGCGGCGTTTCGCTGGCAACTGGAGCAAGCAGCCGAGCGCAATCTACCGACCTCGATTCATTGCCTCAAAGCTAGCGAGCCGCTACTCCGTGCCTTGAATGATTGCGCCCTGCCCGCTCGCGGCATTCATTTGCACGCATACAGCGGCTCGGCGCAGCAGGTTGCGCAGTTTGCGGAGCTGGGCGCTTACTTCTCCTTCCATGCAGGGCAGTTTAAAGCCAATGCTAAAAAGGTGCTCGCGGCAGTTCGCGCAGTTCCAGCAGATCGGTTATTGATTGAGACGGATGCACCGGACACACTCCGCGCAAATGATGATGCTTATGCTGCATTCTTACTGCAAGGTTACCAACTGGTGGCGCAACTGCGCGGCGTGAGCACTGAAGTGCTTGCTGAACAAATCGCTGACAATTTTAAACACTACTTTCTCGATGACTGATCCGCCACTCATGCCTTTACCACAAGTGCGCCACCGCGACATCCTGCGGCGCGGCCTGCGCTGTGAGTGTCCCAATTGTGGGCAAGCTAAGCTCTTTCACTCGCTGCTAAAGATCCACCACCGCTGCCCTTTTTGCGGGATGACGCTCGAGCGCGGCGACGGCTACTTCCTGGGGCCGCTGTGCATCAACTACGGCCTAGTGGTCTTCGGCTATGTGGCACCGCTGCTACTCTTGGGCGTGGCTGGTTGGATACCGTTCAAGCTAGCACTGGCTGTAGCACTGGGCGGGGCATTGATCTTGCCACTGCTGATGTATCGCTTCTGCTGGAGCCTGTGGCTGATGATCTACTACATGTGCCTGCCCGACGAGTTACACGCTAACCGACCAGAAGATAGCGACGACCTCTCATTTGAAGAGGAACGCCGGCGGTAGAACGTGGCGTGTCCTTCTTACAATTCGTTTGCCCAAATGTCTTCGAGCTTTTGGCGGCGGCGGATTAGCTGCGGCGCACCGCTGCCGTCGAGCATCACCTCGGGGGCTTCGGGGTAGGAGTTGTAGTGCTTAGGCGTCATCCCAGAGGCGTAGGCACCGGAGCCACCGATCGCGCAAAAGTCACCGATCGCGGCCACCGGTAGCTCGCGCGGAGCTAACAGCTCGGGGTCGCCAGGTGCGGGTGTTAAAATATCGCCGGACTCGCAGCAGTGGCCGACCACGACGTATTCCTTTGTACCTGTTTTTTGGATACTTTGTAAGAGGGCAATCGGGTGCTGCGCTCCGTAGATAGAGGGGCGCAGTAGCTCAGTCATGCCGGTATCGAGCTTGATAAAGTCGTAGCCGCCCTCGCCAGTGGAGACCACGTCCTGCACCTTGGAAAGTAAGGTGCAGGCATTGGCCACTAGGAAGGTGCCAGGCTCCACTTCGAGCCGGATCTCACGACCGGTCTCGGCGGCAAACTCTTTAAACTTTTCCTTCACCGGCTGACCGACGATTTGTAGATCGGTCGACTTTTCATCTGGCATACGACCTACTTTGAAGCCACCGCCCAAGTTGAGCGTCGCCACATCGGGGAATTGCCGCACGAGGTCGAAATTCATATTAGCCACCTTGAGCCAGACATCAGGATCGCTGCCAGAGCCGATGTGGGTATGGATGCGCACGGCGGTAAGATCATACTGTGCGAGTAGCGCCTTCACTTGTGGCACCCACTCGTGCCAGATGCCGAAGCTGGAAGACAGGCCGCCGACGTTGGTGCGGTTGTTACCGCCCGAGCCAGCGCCGGGATTGAAGCGGATGCCGACTTGGCCGCCGCTGCGAAGCCGCCCGAAGCGCTCTAGCTGCGAAAGGGAGCAGGCGTTGAAATGGATGCCCGCCGCGAGCAGATCGCCGAGATCGGCAGGCAGCTCTTGGGCGCTGAGGCTGATCTTTTCGGCGGCGATGCCAGCCGCCATCGCGCGGTGTACTTCGTGCCCCGAGGAGGCGTCGATATGCAGCCCTGCCTTGGCAAATATCTTGAGAATCGCCGCGTTGGGCGAGGCTTTCATAGCGTAGCGAGCCGTCAAGCCAAAGGCATTGGGAAAAGCCAAGACGGCGGCCGCATTGGCCTCTAGCGTCCTCTGATCATAGACGTAAATGGGCGTGCCGAAGCTATCGACGACCGCGTGCGCAGTGGAAAAATCAAGAAAACGGGGCTGTGTGATAGATGCCATGCGAAAGAGCAAATGCGCTAAATGCACTCAGGCAAGCGCGATTGTGCGGTAAACAGCAGAAGCGGCACTCTTGTCGCTTTCTAGGCACCACCAAGGCGACAAGAGTGTCGCTTCTACGAATTTCGCGCCACCGCGCGCTCACAGCCGTAGTCTTGTAGCATGTCTTCTACCAGCGCGGGCAGCAAGCTGAGATTCGCGCCCGCACCAGCGGATTCGCCGGCGCAGCAGATGTAGCCGAGCTGGTCTTCGAGGGGTAGCTCCAGGCCGCGCGTGTCGAGCCAGGCGTGCATCGTGCGCAGTGCCTCGATCCATTGACGCAGGGAAAAGGAGCTGTCGTCGGTCAATTCAAAGAGGTGGCTACGAACATCGGCGTTTTCGACGCCGCTGAAATTAGCCTCCAATAAAGCCAGCAGCTGTGGGGAATCCGCGAACTGCTGCTTAAAGGCCTCCGTCCCTAGGTTTTTAATAATCTCTTTCATGACGCGTAGCAGTGGCGTACCGCTGGGATATTTCAAGACTTTCGCCCCTTCGTCGCATAAATTTAACAGATCGTCTGTTGAGTCTTGCCCCTGTGCGCATCTCCTCTTGGTCTTGACTCACTACCATGCGTCACATCCGAACAGCGGCTCGAGCCCTCATTATACTCGATCAAAAAGTCCTCGCCATTAAAATGCGCGACCGCACGGGCGTGTTTTACATTCTACCCGGCGGCGGCCAAAACCATGGCGAGACGCTGCGCGAGAGTCTGCGGCGCGAGTGCCTCGAAGAAATCGGCACGGCCGTGGAGGTCGGCGAGCTACTCTATGTGCGCGAATACATCGGTAAAAACCACGAATTCCACAAATCGCACAGTGCCTTTCACCAAGTAGAAAACGTCTTCCGCTGCTCACTCCCCGACCCCAAAGGCATCGGGCCTGGCACCGAGCACGATAAAAAGCAGATCGGCGTGGAGTGGATTCCGCTAGCAGACCTGCCCAACCGCCGCTTCCTCCCCGAGGTGATCAAGCCTTTTTTCAAAGACGGCAGCTTTCAATCAAGCACTAATTATTTGGGAGATGTGAACTGAGGTGATCGCGAAGCGATCACCTCAGTTCACAAGTATGAAGATGGAAAAGTAACAAGGTAAGAAAGTCCCACTTTCAAACCTTCCCACCTTCAAACCTTCCCAACTTCAAACCTTCCCACTTTCAAACCTAAATTGTCCGCCTACCGCCGCATATTCAGCAAGCAATATCAGAACCTGATGTATCCGGGCGAGCGGCTGCGCTTCGACATCGTCAACCCGCTGTGCATCGCGCTGTTGTGCGCGATTGGCCTGCTGTTTATCTACTCCGCGCAGATCTCATACGAGGGTGCGCACTGGAAACGGCAGCTTTTTTTTATCGTAATGGGCGTCGGCATTTATAGCGTAATTTCAGCGATTAATTACAAAATCTTCCTGCTCTACGCGCATTTCATCTATATTGCGGGAATCGCTGGGCTGCTTTTGACGATGCCCTTCAGCCCCATCAGTGTCGATCAGATGGGGGCTCGCCGCTGGATCGACGTCGGCATCCGCATCCAACCGACCGAGGGAGCCAAGATCGGCACGCTAATTATGGCAGCCAGTATTCTTGCGAGATCAGAGATCGGGACGGTGCGAAATTCCCTGCTGATACTGGCAAAAGTGGCCGCTGTCTTTTTACTGCCTATGTTGTTGATTTTCCTTCAACCCGACCTAGGATCGACGCTTGTCTTTCCACCAATGATTTTTGCCTTACTATATGTTTCCCGTTTATCGGAGAAATTTTTCATGAGTGCGTTCGCTGCTTTTGCGATCGCATTGGCAGTCGTCGGGGCAGATATTTACGGTTACAGTCAGCATTTGGAAGCCCAGCGCGAGGCGGAAAGATCAGGCAGCACAGCAGTCGCGGAAGACTATTCATCGCTGTTGCCGCTTAAAAATTATCAAAGAAATCGGATATTGACCTTCGTCGCCCCCGACGTGGTTGATCCGAGTGGCACCGGCGCCAGCTGGAATGCCAATCAAGCAAAAATTTCTGCCGCAACGGGTGGATTTTCGGGCAAAGGCGTGTTTAACGGCACGCAAGCGCAGCTCGGCTATCTACCACAAGCGGTGGCACACAACGACTTTATTTTCTCCGTTATCGCGGAGGAAACAGGCTTTCTTGGAAGCGCGTTCGTCGTCGGGCTCTTTTGCCTGATGGTCGCCAACGGCATACGTATTGCCGGACTCGCAAGAGATCGATTTGGAATGCAACTGGCCATCGGCGTCAGTATTTTATTCCTCGTCCACTTCTTCATCAACATTGGCATGACTATCGGCATCACCCCGATTACTGGACTACCGCTTCCGTTTTTAAGTTACGGAGGCTCCTTTGTTTTGAGCTGCTTTATTCTACAAGGTCTTGTGCAAAGTGTTTACCGGTATCGAAAGGATTTTTCATGATACCGTATCCAGCACACGCACACAGATTCGATAGTCAAAGCAGGCAAAACTTGGGATCCCCACCTCACCCACGGGAAACCAAGACCAATGAACGACGAATCAACTACTCAAAACACGACTAATAACGAAGCTCGCAACGACGAGCAATACACCGAAGAGCTTACCTCAGCTCCCAAGGAAAAAAAATCGGAGCGTATTGACACACGAGAGCTCAAAAACGACGCCTCCAAGCGTGAAAGAAAGCAGCCACTTGTCACGCGCATCTTGAAGGCGATCAAGGGCGAGAAAAAGTCCTACACCGAGCTAATCATCAATTCCGAGCCACTCGAAAAGCGTGTCGCCCTCTTGCAGGACGGCGTGCTCGAAAAGTTCGAAGTCGAGCGCACTGGCGAGGCTCGCGAGGTCGGCGCCATCTTCAAAGGTCGCATCCAAAATCTGGAGCCCGGCCTGAAAGCTGCCTTCGTCGACATCGGCGAGGATAAAAACGCCTTCCTCCACTACTGGGACATCCTCCCCGCCGCCAAGGACAGCACCATCGAAATCGTCCGCGACAATAAATCTGAAAAGCAACGTAAGCGCGAAGCCGAGAAGATCACCGTCAAAGACATTCCTAGGCTCTACCCCATCGGTAGCGAAATCGTGCTCCAAATCACCAAGGGCCAGATCGGCACCAAAGGCCCACGCACCACTACCAACATCGCCCTACCTGGCCGTTTTCTCGTGCTCATGCCCTACACCGGCACGCTCGGCATCTCCCGCAAGATCGAGGACAAGAAAGAGCGCTCCCGCCTGAAGGGCATCCTGCGCGATCTCACCCTGCCCGAAGGCATGGGCATCATCGTGCGCACTGCCGGCGAAGGCAAAAAAGCACGCTACTTCATCCGCGATCTCCACATCCTACTCAAGCGCTGGGAGGTCATCAATCAACGCATGGATTCCACCAATAAGCCTACCTGCCTCTACGTCGAGCCAGACATCGTCGGCCGCACCGTGCGCGACTTCCTGACCGAAGAAATCGACCGCGTGATGGTCGATAAAGTGGACGACTACGAAAGCATCATCGAAGACGTGATGAAAATATCGCCACGTTCAAAGTCGAAGATTAACCTGTTCAAAGACGACATCCCCGTCTTCGAGCGCTTCAACATCGAGCGCCAAATCGAGCAGACCTACATGCGTTGCGTGCCCCTGCCCGGCGGCGGGGAGATCGTGATCGAAGAGACCGAAGCCCTTATCTCGATCGATGTAAATACTGGCTCGCACAAGAACAAAAACAAAGACGGCAAAGACTTCATCGTCCAAGTCAACTTGGAAGCCGCTTCGGAGATTTGCCGCCAAGTGCGGCTGCGTAATATCGGTGGCCTCATCATCCTCGACTTCATCGATATGAAAGCGAAGAAAGACCGCAACGCCGTACTCGCACGGATGCGCCGCGAGATGGCCGCCGACAAGGCCAAGAACCACATCCTGCCCATCTCCACGCTCGGCATCATGCAAATGACGCGCCAACGCCACTCCGAGAGCCACTCCAGCGGCATCTACACCGACTGCCCGTATTGCCACGGCCGCGGCTCAGTCAAGAGCTCGCGCACCATGAGTGTCGAAGTGCAGCGCCGCCTCATCAGCGTGATCCGCCACATCCGCGCCCGCGATGGCCGCGATAAAGAGATCGCCTTGCGCATCCTTCTACACCCGACCAATCTAGATCGCCTGCGCCAAGAAGACGAAGACCTACTGCTAGAGATCGAGCGCTCCTACGGTGCCCGCCTCTCTTTCCGAGCTGACCCTATCTACCACGTCGAAAACTTCAAGATCATCGACATCGAGAGCGGGCAAGAGCAACGCTGATCAACTGAATAATGCACATTCTAGCCGCGTTCGATAAGTTTAAAGATGCCATGCCGGCCGACCGAGCTTGCGATGCCGCGCTCTCTGGTGCATTGATTGCGCTTGGTGAACCACTCACCATGACGCGTGCGCCTTTGACCGATGGGGGCGAGGGCTTCTGCCCCATACTGACAAGCGCAGCGAATGGTCACATCGAATACCACAAAGTATGCGGCCCACTCGGCGAAGAGCTCGATGCCCCACTCGGCTGGGTCGAGCTAGCACGTATCCCAAAATACGCGCGCCAATATCTCGGCGCAGAAAGCGGCAAGCTCGCCATTATCGAAATGGCCTCCGTCGCTGGGCTGGAGCAAGTGCCCGCCGCCCAGCGCCACCCCGGGCATTGCACCACGCGCGGGGTCGGCGAGCTGATCCGCATCGCGGTGGCCGAAGAAGCCAGCGCGATTCTGATCGGCATCGGCGGTAGCGCCACTAGCGACCTCGGGCTCGGTGCGCTCGAAGCGCTCGGGCTAGAGTTCTGCCCCAGCGGCCAAGTCACGCCTGCGCAGTGGAGCGCTATCGAAGAAATCACCGGCAGTATCGAGCTCACCGTGCCCCCGATATTTATCGCCTGCGATGTGGACAACCCACTACTCGGTCAACAAGGAGCGGCCGCTATCTACGGCCCGCAAAAAGGCCTCGCACCTGACGAGATCGAAGCATTCGACCATGCCTCCGCTCAAGTCGCCAAGCAGCTCTGCCGCTACCTCAAGCAGCCAGAATCCTTTATGCAAGTGCCCGGCAGCGGCGCGGCAGGCGGTCTCGGCTTCGGCCTTAAAGTGGCGCTCGGCGCAGAGTTTGTGCCGGGCTTTGAACTGGTCACCGCGTGGCTCGATCTCGCCCAAAAGATACAAGAGGCCGACCTCGTGCTCACCGGCGAGGGCAAGTTCGACCAAAGCTCACTCGCCGGTAAAGGCCCCTACGCCCTACTGGCTGCCGCCTACTCAAGCGATACAGCTGCGATCCTGCTTGCAGGCTATGCCGAAGAAGACGCCGCCGAAAAAGTGTGTGAACGTTTTCCCGGCACAGCAGTCTATAGCATCTCACCGGCGGGCGTTCCCCTAGCGCAAGCGCTTAAATTCGCACCCGAATATTTAACCCAAAAAGTAACCGAAGTCTTACAGACCCTTTACACACATGACAGGTGAAGAATCAGAGCTGCACGAGACCAAGTGGCGCCGCATCCGCCGCGTTAAAAAATGGCTCCGTCCGCTCCCGCGCCGCACCAATATCCACCGTTACCCGATCCTTAAGTTTTTCGCCGAGGCCACTCGCAAGCGGATCTACATCTGGAGCTTCCGCGTCGAAAATGCCGTGCCCGCCATCTACGCAGGCAGCATTCTCACCCTGTTGCCACTCTACGGCATTCAAGTGCCACTCGCCTTTTTGCTAGCGCTGCTCCTACGAGCTAATCTCCCCATCCTAGTCGGCCTCCAACTCGTTTCCAACCCGATCACCGCCCTGCCGCTCTGGTTGGCTGATTATGAAATCGGGCGTAACATCCTCAGCGTAGTCGGCCTCAATGTAGCCCCACTGACGCGAGAGGAGCTTCGCACCATGCTCGACAACTTCCTCCACGGCGCTTGGGGGGACAAGTTCGATAATTTAGCGACAGTCTTCGGAGTCACCAGTCTCGGCGCAATCGTGATGGGCACCTTCTTCGGCCTGCTCGGCGGCTTCGCCTACCGCATCATTGCCAGCCGCACAGCCGCCAGCTACGCCCTCCTACGCGGAAAAATAAAAGACCGAAAATTGAAATCGCTGCCCGCCCCTAAATCTGAAAAACAAGATTCATGATTAAGACACTTCGTCGCTGCCTACTACCGCTTATACTTCTAAGTAGCTCCCTCCACGCCGAGCCGATCCACCTCGGCATCGACGTACTGGAGCAGAGCGGCTTCAGTGCGATCGCCGGTAAACGGGTCGGCCTACTGACCAACCCCGCTGGCGTCAATCGCCGCGGTGAAAGCACCATCGATGTGCTACGCCGCGCGCCCAATGTGCGCCTCGTCGCCCTCTTTGGCCCCGAGCACGGCATCTATGGCGATGAGCAGGCAAACGTGCCCGTCGATGATAAGATCGACTCCCGCACCGGCCTCCCCGTTTACTCACTCTACGGCAAATACCGTAAGCCTACCGCTAAGATGCTAGCCGGCCTCGATGCGCTAGTCGTCGATTTGCAAGATGTCGGCGTGCGCTCCTACACCTATGTCAGCTGCATGCGCTACGCGATGGAAGCCTGTTTTGAAAACGGCGTCGAAGTCGTCGTGCTCGACCGCCCCAATCCGCTCGGTGGGCTCAAAGTCGACGGCCCGCCACTCGACCGCCAGTGGCGCAGCTACGTCGGCGCTTTCCATGTGCCCTACGTGCATGGGCTCACCATCGCCGAGCTAGCGCGCATGGCTAAGCACATTCCCGGTTGGATGGAGACGCCTGACCACATCCGGCAGCGCGGCAAGCTCACCATCGTCCCCATGCGCGGCTGGTCGCGCGATATGCTTTGGACGCAGACCGGCCTGCGCTGGATACCCACTTCCCCCTTCATCCCCGATCTCTCCGCCGTGCTCGGCTACGCCATGACAGGCCTCGGCGCGCAAGAAGGCGGCTTCAGCCACGGCATCGGCACCCCCTATCCCTTTCGCTTGCTCCGCTACAAAGGTAAATCGCCCACCGAGGTCAAAGCCGCGCTCGAAGCCCGGCGCATCCCCGGCCTCGCCTATCGCATCGTATCCACACAAAGCGCCGCCGGTGCTCCCCTGACCGGGGTTTACGTGAGTGTCGTCGATTGGAACCGCGTCCGCCCCACCGAGCTAAGCTTCCACATGATGCAACTCGCCGCCGCGTGGTCGACCTCTGGCAACCCCTTCGCCCAATCCAAAAATTCCACTCTTTTCAATAAGCACGTCGGCAGCACCACTTGGTGGAATGAGATCAGCCAACGCGGCGCCCAAGCCCGCGTCGGCGCATTTGTCTACCAATGGGCACAGCAAGCCGAGAGCTTCCAAAGCAAAGCACAGCGCTTCTGGATCTACCGCTAAACAGCTATTTAGCCTGAAACTTCAACACATCGGGCTGGGCAATAACGAATAAATCACTCCAAGCCTGCACTGCCGCGATGGTCGCGGGCACCGCATCGATCTGGGTATTGAGCACCCCGATCACCGCCAGTTCTTCTTTACGGTTAAACATCCGCAGCCGTAGCCCGAGCTCGTCCAGCATCGGCTTGAGCTCCGTCACGTCGACCCCCTCTGCCAGTGTGATCGATATTTGATCCGCAGCCATGTAGCTAAACTCGCCACTCGCCACATCTTCGACAACGCGCACATAAGGATAGCTATCCTTGAAGTTAAGATGCCAGACGCGCTCCTTACGTGTCTCCGCATCTGGTAAATAGCCGAAGTCGATAATAAGTCCCTTATAAATCGAAGCCGCCATCCCCCCCGGTAGCGGCTCTGCACCAGCAGCGACCATCTCAATATTATGCGTCACCCAAGGATCTTCGGCAGCTTTTTCTTTCGCCGCGCGCCGCGAGAGCAGCATCGAGACCAGCAACACACCCAAAATGAAGCCCACCAAATAGACGGCGATTCGTTCAGCATTTTTCATAGTCCGCTCACTCTTCGGATTCCGGCTGCTGCTGCAAGTATTCCCTACGCGCCCGCATCACGCAAAGCACGATCGCAAAACCGCCCGCCCACACACCACCGTAACGCAAGCCGTTGGAAAAACCAAAAGCTGCCTGATACCCGTAGTCGGGCGCATCCATGACAAAGAACCCGAATAGCAGATGCGTGACCACGCCGATCAGCGCACCCGTGAAACAGATGATCGACACGTAGTAGAGCCAAGTCAGCAGCCAGCGGAAGATTTGAGATAGAATTCTTAACATTATAAAAGTAAAACTTGAAAGCCACCGCCTAAACTAGCAAGTCAGTTGTAGGGATTTGGCCGATACCACGATCTTACACCATGAACGCGTCGTTACTAATCGTATTTTGCGCAGCTTCCTTCTTTGCTTATGGCTGGAGCTGTCTATTTACCGACCGCATGGTCGCCGAGTTTCACCGTTACCGCCTCGCGCGCTTCCGCCGCCTGACTGGGAGGCTGCAACTACTCGGTGCCACGGGGCTGCTGGTCGGGCTTTATTTACCTTGGGTCGGAGGCCTAGCTGCTGCCGGCATCGCATTGCAAATGGCCTGCGGCCTAGGCGTGCGCGTTAAAATCGGCGATTCGTGGGTGCAATGCCTACCCGCTACCAGTTATATGTTACTGTGCGGGTGGCTCGCTACCCAGTTACTCTAACCCAAGTAAGCAAAAAGTAGCCAAGAATTAGCCAAAATTTAGGCAACAACCAAAAACAGCGACATCAGCAACATGCTTATAGCTGGAAGAGATTTCAGTAGCGGATCCTTCACTTTAACATGCATCACAAGTGCGCCCAGCATCAGCACCGAAATCACAGCAGCTCCCACCGCGATCAGCGCCGGGAATAAAAATCCAACTAAAATAGCGATGGCCGACGACACCTTCAAAAAGCCGACCAAATAAAACATCCATTCAGGCAGGCCGTATGCCGCAAACTCCTCTTTAAGAGATTTCGAAACCGCCCCTCGATAAGAAGTCGTTTGATTAGCCCGAAGAAGCCACACATTGAGAATACCAAATGAAACGGCGAGCTGAAGCACTACAGTAATATAAAACATAAAAGTAACCAACGAATGAAGCCTCCTAAACTTACCCCCACCGACCAATCGATCAAGCTTAGATTAAAAACCTTCACTACATCCGAATAATGTTTAAGCCCTTAGGCAAAGATATTTTGCAAAAAAATGCTCCCTTGATTTGAAAACCACTGCCGCACCACCAAGCTAGGAAATTATGGCACGCCCAACAGAAAAATTGATTAACAAACTCCGTGAAACAGCCGCAAACCTCGAAGCAGGCGGCAGCTACAGTTGGGGACACATCGCACGCTGTAATTGCGGCCACCTCGCGCAAAGCATACTTGCCCTCTCCTCTTCGGAAATTTACCAAGCAGCCCGCAGTGGTGGCATCGATGAGTGGACAGAGTTTGCCAACGACTATTGCCCTGCCAGCGGAGCGCCCATCGACGACATCATGGATGCGATGATAAGCATCGGCTTTGAGCTCAAAGATATACACGAACTAGAGTATCTTTCCAATCGGGTCGTACTCGCAGCCCTCCCCGGAGGCTTCCGCTACCTCGAAAAAGGCAAGCGCCAAGATGCCGCTCTCTACATGCGCACGTGGGCAGCCTTACTAGAACTAGAGCTCAAACAAGTTACTCGAAAACTTTGCGCCGCAATCCTCTAATCACAGCCAGATCGCCCCATTCGCTGCCGCGCATAGGGTTGACCCGAGGAGGCCGCTTACAGACACCCTCTGATTGCCACTCAGCGATAAAACCTCGAACAAACTCCGCAGATCCCAAAATGGCACCATCGGTAAAATAGCGCACCCGGCAGCGTAACGCCACGTGTCGCGGCAAGCAGCCATCTTCCGCCTCTAGAACTTTAAGCGCTTTCTCACGCGACATCTCGGAAAGCCCCGCTTCCGAGGCTCGTTTGCCAAAGATAAGGATACGGTGAGCTTTCAGAGCTGAATCAATACGCCTAGCCCCAAAGTCAGCCCAAACCGCGACCAAACCCGCCTTAGCGCGCTCATCCCCCGCGACCGCTTCCGCGTAGCCACAGAAGCGGTAATCTTTAGGGTCATCCACTAAGCCCGCGCGCACAGGATTCAAGTCGATATAAGCGGCCATCGTCTGCAGCGGATTTCCGTGCCCCTCGACCAGCACCGACTTAAAGCGCTCCGCCCACAAAGTCCCAAATCGCTCGTGCGAGCGGTTATACCAGACTGAAAAACGCTGCTTCAAGGACTTCATAAACTCCGAAACGTCACCCATACGAGCAAGCAGTTTACGCCGAAACTCTTCCGCATCCGAGCCTCCACGCTCTAGTGTTTTGAACATAAGATTGGCCGAGGCTGCCTGGTATTTGGTAGGTTTCGGGTAAAGCACTTTGTAGCGGCGTATCAGCTCAGCATTCGAAACAGCGGCTTCCACAGGAACCCGCACCAGCACATGGAAGTGGTTGGACATGATACAATAAGTAAGGATTTCAACCCCCGAAAAATCAGCCACCTGCCACATCATTTTACGCAGCACCTCCTTCTCCCGATCCTTAAACAGGCGCTCCCCATTCACAGTCCGAGTCATGCAATGATAAACAGCACTCTTCTCACGGTTTACCTTATATCTCCTTTGCCTCATAATGAAGAGCAAATAAATAGATACTCAAGATGTCAATTATAATTAGTCTGTCCCTTATTTAGTACGGATATAGCTGTTCTTGGTTGCTAACTTCGTTACCTGAGTTTTTAAAAAGCAACCCGCCTTATTTAGACTTTACCCACTTTTCGACGCGGCAATCGAAACCTCCGAGGTCGATGAGGTGCCGTTCAGACAACTTTAGACGTGCTTCGGGGCTGCCTAGCTTCAGGGGATTGATAAAGACGAGCCTGCCGCCGGGTCTTAATGTGATGGCAGCGATGTCGAAAAACTTGTTAATCAATGCTTTTAAATCTTCTGAGCGCTCTCTCCGACCTAGAGGTGGATTGGCTACTATCAAACTGAGACTATCCGGCGCAATATTCGTCGCTTTTTGGTAGTCTTTGAAATTACATTGATGGATCGCGATGGACTCGCTGATCTCACCGGCGGAGGCGAAATTAGCCGCCACGATCTCGGTGGCTTTGGCATCTATGTCGGAGGCGATAATCAAATGCACTTTACCAAGCAAACCGCGCTCGATGAGCTCTAGGCCGGAACCACAAAATGGATCCCAGACGATTTCATTCTCTTGAATGCCTGCCATAAGTGCCATCGCTGCGGCCAGTGGTGGATGGGTGGACGCGGGTACATCATCGACTCGATAGGTAAACCTCGGATCGGGGGATACACGTGGGCGTAGCTCGACAGACTGCCCGACTTTCTCGGGGTAAACCTCGATCGCCCATGGGGATTGGCGGGCGTCGTTGAGCAGCGCCGGGCACTGTGCGAAGGCCTCGTCCACGATAGCTTGCGCCTTGCGGGGCGCGACCTTGCTGCGCATGAACTGCAAGCGATAACGTGGTTGCCCTTCAGTGAGCAAGGCGCATAGCCGCTGCGTGAGTTCCGACGCGATCACTCCAGCTAATGCTTTTGTATGCTTGGCTTCGTCTTGCCCGACCACCCCGATCACGAAGTTGACCGAACCAATTGTGCGGAGTTGATACAGCTCGGCTAAAGTGAATGAGCCCTTGGCCGAAAGGGCCACGCAGGATGGGCTGGTGCGTAATATCTTGAAACGTTTGCTGAGCTTCGGGTGAGCGCTGAGCTCGTCGCGCACGAATCCTTCCATTCCACGCCGGGTCCGAAGATGGATGCGCAGTTTCTTAGTCTCTTTAATTTTGGCGTGGAGACAAATCGTGGTAGGCTGCTCTTTACGAGCGAGCTGCGCCTTGATCTTTTGCTCGGTCTGATGCAGCGCTTCTTGCGTGCCGTGCAAGGCTTCGAGTTTTTGCAGTGTGGCTTCGCCGCCGATCTTATTAAGCGTGCGGCTGAGTGTTTTTACTTCGCGCTCGCTCGCGGGTCCATCCAGTAATTCAAGCACGGCTTTCTCGCTCTCCCCACTGCCACCGAGTTTGGGCAAGGCGTTCATTGCGTAGCGGCGAATCTTTTCTTCCGGGTCTTGTAATAGCGAGGTCAGCCACTGGCGCGTGAGCTGGCGTTGCTCCAGTGTCGCTTTTTCTAAAGCAAGCACGCCCATCGCGCGGACGAGTCCGACGCGTGCCAAGCGCTCGTCGGTGGTGCCAGTATCGAAGAGCGGCACTTCTCGCTTCCACAAGGTTTCCCACGTTTCGTTACGTAATTGTTTATAGACTTCTTTGCCGAGATTGAGAGAGTGCTTATTCATGTGTGTGGCCTATGTGTAAGGGTTGAATACTTTAAATAGCTGCGGACGATTCAAAGCAACTCATCCGTGCATCCGCATCGCCCAAGCCCCCGCAACCAGCGCGAAACTCAGGCAGCCGACCCAAAAACGCTTCGTTTCTAAATAAATAAACGTTTTTTGAAACGCCGCCCCCGCCACACCTATGATTAACCCACAAAGAAAGCCGCTGATATGCGCCGCCACATCGACGATTCCGTCCAGCGCCCCATCACCGATCCCGATCAAGCCCAGCAGGGTGATACCGCCAAAAATCGGCACAAACCAGCGCGGCACCGCCCAAGTGCTTTTACCCTCCGCCAATGCCACCCAAAGCCCCGCGCCCGTCAGCAGACCCAGCGCTCCGAAGACCGCTGTGGAGGCACCGATCGAATAATGCGCCTCCGGGTAATAGACCCACGCATTCAGCGCATTCCCCAAGACCCCGCTCAGCAGCACTAGCACCCAGCCCGAAGCCGCTCCGAAAAAACGCGCGACACAAAACGCAAAGCCCACACCCGCCACCAAATTCGAAACCAAATGCACCACATCGCCGTGCAGCATTAGCGCTGTCACCGCGCGCGGCCACTGCCCATCTTCCATCATCGCTACGGCATCGCCGCGGCCGGCCTCCAAAAGCCCACCGCCTTGCTGCCACACGAAGAAGCCGATCAGAATCGCCGCATAGAACCCAAAGCTTAGATACCCAAAAGAAAAATCCCTAAACCGAGTACCGCCGAAAGTCCTCGGCACGGCCAGTAGCGAGATCGCGTGCAGCTCCAAAGCCACCATCTCTGCGTCGACCTCGCTGACACAGAGCACATAGCGCCCCTCGTGGGCAAACGTCCAATACGCCTTACCCATCGCCAAAATAGCCAAGCCTGCATCGCTCACACTTGCGAAGTCGCCATACACCGCCACCGCATCCAACCCCTCAGGTGGCAAAAAGCCAGCGACGAGCACATCGTCGATAATTGAATCATTTTTCAAACTCGCCATCCCCCAATCATGTTGCACACTGCACTCGACTATCAACTTTTTAACTTAAACTAATTATGATCAAAAAAATCCTCCTTGGTCTCATACTGCTCGCCGTTCTCGCAGTCGCTGCGATTTACTTCCTCGGCTCCAACGCTCTGAATAAAGGCATCAGATCGGGCGTTGAAACGTTTGGTCCACGCGTCACGCAGACCAATGTCACCCTCGCAGATGCTAATCTGTCCCTCCTCTCCGGCAGCGGCACCCTGACAGGGCTTAAGGTGGCCAACCCCGCAGGCTATAAGAGCGAAAACGCCTTCGCCCTTGGCCAGATCGACCTCAAAGTCGATACCAGCACCGTGTTCAGCGATAAGATCATCATCGATCACATCATTATCAAACAGCCCGAGATCAGCTACGAAAAGACCTTTACCAGTTCCAACATCAAGGAACTGCTCAAAAATATCGAAGCCTTTACCGGCCCCTCCGAGCCAGACCCCGCCGAAGAGGCCGGTGCCAAGAAGCAAGTGGTCATCAAAAAACTTATCATCGAAGATACCACCGTATTCGTCGGCGCAATGGGGATCGGCAAGACAGTGAAACTACCGCGCATCGAGATGAACGACCTCGGCGAAGGCGGCCAGCAAATGAATATCGCCGAAGTAATCGATCTCGTGCTCAGTAAAGTCCTACAGTCGATCGGCCCCGCCATCGCCGGTGCCGGCGACCTCCTCAAAGACGGAGGCCAAGCCGCCATCGATGCCGCGCGCGACGGCGTCGGCCAAAAGCTAGACGAGGCCACAAAGGGCGTCGGCCAGCAGCTCGACGGTGCTGCCAGCGATGCTGCCGATAAAGTAAGCGAAGGCATCAAAGGCCTCTTTGGCAACTAATCCTCGGCGACCTCAAAGCATGAAGGCGATCATTTGGGGCTCTTGTGGCTCGCTTCCCTCTCCAGCCACCTCTGCGGTCATCCACCAGAAAGTCAAAGAGGCGATCTGGGCGGCGCGTGAGCAGAGCTTCGACAGCATGGACGCCGTCGATGCTTACCTCGAAGGCCTACCACACAGCGCACACGGCACCTATCGAGCCAACACCTCCTGTGTGCAGATCGAAGCCGGCACTGCCGAATATATCTTTTGCGATGCCGGCACTGGCCTGCGCGACTTTGCCCTCAGCCTTAATAAAAATACCGCAACACCTGCCACCTACCATATTTTCGTCTCGCATCTGCACTGGGATCACATTCAGGGCTTCCCTTTTTTCGCGCCCGCCTACCAAGCCGGCAACCGCATCATCTTTCACGGCTTTCACGCAGGCACCGAGCAGGCGATCCGCTCTCAGATGGAAGCGCCCTGCTTCCCTGTGCCCTTCGAAGCCATGCAGGCCGAGATCGAATTCGACATACACGCAGACAGGGCCGCATTCACGGTCGGCGATGTCGCCATTTCCACGATCAAACAGCAACACCCCGGCGACTCGTGGGGCTACTGTTTCGAGCAAAACGGTAAACGCATCATCTACTCCTCCGACTCCGAGCACGGCTCCGAAGCGCGCAAGCAGGACTACCCCTTCGTCGACTTTTTCCGGAATGCCGACGTGCTCATTTTCGACGGTCAATACACCCTAGAAGAAGCCAGCAACGAGAAACGCCACTGGGGGCACTCCGACCACATCACCGGCGTCGAGCTAGCCGCCCGTGCCAAAGTGCGCCAGCTAGTCATCTTTCATCACGAGCCCGCGTATTCCGACGCCGAGATCGAAGAAATCCACCGAAACGCGCTCAGCTACAGCGAGCAATACAATCAAGAAATCTGCCAGTCCTCCCGCCCCTATCCTCAGCGCATTGAGCTGGCTTACGACGGCCTCGTCGTCCACGCATAAGTCGAGGGTCGACGCATAAATACCAAGTAAACTTACATGTCAAAAGCTACCGAAACACCCGTCGTAGAAACACGCAAAATCAACAAGGCCGAGATCAACGACCTGCCACTCATCGCCTGGGAGGGCGAAATCCGCATCCTCGAAACCGTTGAGGCAATGCAAGCCGCCGTGGCCGAGCTCGCCAGCGAAGACCACCTCGGCTTTGATACCGAGACGCGCCCCACTTTCAAAAAAGGCGATTACTACCCGCCCGCCTTGATCCAGCTAGCCACGGCCGATTGCGTCTTCCTCTTCCGCATCAGTAAGACCGAGACTTTCGAGCCGCTACTGCCCATCCTCGAATCGCCCGACATCCTCAAGACCGGCGTCGCCATCAAAGACGACGTTAAAGAGCTGCGCGCCATGCAAGACTTCACCCCCGGCGGCTTCATCGAGATCGCCGACATCACCGCAAAGCTCGGCTACGAAAATCGCGGTCTACGCGCACTCGCCGGTTTACTGCTCGAAGGCCGCATCAGCAAAGCCGCCCAAGTCTCCAACTGGGCACGCCCCGAACTAGATGATAAGCAAGTTCGCTACGCCGCTACCGATGCTTGGATCAGCCGCGAAATTTATTCCAGAGCAATCGCCGAGCGCGACGGCTAGAATCAATCGGCTAGAAAAAATCTCTGAGTAACAAGAACCAAGAAGCCACCAGCGAAAAGACCAGCATCAACGAGCCCACGACAACCATCGTGCGCGCAAACTTTGGGTAAGGGATCGCATTACTTACACCGAAGATCTGACTGCAAAAGGCGTTACGCAGTTCACGCTTCTTCTCTTCCGAGGTGACTAGCATAAAAATACCCAGCACCCCGGGCAGGATACAGATGGCCATCTTGATGATGAGTATTGCGAAACCGATATTTAAAAGCTGCATAAAGTTCTAAAGAAAAGAAGCGTCAATGAGCCGATTTCAGCCACTTGCCAACTTAAAAATATCTGTAATTGTTAATCAAAAATATATTTAGATTAATAATTGATTTTTTAGAGCGAATGTCGAATAGCTTTAGAAATGACAATCCGCAAGACACGCTCACACATAATTCTGGCGCTCACCACGCTGCCCCTGCTGCCCCTGCTGCCCCTGCTCGTGCAGGCAGACAGTACGCAGACGTTGCCAACGCTCTATATCGACGCGCAGCAGACGGCTAATATCCGGCCAGTCACCACTTACGAGTCGCCCATTTCCAATCTCGAATTTGAGCCACGCGTCGATTTGCAGTCGCGCGGCATGGCCGAGGCGCAGGCCGACGTCACCATCCGCGGCGGCATCTTCGAAAACACCGGCTTCCGCGTCGGCAGTGCCACCCTGCTCGATCCGCAGACTGGCCACTACTTCGCCGAAATCCCCATCGCCCCTGAGATGCTCGACCGCGCCGCCATTCTCACCGGCACTGAAAACGCCCTCTACGGCTTCAACAGCACCGTCGGCACTATCAGCTACGGCTGGAGCCAGATCAGCGACGGCGGCAGCGCAACCATCGGCGGCGGCGACCACAATCTCAACTTCCAGCGCATCCACCACGGCCTCACCGGTACCCTCGGCCAGAGCGGCGAATGGAGCTGGGGCATCGAAGCCGAAATGTCCCGCTCTGAAAGCGACGGCACCCTCCGCTACGGCGACCACGACTTCGACCGCAGCAGCGGGCGCGTGCAGATCCTCGGCCCCAACTCGCAAACCGACTTCTTCGCCGGATATCAATCAAAGTTCTTCGGCTGGCCCGGTATGTACACGTCGGATGCTTTTGTTGCTTTTCCACCCGAGACCGAAAACCTGAAAACTCGACTATTCCTTATTAACCACCAGCACAGCTACGGCGACGACAATTGGGTAGAGGCCACTGCCTACCATCGCCGCCACAGCGACATCTACACCTTCAACCGTTTTACCAGCACGACAAGCAGCGTACATGAGACAAAAGTAAACGCGCTGAGTCTAGCAGGCAGCCATGCCTTTCTCACAGACGGTCTAAGCCTGAACTATTCAGGCCAAATCACTGCAGACGAGATTCAATCAAACAGATTGGAAACCGCCCCTTTCCTATCAAGAACTTATTATAAACTCTCTTTAGCTCCCGATTACACGATCACACTCGAAGAAAACGAAACTCTCACTCTTTCACTGGGTGGCAGTTTCGACGACACCAATCGCAACAATTCAGAGTTTAGTCCGATTGCCAAAGTTGAGTGGATGGAAAGCTCTTCAGCAGGGGGTCGTCGTTCCGTCTATTTGAGTTACTCCGAAGCTTCGCAAGTCACGGGCTACACCGCAATCGCACCAGGGGGGACATTTTTCGGAGGGAACCCAGATCTCGAAAGAGAAACAAGTGCGAACTTAGAACTCGGCGGGCGGATCGCTCGGAGCGACTGGAGCTTCGAAGCCGCCGCGTTCTATCGCTGGGATGACGATCTAGTCGACTGGACATTCACCAACGGCAGCCCCAACGCTCGCAAAGCTACCAACGTCGACATCGACACACTCGGCTTCGAAGTCATCGGCACAAAGCGCTGGGGCGCTCTCGAGGCCATCGCCAGCTATACCTATTTGCACAAAGATGAGGACTACGGAGACGCCATAATCGACGCCAGCTTCTACGCCCTCAACTTCGCCAAACACCGCGTCACCCTCGGTGCCATTTGGCGGCCCATCGATATGATCGAAGTACGCATCGATAATGAGTGGCGCGAAAACGAAGACAACGCCCTACGCAACGGCAGCGACTCCGCCCTCCTCACCCACTTCGGTGTCAGTATCTACCCCCCGCAAGTCGAAGGCCTAGAGCTCTTTTTCGCCATCGACAACGCTTGGGAGACCGACTTCGAAGACGTCCCCGGCACCCCCGGGCGCGGCGACCAATACTCCGTCGGCGCAACTTTTCGCTGGTAAAAACGTAGGGGCGCGACTTTAGCGTTTAGGCGGCCAAGTCTAGCAAACCAATCATACGCGACCGCCTAAAGGCGGAACTCCAACCTCTACGAAAAAAACTAGCGAGCGTTTTCTTGGCGCTCCATCTCAGCCAGCTCCGCCTGAGCCTTCGCGATGCGCTCTTGCGCTTCCTGAATGCGGCGCGCCCTCGCTTGCGATTCCTCGTAGGCTTTCTTCTTAGCTGCCAGTTCGGTTTCGTAACGAGCCGCTTCGCGCTCCGCCGCCTGCACATCCTGCGTCGTCGCCGAGCGTGCGATTTGATCCGTCACACGCTTCACTTCCATCGCCTTGATATCTTGCTCCAGCTTTTCTTGCGCCTGCACCTCTTGCTCATACTCATATTGGCGCTGGGCTTCCGCCGCTTCCAGCTGCTCCTTGCGCTTGTCCAGTTGATTGCCACCGAGGCCGCCGAGTGCGCCACCGATGGCCGCGCCTGCCAGGACATTTACATCCCCGCCATCCCCCATTTGCGCCCCCGCGATACCGCCAAGGATCGCACCCGCGACGACGCCGATATCGCGCCCGCGATTCGGATTGTTCTCGCAACCCGTTGAAAAAAGAAGTGCGCCTATCAGCAAAACGGAAATAAAAAGCTTATTCATACACTGAGGAATAAGTGCTCTTGCAGAAATTGCAAAGCACAGAATAATTCAAAACAAGCATTTCCCCATCTAAAGTTCCCACCAAATCATGAGCCTACGAAATCCAGAACGCGGCCTCTTCTCTGTAAAAGGCCTCATATTCACCTTCGGCTTGATTGCCTCCTTCATTTTTGTCGGCGCGATTTATGGCATCCTGATTCGCCCCGGAGCCAACCAAGCAGCCCTCGCCAACAGCTTCGGCGTCGATGTCGGCAGCTCGTTTTCCAGCCTCTACATCATTCTGAAAGACTACGAGCAGCAGATCTGCCTCTCACTGTTCCTGTGGGGCGTCATGATCCTCGTTTACAAATTCATCCTGCTCCACCAAGAGGCGAAAACCCTCGGCCGCTTCGCCCCCGAAAGCGAAGGCCTCACTACCGAGCCAGAAGTCGACTTGCTCCAAGGCGCACGCAGCATCACCCGCGAACGCGCCGGCAGCGTCGCTTCCGAGATCGATCAAAAAACCGAGACCCCCGATCTGCGTAATAAAATCTTACCCTACGTCATGGCGCGCGGGCTAGAGCGCTACCATATCACCGGCAGCGTGCCCGAAGCCACCGAGACTATTATGGGGCGCCTCGAAGTCGCCGCCGAGCAGCAAGAGAGCGAACTTTCGATGCTACGTTACCTCGTGTGGGCGATCCCCTCCATCGGTTTCATAGGGACAGTGCGCGGCATCGGCGTCGCCCTCCAACGCGCCGACGAAGCCCTCCAAGGTGACATCTCAGGCGTGACCAGCGCCCTCGGCGTCGCTTTCAACTCCACCCTAGTCGCTCTCTTCATCAGCATCGTCCTCATGCTGCTCATCCACCTGCTCCAAGGCGGCCAAGAAGGCCTCATCCTACGCCTACAAACCTTCTGCCGCGAACAACTCATCGACAAACTCTTCGACCGCGAGGATCCAGAAGACAGAGGGCAGGTGGCAGTTATCAGAGATCAGGTGGCAGAAGACAGAGTTCAGATAACAGAAGACCCAATCTAATCTCCGCATCCTTAAATGAAAAAACGCCGCGAAGCCCAGAGCTCAGCTCTCTCCTTTATGGACTGCATCTGTTGCGGTTTTGGGGCGGTGTTACTCCTGTTCATCCTCACTGCCAAAAACCAGATCACCCAGAGCCAAGAAGTCGCTAGCCAATCGCTCGAAGCCGCCGAGACGCTCGAAGCCGCGATCCGCGTGGCCGAGGCCAAACAAAAAGCCCTCGAAAAAGAAATCGAAGCGCTCGACCCGCAGCCGGATACCAATGCCACCAGCGTCGCTCAACTCGCCGCCGAGCAAGCGCGCCTCGCTAAAGCCGTCGAAGAGCAAGCCGAAGCCCTCGCCGCACTCGAAACCCAAGCCGAGCCCAGCGAGCAACCCGCCGCCCTCGACCGCCCCTCCGCCGACAACAGCTACCTCTCCGGCCTGCGCTTGCGCGGCCCCCGCGCCGTCATCCTGCTCGAAAGCTCTGGCAGTATGCTAGCTGAAGATGCCAAAACAGCGATCGCCATCCTGCAACAAGGCACTGGTGCAAGCTCCGAGAAATGGCTCCGCGCCAAAGCCGCCGCGCGCGCCGTGCTGGCCGCCATCCCCAAAGGCACCGAAGTCGCCATCTTCTCGATGGCCGAAAGCACCCAAGCCCTCTCCGGCACCGAGCAAAATCCCTACATCGATCCCTACGATAACAACGCCCTGCTCACATTCCTCGAACGCCTTGAAAAGCTCGAAGCCCGCGGCGGAGCTAATCTCGAACGCGCCCTGCAGACCGTCGGCCAGCTCAAGCAACGCGCCAGCAGCCTACTCCTCATCGGCGACGGCCTCCCCAGCGCTCCCGCCCCCGCCAGCGGCGGCCTCAGCGAGCGCGACCGCGTCAACCTCTTCAACCGCGCCATGTCCACCCGCCCCAACTATCCCTTCAACGCCATCCTATTTCCCTTCGAGGGCGACCCTTCTGCCGCCGGCCTCTTCTGGCAACTCAGCGCCCGTAGCGGAGGCATCACCCTCATCCCCGATAACGATTGGCCGACGCTTTAAATGATTAAAAGAAGACCCATCGAGGTATTCAGCCTCTCTTTTCTCGACTGCCTCTGCTGTGGCTTCGGAGCGATTCTTTTACTCTTCATCCTATCCATCGGCACAGGGCCGCACGGCGTCGAGAGCGAGATCGATGTGCCCACCCTGCAAGCCATGCAGGCTCAGCTCGCCCAGCTCGAAGCCGACGTCGCCAATAAGGCCGCCCTACTCGAAGCCTCCATCAATAGCGAACAAACCAGCGCCGAGCGCGCCCGCATTCTCTCCCTGGTGCAAGAGCTAGAGTCCACCCTCGCCGACCTCCAGCAGGAGTTCGACAGCCGCAAGGCCAACCTCAGCACCAGCGCCCAAGCCGCCGCCGAGGCCAACCGCCTGCTCAAAAGCTTCAAGCACGAAGACCTCCCCCCTATCGGGCTCCCCGCCGAGGCCACCCACGTCGCCTTCGTCATCGACAGCTCCGGCAGTATGCGCAACCAGCAAACAGGCCAGCTCCACTTCGGCGTGATCGAGCAAATCCGCGAGCTACTCGACAGCCTGCCCGAAGTCACTAGTATCCAATTTCTGGATACAAGCGGCAACTACATGATCGGCAACCGCTCCGGCTTTTGGCTGCCCGACACCCCCGGCCTGCGGCAACAAGCCCTACGGCAGATCCTCAACTACCCCGTGCTCAGTGTCAGCGATCCCGAACGCGGCCTCCGCCGCGCCATCCGCGATTTAAAGCCCAGCCTCACTGCCAGCGATTCGATGAGCATCTACGTGGTCGGCGACGACTTCCGCGGCTCCACCCAGAGCCTGCTCATCCAGCTCGACCGCCTCAACCCCCGCGATCCCAAAACCGGCAAGCGCCCCGTCTCCATCAGCGCCATCGGCTTCCCCACCTTAGTCAACCCCTTCCAAATCGGAGCCGCTCAAGGCAATACTCGTTACGCCAACATCATGCGTGAAATCGCCGAAGCCCACGACGGCGTACTGATTTTAAAGCCGAGTATTTAGAAAGCGATTGACACTCTAAGGTATATTTGAAAGATATACATATGTTCTCCGAAATAAACGAATTCGAATGGGATGAAGGCAATCTCACGAAAAATTGGGAGAAGCACCAGGTTTCCTATCTCGAATCCGAACAAACCTTCTTCAACCAGCCCCTCATCGTCCAGAAAGACCTCAACCATTCACAATTAGAAAATCGATGGTTTCTCCTAGGAAAGACCGACACCGAGCGCCTTTTAATGATTGTTTTCACCCTCAGAAAGAAACGTATCCGCGTCGTCTCCGCTCGGGCAATGAGCCGCGAAGAAAGGAATATCTATGAGCAAAAATCTTAAAAAAATCCCTAAATTCAAAAACGAAACCGCCGAACAGAAATTTTGGGCAGAGAACAACTCGACCGACTTCATCGACTGGAGCGGAGGCCAACGAGTCTCTTTTCCCAACTTAAAGCCCAGCTTAAAGTCCATCTCGATTCGCTTACCCGAAGCTATGATCGAGCAGCTCAAAGTCATCGCGAATAAGAAAGATGTGCCCTATCAGTCACTCGTCAAAATCTATCTCTCCGAGAAGCTCAAAGAAGAACTGAGCGCTTAGCGCAGCCGACATCGCGAAGGCGATGCTGGAGCAGTCTAAACGTAGGGGCGCGACTTGTCACGCCCGCTTGGAATCGGTGCTTGTGCACGGCGGGCGTGACAAGTCGCGCCCCTACGTTTCTCTAGACACTGCAAGCGCTCAAAAAAAGAATCCACGCGCTTTACAGCCTTCCTCAATCCGCCGATTCTATCACCGTGGACACCTTTGCGACAGCTTTGACGATTCCCGATCTCTGGCAACAGAAGGCGGTCAATCTTCTGCGCGCGCAGCACGACGTCATCGTCGATGCGCCGACGGGTGCGGGTAAAACTTTCATCTTTGAGCACCTCGTCGAGCGCGCTTTTCCGGGCAAGGCCGTCTTCACCGTGCCCACCCGCGCGCTCGCCAACGACAAGCTGCGCGAGTGGCAGGCCAAGGGCTGGCGCGTCGGCATCGAGACGGGCGACCTTAGTTACCAAAGCGATGCCCCCATCATCATCGCCACCCTCGAAACTCAAAAACGCGCCCTCATGACCGGGCGCGGCCCGCGTCTACTCGTGATCGACGAATATCAAATGGTCGGCGATCCCGCGCGCGGTGTGAACTACGAGCTGGCGCTCGCCATGGCACCGCCCGACACCCAGCTGCTACTGCTCAGCGGCAGCGTGGCTAACCCGCGCGAAGTCGAAGCCTGGCTCAGCCGCTGCGGGCGCACCGTTGCCACCGTGCGCCACAGCGAGCGACCCGTTCCGCTGGACGAGATGCACCTCGACGCCCTGCCCGACCACTCGCCCAAAAGCATCCACGGGCGCTGGCCGCGCTACATCGCCCGCGCACTCGATGCCGGCCTCGGCCCCATCCTCATTTTCGCCCCGCGCCGCAAGGCTGCCGAAACCCTCGCCCGCACCCTCGCCGCCGCCCTGCCCGAGCCAGACACCATCGTACTCACCCGCGAGCAAAAAGCCATCGCTGGCAGCGAGCTCGCCCGCACCCTCAAGCAGCGCATCGCCTTTCACCATAGCGGCATGAGCTACGCCCAACGCGCCGCCCTCGTCGAGCCACTGGCCAAGGCCAACCAGCTCAAAGTAATCGTCGCCACCACCGGCCTCGCCGCTGGCATCAACTTCGCCATGCGCTCCGTGCTCGTGCTCGACCGCGAATACCGCGTGGCCGAAGCCCACCGCCAGCTGCGCCCCGACGAGCTGCTGCAGATGTTCGGCCGCGCCGGTCGCCGCGGCCTCGACGAGCGTGGCACCGTGCTCTTCACCGGCAACGCCCCGCGCCTGACCGAAGCCCGACCGCTCCGCCTCCAGCGCGAGGGCAACGTCGATTGGCCTTCCCTACTTACCGTCATTCAAACAGCACTCGATGCCGGTAAAGAACCGCTCGAAGCCACCCGCGAACTCACCGCCCGCCTCTTCTCACGCGAGCCGATCCGGATAGGGCTCGACGACTTTCTGCATCAGCGCAAAAGTACTGCCAGTAGCGTCACCTCCAGCGTTTCCGAGCAATCCCTCTCCGGCGGCGTTGTGACTGAGTTTCGCAATAGCGAAGGCATCTGGGAGCGCAAACGCGCCCCCGTTATCTTCAAACTTAAAGACACTTGGTATCTCGACGGCGAGACTTGGCGTCCCGGCCTAAGCAGCCCCAAGATTGTGGCCAGCCTACGCATCGGCACTATTTGTAAATTTGAAAATGAGCCAGAGCGCCGCTACGGCCTCGAAGTGCCCCTCGCCACCTTCCCAAAAACTAGCGGTGACAGCCGCCTCACCTTGACCAAGTGGCTGCTCAAGGCACAGCGCGCTCAAGAACGCAACGAGGGCAAAACCCCGAATGTAGCCAAGCTCTGGGCACTCGAAACCATCGAGCGCCACATCTTTCCGAGGCTCCCCCTGCTCACACGCGGCGGCTCAGCCGTGAGCGTTGCCGAGCGCAATGGCACCCTCTACGCCCAGCTCGACTACGCCGAAGGCGAAATCTATGCGCTCAAAGATTTAAGCGGCAAAGGCCTGCTCAACCCCACCGTGCGCCAACGCGAGATCTCCGGCAGCCTCCCAAAGAGCAGTGGGCAGAAAACAGCAGGCACAGGAGACCGAATGAATACCGTCGCCGAGCAATGGTTCGCCCTCGGCCTGATCGACGCGCAGGCGCACCCGACGCGGCGCGGCATCATCTTTTCTTTTTTCAATCACGGTGAAGGCCTCGCCGTAGCCGCTGCCCTCGAAGCCGAAAACTACCCTATCGAAGAACTGGTTTATGACCTCGCCAACCTGCGTGCCGGCCACCGCTTCAACGCCCTCGCCCTAGCGGGTCGACCGCTCACCGCCTTCTGCCAAGAAGCCTACGGCCTGCGCAGCATCCCCGGCTACCTGAGGCGCGGCGTGCCCGAGGACTACGGTGAAGGTGCCAGCGAAATCCTCTATAATATCGAGCACAAGAGCAGCCGCGCCGAAGCCTATCTCGACGACGAGCTCAGCCATGGCGACATCGAGCGCGCCCGCGTAGAGTGGCGCAGCTTGCGCCTCCACATCGCCCACGCCCCCAACTACGATTGGGACAGATGGCGTGAATTGAAAGCCGTATGTATTCAATCTTTGGGTACTGATCGCCCTAGTCTGCCGTTTGAGAACCTGCCCCCGCTGACTAGGCAACAGCGCCAGAAATAACGTCAGCCAAGCAAAGCCCCTACGTTTACAACATATTCTTAGACGCGCAACGAGCTAGCTCGCGCACTACGATGTTTCCTGACGCTACTCGATGCCCATTTTCTTGAGTTCGGTGTCTAGGGAGCTGGAGGCTTGACGCAGTGCGGCACGGAGGGCGTCGTAGTAGCGCTCAGTCAGGAAGAAGAGTTTGGCGACTTCGCCGTCCACTAAGTCGACCTTGCTACGATCGCGAGTGGGTAGCAGTAGGAAGCGGCCTACGGAGAAGTTATCTAAGGTGAGGGTGCGGTCGACGGCGTTGAGCGTGACGGTGTCGCGCAAGACGATGGAGTGCTTGAGGCGGCGCATGTCGGCGGCATCGTGCAGAATAATTCCACTTCGCAAGCGCCCCTCGGCATCGGGCTGATTGATCTCCCAGAAGATGCGCTCGTAGGCTTGGCGATCAGGCACGTCGACGACTTCAATCGTGGGCACGGGCGATTCGAGTGCTTGGCTCAAATCTTCAGTGGCACCGTAATCGCGGTAAACAATGGTGAGCGCTTTATCTTCAAAAAACTCCCAAACGTCTTCGATGGTCTTGATCCGCTTGGCTTCTTCAGGGGTAGCGCTTTGCTGGGCGCGTTCTAGCAGGAGTTTTTCGAGGAAGCTGACCTCGAAGCCTTCGTCCGCATCGGCCTTGGGCTCGAAGACGAGGGAACGCGATTCGTCGACGCGCTCATCCATCTTGATGCGTTTGATCACTTCATACATCTGGCGATAGACGAGAATATTCTCTCCCGGCACACGGCCGTTGGCGAAGCTGGAGAAGGGATAATGCGAGCGCAGGGCGTAGTCTTGGTCGACGGCGCGCTCGGCCTTGGCTTGCAGATTTTTGAGGTGCTGATTATCGATCAGGAAGTTGAGCTCAAAGACGTCTTCGTCGCGGATGCGGTAGGCGTCGCGGAAGAGTTCGTTGCCGAAAGAGTCGAAGGTGTCTTGGCCTTTGGGCAGGAAGCGGCCTACGATCTTATCGAGCGCGGCGGTCTGGTTATTCACTTCGTCAGGCAGCACGAAGGGGGTGATTACGATGATCACCTCGCGCTTGAGTTGAACCGATTCTTCGCTACCAAACAAGCGGCCGATGTAAGGAATGTCTCCAAGTATCGGGATTGAGCGCTTGGCGCGCAGATCGTCTTTGGCAATCAAGCCACCGATGATGAAGGGCGTATTGTTGGCAATGCGGGCGTAAGTTCTGACCTCGCGCACGGAGATAGTGGGAGCCCGAGCCACGACGACTTCATCATCTGGAGTGCGGACTACCACATCCTCGCCAGGAATGACGGCGGAGACCGTGGCATTAATCTGCATACTGACTTCTTGCCCCTCTTCGTTGATACGAGGACGCACCGCCAGTTGAATCCCCACTGTCTCATCTCGAAAACTGACTGTAGAGACATTATTATTTCCTTGGAATTTAGTTTCTGCGATCGGGATCTTCCGAGAGACATTGATGTAAGCCATGCGGTTATCGAGCGTCAGCACACTCGGACGCGAGAGGACTTCAGCTTCACCATCGGACATGAGGGCACGTATTTGCACATCGAATTCTCCAAACATGTTTGGGACACCTGCAACAAATTGATTAGCGATGACGTTGCCGTCATCGGCAACAGCGCTAACAGCCCCTAGTTGGAGGTTATTAAAAGTGGAATTCGGAGTATTGAGATTCCACTCCACACCGAGGCGATCCAGACCGACCTCGGAGATCTCCAGCACCATGGCTTCGATCATAATCTGGCGGGCGGGAATATCGATCTGTTCGCGGATCAAACGGGCGACGCGGCTGAGCTGGGCGGGTTGCGCGCGGTCGTAGAAAATGAGTAGCTCGTTGAGTGGGTCGGCATCGGTGAGGGGGAAGCTTTTGTCGGTATCGGGGATGATATTATGCTGCGCGGTGGAGGGGATCGCGACGACGACGGGCAGTTGCTCCATCTTGATGGCACTCCCGGTGATGCCGGTGTTGACGCCGAAGATCTTGAGCACTTCGAGGCAGCGCTGCGGATCGGTGTAGCTGAGGCGCATACGCTGGATTTCGATGTTGTCCATCGCCGAATTATTTTGGGCGACGCCGACTGCCGGGGTGGCGAAGAGCGCGCCGAGCGTCAGCCCAAGCACGAGGAGCCACGCGGGCAGGATGGCAGTCGATTTAGGGGGCGTCGGGGTGGAGAGGTCTTTATGCGAGGTGAGTCGGCCTTGGGTGATTTCAATTTCCATGTCGGCGAGTTTTAAGAGTTTGAGGTTGTGGGTAATGATGAGCGTGGTGCGCCCTTGCATGAGTTTTAGAATGGTGGGAATGACGGCTTCTTCAAGCTCTGTATCCAGCGATGCGGTGGATTCGTCGAGAATCAGCACTTTGGGGTCTTTGATCACTGCGCGGGTGATGGTGATGAGCTGCTTCTGGCCGCGCGAGAGTGCTAGACCGCCATCTCCCACGATGGTATGGTAGCCGCTGGGCAGGCGCTGAATAAACTCATCGGCACCGGTGAGCTGGCAGATGGCGCGTATTTCTTTCTCGCTGGCGCGCGCCTTGGCATAGCGTAAATTTTCGAGAATGGAGGCGTGGAAGAGGAAGCACTCTTGGAAGACGACGCCGATATTTCGCCGCAGATCGCGCGTTGATATATCGTGGGTATCGACACCATCGATCACGATATTGCCCTCGCTGGGGCGTAGCAAGAGCGGCAACAGGCTGACGAGGGTGGACTTACCCGCGCCGGAGTGGCCAGTGATAGCGCAGACTTGGCCAGCTTTGACCTCAAATGAAATGCCTTCGAGAGTATTGGAAACGCCATCGAAGCTGAAGCCGACCTGCTGGTAGCTGATGTGCCCGCGCATGTTGGGCATGGGGATGCCTTCACCCTCGGTCGCCGCTTCGTCGACATCGAGTAGCTCAAAAACGCGATCCACACTGGCGCCGACTTTGGAGAGCTTGGCACCGCTGCTCATCAGATCGATCACGGTGGGATACAGCAGGCGAATGTACCAGAAGAAGGCGATAAAGTCGCCCGCACCCATGGCAGTCTCGGACGGCCGCCCGATGACTTGGTAGGCACCGATCCCGATCAGCGCGAGCATACCGAAGCCCACTAGCAAATCGGCGCAGACCTTTTGCAGCACCACGTAGCGGTAGCTGTTTAAATGACTCTCGCGGGAGTCCTCCATCGCTTCGCTAAAAGCTTCGTTGCCCCGCTCCTCGCCGGTGAAGCCTTTGACCACTTCGACCCCGAGCAGTGTCTCGATGATGCTACCCGTAGCAAAATCAATCCGCTCTTGCGACTCGCGGCTAGCGCGCTTGATGCGCCGCCCGAAGTAGCTAAACACGAAGAGGTGCACGGGTAGGATAAACGTGGAAGCGAGCGCCAGTTGCCAGTTAATGGAATAGGTGATGATTAAGATGCCGAGAAAGAGCAGCCCGGCTTGCAGCGACTTGGGCAAGACATCGGCGATGAACTGCTGGATTTGCATACTATCATTCATCACCTTGCTGGTGATCTGGCCGGGGCTTTGCGCGCGGGTGTAACTGAGGTGCAACTGCTGGATGCGCTCGAAAAGTGCCTTGCGCAGCATGAAGCAGACATTTTCACCGACACGCACCGCTGTGTATTTACTTTGATAGTAAAACAAATTCCGCAGCAGGAAGCAGCAGAGCAGCCCGCCCAGAATCCACCAGAGTAGCGCCCAATCGCGCTCGGGAAAGACATCGTTAAAAACCATGCCGATCAACATGGGCGTGGCTAAATTGACCGCCGTGAGTAGAAATAAACCAGCTAAAGCCATCGAAACCGACTTCCAATGCGGCCGTAGCAAGCCCATAAGACGTTTATTAGGTGATGGATTTTCTGTGGCCGCAGCCATATAAGCTCTTGTGGGTTGGGGAGATTCTAGTCGACTGGTGAATCAAGTGTAGCTGTGGAGGGTTGTATAAGTCGAGGGCTGGCACGCGCTATCCGAATTTGCATCGTTTAAGCATTAATTACAACGGCAAGCGTAAAGGCGGGATTCCCGCACCACAACCGCTACAGCTCTGGCGCGAGCACGACGCGGAAGCCCATCGCATTACTGAATAGCTCGGGGTTGACTTCCTCGCGCACGGCCGAGCGGACGCGGGCAGCGGTGTCTTCCCAGCCGCCGCCTCTCACGGCGATGCGGCGGCCACTCGTGCGGGCAGTTGGATCGACGAGTGCCTCGCCGGGGAGTCTGCCGTTATAGACATCGAGCGTCCACTCGCGGACATTGCCATGCACATCGAAGAGCCCAAAAGCATTGGCTGGGTAGCGACCAACGGTGGCGGTGCCGTACTTGCCCACCGGCACGCGCAGCCCGTCCTCGCGGTCGCGCGGATACACGCCTCTGAAATGCCCGTCCGAGGCGTCGGCTTCAGCTCCGAAAAAATAGGGGCTGGTGGTGCCGGCGCGTGCCGCATACTCCCACTCTGCCTCTGTGGGTAGGCGATAGACGTAGCCTGTGGGCAGGCGCCCAGCATCGCGCTCAAAACTGGTGAGCAACTCACAAAAAACCTTGGCCTGCTCCCAACTAACGCTCTCCACCGGGCGGCCGGGACTTTCAAACTGCGAGGGATTCTGCCCAATGATCTCGGAATACTGCGCTTGGGTGACCTCGTGGACGCCCGCCCAGAAACCTCGGGTGAAGCGCACGGGCGTCTGCGGGCCCTCATTGGGGAGACGCGCGTGCTCAGGCAAGGGACTGCCCATTTCGAACTGACCGGCGGGAATCCATGCAAATGAGATGCCGAAATAGGGCATCGTCCAGTTCTGCCTCTCAGTTGGCCCAGGGATCAGGGTGGGACTCACATCCCACACGAAGGTCTCGTTGGGAGCGAGTTTGAAGCTACGCAGCATCGTTAAATAATCACGAATACGCAGCTCGAATTCGACTTTTTGGTAGGCGGGCACGGGAATGCCACCTGCGGCTAGAGTCACTGGCTTTTGGTTGAGTCGCACCTCCGCTTCCATGTTTCCGGGGATTTGCAACAGCACCCGTGCGGGGCGCGGGCTTAGCTCGAAGTTTAGCGTATAGCTGCCACGGTCTTCCACCTCGATCGTCAACTCTTGAGAGGTGTATAGTGGGTGCTCGAGGCGGACGCGGCGCTCGCCGACAGGCACAAAGTCGAGTGCTGGGTCTGCCCAAGGGAACGCGCGGTCATCCATCACTACTTTAAGCTCGTCCTGGACTGTGCTAGGCTCGGGCAAATCTTGGCCGATCAGGCTAAAGTCGATGCGGAGCGCTCCAGAAAGCGGCTCCAACTCACCAAAATCAATCGTCATCTCTGCGCCTGGTTTAAGTTCGACGCCGCGACTGATCGTGCGATAGCCCTGCAAGCGCGCCTCGAAAAGATACGGCTCGCCAGCAATCACCCCTGCTAGCGAGAGCGGCGTGGTGCCGCGTTCGATCTTGTTCATCACGATCGAGGCACCGCTCGGCTGGGAGTGCACCGTGACATTTGCGGGCAGCGGGGGTAAAGGAGCGTCGATCTGAGAAATCTCGCCAAACTCGATCGACTGCTCTGCCAGAATCTTGGGCTCGACGCTTAGCTGCTGGGGGGCACTCTCACTGGTGGGGCGAGTGACTTCTTCAGTATAAATCTCCTTGAGGAAGGAGGCACAGATCGCAGTCAGCGTAAGCCCGATCAGGCCGATAATGAAGAGGCGATAGATACGCGTCGCGAGCTCCCCGCGCTCGACGATCTGCTTAGGCACTGGGATGCGGTCGATCTGCCGCTGCACCAAGCTCGAGCTTTCGGAATGTGGCTCCGCATCGGTATCTTTCAGCCCCAGCAGCGCCACTTTGCAGGACTGATAACGCTTGTCTTGCTCACGTCCGAGTGCTTGTTCAAAAAAGCTGTTCCAATTCGGAGATAGATCCATGACGAGCTTCGTAGGCAGAACGTATTTGGCGGATTCTACCTTTTGTCCAGTCAGCAACCAGTAGCCGATAAAACCGACTGCGTAGATGTCAACCCGCGCGTCCTCCGCCACCCCAGACTTGTATTCGGGGCTCATCACATCGAACGAATTCAGGTGGTTTGATGTTTTATGACCAACCAGCGGGGAGACCGAAGCCGATACAATCGACTCGAAAAGTTCGATCCCCATAGTCGCCTTGATTCCCAGCCCGAGAATGCGGATCGAGCCATCTTCCTGCACATAGATCAGCTCCGTATCGAGGTCGCGGTGATCCACGCCCTGTGAGTGAGCATAGCCCAAGACACCGAATAGTTGAGCGATGATGCGCGTGGCCGCCTTGGAGCCGATGCCTTGCTCGCCGGGTGTGCCGTGCGCTTCGAAGTATTGACTCAGTGTGCTACCTTGCACCGAATCTAAAAACATGCACAGACGCTCATCAATCGTCGTGCAGTCACGGATCTTGGGGATGGCCTCATCGTTAAAGCCCGCTAGCGTCTTTTGCAGACTTTCCAACCGGACGCGGAATTTATTATTACTCTTGGTGCGGTGGTGAAAGATGCCGACCGTTACATCGTGCAGATCGCGACTGTGCTGCATGTGGTAGTAGTGCACCAGCAAGCCAGCGCACATGCATTTGACGACGCGATAATTGCCGAAACTCTCGCCCGCTTTGAGCACGCGATTCTTCAGTTGCTCTCGCCTCTGAGCGGCTGCAATGCTTTCTGGCTGCGTCTCTTCGTGATCCATGAAGCTTTGTGAATAGAGCTAAGCTTTTATAGGCTTTTATTGGCTTTTTGAAAAAAGGATATGACGCAATCAACAATGACCTCGACGGCGGCAAGTTTGCCCTGCCCTTCGTAGCCGCAGGCAAGCATACCGCTATCCGGCTCGATGAAGAGGTAGCCGCGCTCGCGGAGCAAATTAATATTGGCCTGCGTGGCTGGGTGGTTGAGCATTTTGCCATTCATGGCGGGCGCAATCATCACAGGTGCCGGCGTGGCCAGATGGATAGAAGTCAACAAATCCGGCGCGAGCCCCTGCGCAAACTGCGCGATGCAATGCGCCGTGGCCGGAGCGACTAGCAGCAGATCGGCGCGGTCAGCGAGCTCGATGTGTCCGGGCTGCCAGCCCTCCCCCTCTTTCCAAAGATCGCAAGCAACGGGCCTGCGCGAGAGTGTTTGCAAAGTCAGCGGTTGGACGAAGCTGCACGCGCCCGCAGTCATGATCGGATACACCTCGGCGCCCGCCTCGGTCAAGCGGCTGGTGAGATCGGCCGCCTTAAACGCAGCAATGGAGCCAGTGATTCCAAGCAGAATCGTGCGGCCTTTTAAAATGTTCGTAGTGTCGGTCACTGCATGCTAGGATGAGTGCTATTTCCCTGACAAACAAGACTCAATCAAGATATACGCTTCCGTTTTCCTCAAAACCTGCATTCTATTGTGCCTTCATTGAACAAGGATGACTATGCAAACAGGCAACATCACAAAATACACTCCCTTTCCACAAATCGATTTGCCCGACCGCCAATGGCCGAGCCGGACGATTACTCACGCGCCGATTTGGGCAAGCGTGGATCTGCGCGATGGCAATCAGGCGCTCGCGCAGCCGATGAATATCGAGGAAAAGTTGGAGTTGTTTGAGCTTTTAGTCGGCATCGGCTTTAAGGAGATCGAAGTCGGTTTCCCCTCGGCCAGCGACACTGAGTTCAATTTCATCCGCCGCTTGGTCGATGAAAAGCGCATCCCTGCAGATGTCACCCTGCAAGTGCTGGTGCAAGCGCGCGAGCACTTGATCCGCCGCACTTTTGAGAGCTTGCAAGGCGTCTCGAAGGCCATCGTGCATTTGTATAATTCGACCTCGCCAGTGCAGCGCCGCATCACCTTTAACAAGACAAAAGAGGAGATCAAACAGATCGCAGTGGAAGGCACGCGCCTCGTCAAAAGCCTCGTGGCGTCGATTCCGGGCACTCAAATACGCTTCCAATACTCGCCAGAGAGCTTCTCGGATACGGAAGTCGATTACGCCTTGGAAGTCTGCGAAGCCGTCATGGCCGCGTGGCAACCGACTGAGGCAGACAAGATCATTTTAAACCTCCCCGCGACGGTGGAAGTGGCCACACCCAACGTGCATGCTGATCAGATCGAGTGGTTTTGCCGCCATATGAAAGAGCGCAACAAAGCCTACATCAGCTTGCACACGCACAACGACCGCGGCACCGGCGTGGCAGCCACGGAACTCGGCCTCTTGGCTGGTGCCGACCGTGTCGAAGGCACGCTCTTCGGCAACGGTGAACGCACCGGCAATCTTGACCTCACCACCGTAGCCTTAAACCTCTACACGCAGGGCATCGATCCAGTGCTTGACTTTAGCCAATTGGAGCACGTGCGCATAGTCTATGAGCGCGTGACTCGAATGAGCGTACATGACAGGCACCCCTACGCGGGCGATTTGGTCTTTACCGCATTTTCAGGCTCGCACCAAGATGCCATTAAAAAAGGCATGGACTTGCGCGCCAAAGAAGACACCACCGGCCTACGCTGGGAAGTACCCTACCTGCCCATCGACCCCGAGGACATCGGGCGCGACTACGAGGCCATCATCCGTATCAATAGCCAAAGCGGCAAAGGCGGCGTGGCCTACATTTTGGAGCGCGATTTTGGCCTCGATTTACCCAAGGCCATGCACCCAGACGTGGGCTTGGCGGTCAACACCACCGCCGACCAAGGCAGCCGCGAACTCTCACCGCAGGAAGTCTATCAGGTCTTCACACAAGAATACGTGAACCTCACACTGCCGATGGAATTACTCTCTATCGAACGTGAGGAATTCTCTAAGACAGACGAGGTCAAAGTCGAGGCAAAGCTACGCTTCGATGGCGAGACAATGCTAGTGGCTGGCACGGGCAACGGCCCGATCAGCGCCTTTGTCGATGCGCTGCAAATCAATGGCTGGAAAAACTTCCAATTGCTCGACTATCGCCAGCACTCCATCGGCGGTGGCTCGAAGACCAAGGCCGCAGCCTACATCCAGATTAAACACGACGACGGCTCGATATTTTTCGGTTGTGGCATCAACTCCAACATCGAATTGGCTGGCCTGCGCGCATTAGTCAGCGCCTTTAATCGCGCGCACCAAGCACACGCAAAATAACCTTGCGCACTGTTTGCGTGCGAAGTTTTTCCTGTATCACTTCGTGCATGCCGCTGAAGCGGCAGCGCTCGCTCGATATTTTTTGCTCGGCAGGCGCACAGCCCACGATGGATTCCGGCTTGAGCATCTGTGCGGTGGCGGAAATCTTACGCGTCAACTCGAGCGCTTTAAGCTCATCGCCCATCCAGATGAACATTATGTTATAGTGCCGGCGCCGATATGCGCCACCGCCCAAGTCGTAATCATCCGTCGAATGCGGCGCATACCCGAGCTTGCGGCAGGAGGCGATCAGCCTGCGTGTATTATCCTCGGGGCCGACCACTAGAATATCGCAGGGATACGCTTCGGAGATACGCTCGGCGGGATCGAACGGTGTTTTAGTGCACCCCTCCATATCGCCACTTTCAACGATCAGCTGAGTGCGCACTACGAAGCCGAAGGTGGCGCCCTTACCAGCTTCACTCTCCACCCATAGGCGACCCCCCATCGCATCCACCAGCCGTTTACAAATGACTAGGCCAAGGCCTGTGCCCCCATACTTACGCGTCGTCGAGGAGTCCACTTGACTGAAAGCCTCGAAGAGTAAATGCTGGCGGTCAGCCGGAATACCGATGCCCGTATCACAAACCAGCACCTGAAGATAAGCGTGGTCGGACTGATCCAAATAGCCGATCCGCTCCAGCGGATCGGGGCGATGTAGCTCGTCGATCTCAGATAGATTTACAACGCGCACAGCAACTGTCACCGAGCCAGCTTCGGTAAACTTGAGTGCGTTGGCCAAAAGGTTCTGCACGATCTGCCGCAACCGCTCCATGTCACCCACGGCAAATTCTGGCAACTCCTTGGCCAGATCAAGTGAGAGCTTTACATTCTTCTCTGCGGCACGCAAAGCGAAAAGTTTGACGCAGTCTTCAAAACAAAGCACGAGAGGAAACTCCTGCACTTCGAGGTCGAGACGCCCGGCCTCGATCTTGGAGAAATCTAAAATATCATTCACCAAGAGCAGTAAGCTATTACCACTGGAATAGATCGTCTGCGCCAGATCCAGATGCTCACCTTCGAGCTCACCTTCGGCAAGGAAACTGGAGAGCCCGATAATCGCGTTCAGCGGCGTGCGGATTTCGTGCGAGATCGTGGCGATAAACTGACTCTTAGCTTCATTGCCAGTCTCGGCGCGTTCTTTCGCTTCTTTAAGCTCTAGCTCGGCTTGTTTCTGATCGGAGATGTCCTGCATGGTGCCCATCACACGCAGCGCCGCACCATCGGCATCATACTCAGCCACGCGGACACTGTCCTGCATCCATATATATGACTTCTCGCCCTTACAAATGCGGTAATCGACTCGCATCGAGTTAGAACCGTCGCGATAGAACTCTTTGTAGCTATCGTGCACACGGCTGCGATCATCGGGGTGCAAGCGCGCTTCCCATGCTTCGAGTGGCGAGACGCCATTCACCGGCTTGGCATCAATCAAGGCATACCAATTATCATCGCAGCGCACTTCCTTAGTTTTCAAGTTTTTATCCCAAAAGCCCATGCGTGCATTATTCAGTGCGAGGCGTAAACTTTGCTCACCCTGCCTAACCTTTTCTTCGTGGAGGCGCAGCGCAGTTTCATCAATCAGCAGCGAGAGCGTGCCAAAATCGTCTTCCTGATCGATCATCATTCGTAGCGTCAACAAGGTCATACTCACTTTACAGCCAGCCTGATCTGCCAGCTCAATCGCCTGATAGCGCACCGCCGAATGCTCCGAATCTAAAATTTTATCAATCTCTTGGAGCCACTCTTCCCCCAATTCGACTGGTGGCTCGGCGCTCTCCGAGGCCAAAATTTCCTCGACGCTCTTATCGGAAAAACTCGCCCAGCGATCATTTACAAACAGGCTACGGCCATCACGCGCGCGCACCCAGATACCGATCGGCAGCGCATCGAAGACTTTATAAAGTAAACTTTGCCGATGCACGGCGGCCTCGGCAGTGCGTTTGCTGTAACCTATCGCCAGCCCAGCTGCTAGAGAAAAGAGGACAACGAGTAAACTGAAACCGCCGCAAAAAATTAGAGCTTCGGCATCAACTAAGGACGCAAAAATTCCCGCGCCCGTCAAATAGGCAGCGGCCATGAGGAGAAAGACGATGGTAGAAGAAACAATTGCACCCGCCAGTTGAAAAAATAGCCCGGCCAAAACTGCTAAGCCAAGAACCAACGGAAAAAGAGTTAGGCTGACCACTGACTGGCCATTGGCAGCGAATAAGGCAATCGCCAGCGACGAAACCAGCGGGATATAGATAAGAAGCCCCTTACAACCGCCGAAAAGACTGAAGTAGTCCGCCTCTCTATCCGTCTTTAACTGTGTCCATTGAAAACTCATTCGCAAAACTGTAGATTAGTTGCTTCATATCTATGCTAGCAAGCCCATATAGCGAGCTTGCGAAAAGCTTGTTACAGCCTAGCTGAGGCAGCGCACGGCCAGCTCGCGGCAGACTTCTTCCTGTTCGTTCGGGCGCTCGATGATCGCCTCGAAGGCTTCAGTAAATGCGATTTGAAAATCAATTAATTTTTTAAGCGGCACCTTAGAGGCGGTATCGGCGAGCCTCCCGAGGTACCAAGCGTTTTGGGTAAACACGTTGAGGTTGCTCTTCTCTTGGCTGTCTCCGAAATGGTGCCCGTAAGTGCGCGCGGCTGCCTCCAGCGAGTTCTGGGATAGACCGCGTCCGCTGTGGATCGCGCCCGCATCGAGCAGCACCCGTAGCTGGATCAACAGCCGGTTGCGCGATTGCAAACTACCGAGTAGCGGCCTCGATTCACTGTTAGTAAAAAAGTGCCGCCGCAGCGCCTCCAGCGTCCACCCGAGTTTCAGCGAGTAAAAGGCATCCGCTGCCTCGAAGAAGTCGGCATCGCCGAAGTTTGGAACAAGATCGGCCACTAGCCGCTCGCTAATCGGCTCGGCGCCCTCGCCCGCGAAGGTGAGCAGCTTACGCGTCTCCGCCACGATCAGCCGGGTGTTACCGTTGACCTTGCCGATCAGTAGCTGGATAGCGTCGCGGGTCATGGTGTTGCCGCCCTTTTCGCACTCTTCGGCGATCAGCGCGGCGCAAGTTTGCGCAAAGTCTTTGCCCGCCGCCAGCGCGGTGAATTCAGAGGCTTTTTGGCACCATTTAAAAAAGCTGCGGCGCTTATCGACGGGCTGCGCCGTGATCAGCACGCCCACGCTATTGTCATCGAGGCCTTCCAGCACGGCTTTTAGATTATCCAACAGATCGAGGGTGCCTTGGGCGCGCCCGGTCGGGCTATCGGCCAGGAAGTTGACATCCTTGAGCCAGACCACCTTGCGCTCACCAAAGAGCGAAAGCGTCTGCGCGGCGCTGCTAAAGCGGTTGATCGCGTCCTCGACCTCCGCGATGTTGGACGCGCGCCCATCCACCACCTCTTTCGAGAGATCGTCCATCAGATCTTTGGACTGCGCAACAAACCACGCCTTACCCTTTTCCGAAACAAGGTAATCGTCGTCGCCGCAGATAAATGTGAATGGCTTGGCTGGCATGAGCGATCAGTCTCGGAGGCCATTGGAAAGAGCGCAAGAAACAATCGCTGCGGTAGCACTCCAGCGCAACTAATCTTCCCCGCCGCAGCTGAGGAACTCTTCGACCTTGTGGCGACGCAGTTCGCGGCGCATCCAATCCAGCGCGGCGTGAACGGCGCGTGCCTTTACATCGAGGCGACCTCCGGTGTAGCGGACTGACTTGCACCACACGCCGACGGGCGAGTGGTAACCGATATGGATGGTGCCGACGGGATTTTTAGCGTCGCCGCCTTCGGGCCCGGCGAAGCCCGTTACGCTGAGCCCGTAGTCGGTGGATAAGCGCTCGGCAATGCCAGCCGCCATCGCGATTGCACACTCGGCGCTGACTGCGCCGTGTTGCTCGATGATCGACTCTGGCACGCCGACTTTGGCAACTTTCACATCGTTGGAGTAGCAGACTACACCGCCGACGAAGACCTTGGAAGCGCCCGACATGTTGGTAAACGCATCGCACAGCAAGCCACCGGTGCAGGACTCGGCCACCGCCAGGGTGCGATCCAGCGCGCGTAGCTCGTGGAACACCACTTTGGCCAGCGAACAGTGCCCGAAACAGACGAAGTCCTCACCCAGCAACTCGCGCGCTTCTTGCGCGATGGACTTGATCTGCTCCATGCTAATATCGCGATCGCGCGAGCTGAGCCGCACGTCCACCAGCCCATAATGGACGCAGTAACCGACGGTCAGTTCGGGGTAGGCTTTTATAATGGGCTGCATCACTTCCTCGACTGTCGATTCGCCCGTGCCGCAAGTGCGCAACTGCACGTAGGCTTCCTCAGAGCTGAGGGCGCCCAGCGCTTGCAGCATTGGGATCGCTTGTTTTTCAAACATCGGGGTCAGCTCGTGAGTCGGCCCTGGTAGCATGATCAAAATTTTACCCTCACGCTGGTAGGCGAGGCCCGGGGCAGTGCCGCGCTCATTGTGCAGCACCTCGCCATCGACGAAGCGATAACACTGCTTGACGTGGTGCGCCGCCATCTTGCGCCCGAGCAGATCGAAGCGAGCTTGGATCAGCGCTTGGATCTCTGGATCGAAGATCAGCTCAGCTCCCAGCGCTTCGGCGATGTTTTCCCGAGTCATATCATCGGCAGTAGGGCCGAGGCCGCCCGTGGTGATCACGATATCGGAGTGCGCCCACGCATCGAGGAAGGCGCGCTTGATCTCCGCAGCCTCGTCGGTGATGACGCGACCGCGGTAAATAGGCAGGCCGAAGCGCGCGAGCTGTGCTCCGAGGTAGGTGAGATGCGAATTTTCCCGGATACCGACCAGAAGTTCGTCTCCAAAGTTGATTACTTCGACAATTGGCGTTTTAGACATAGTAGTCTAAAGGAATGAGTGCAGCTTCCTAGGAACTGCAAACGAAATGTCACATTCAAAGATGCCTGAAGAAGCCAAAGCCCAAATTAAAGAAAAAGTCCGCCGCTTACCGCACAAGCCCGGCGTTTACCAGATGAAGGATCGCATCGGGCAGGTCATCTATGTAGGCAAGGCTAAGGATCTAAAGAAGCGCGTGAGCACCTACTTCCAAGCCTCGCGCAAGCTCACTATCGCTCAGCCAAAGATCCGCGCGATGATCGATTTGATCCACGACTTTGAGATCATCATCGTCAAATCCGAGGCCGAGGCGCTGCTACTCGAAGGCCAGTTGATCAAAAAGTATAAGCCGCGCTACAATACCGACTTCACAGACGATAAGCGCTTCTTACTAGTGCGCGTCGATCCGCGCGAGCCACTGCCCCGCTTCCGGCTCACGCGTAACCGCACCGATAGCAACTCGCGCTATTTCGGCCCCTTCGCCCACTCCGGCCACCTGCGTAAAACACTCGCCGAACTGCGCCGCCGCTTCGGCATTTTACTCAGTGATGGCACACCCGTCGAGCAGCCCGACGGCCGCTGGCGGCTCTACGACGATGCGCGCGCCGAGATCTACCAAAACCCCAACGAGCTCACCACCGAAGAATACGCCCTGCGCCTCGACGCCGCTTGCGAGTTCCTCGAAGGCAAAGCCCGCGAGTGGCTGGCCGAGCTTAAAGCCGAGATGAAAGTCGCCGCCGAAGCCCGCCGCTACGAAGAGGCCGCCAAGCTGCGCGACCGCATCGAAGCACTCGAGCGCACCGCTAGCCGCACTCGCAAATTTGAGCGCAACCTACTCGGCACGCACAACCACAGCCAAGTCGTCAAACGCCTCAAAGAGAAGCTCGCGATCAAGCGCACACCACGCCGCATGGAGTGCTTCGACATCTCACACATCTCAGGCAGCTTCTGCGTGGCCTCGATGGTCTCGTTTAAAGATGGCAGCCCCGATCGCAAAAGCTACCGCCGCTTCAAGATCAAGAGCTTCGTGGGTAACGATGATTTTCGCGCGATGGAAGAAGTCGTCGGTCGGCGCTACCGCCGGCTTCACGAAGAGGGCAAAGCCTTTCCTGATCTAGTCGTGATCGATGGCGGCGCAGGTCAAGTCACCGCCGCGCTCAAGGCATTTCTCAGTCAAGGTCTAGAGCCGCCTGAGCTGATCGGCCTCGCTAAGCGCAACGAAACCGTGATCTTCAGCGACGGACGTGAGCCGCTTAACTTGCCCCACCACGACCCCGCGCTACGCCTGCTGCAGCACATCCGCGACGAAGCCCACCACTTTGCCAACAGCTTCAACGCCGAGCTGCGCAGCAAGCGCCTACGGGAGTCCATCCTCGACGATTTCAGCGGCCTCGGCACCCAGCGCAAGCAACAGCTACTGCTCCACTTCGGCTCCATAGAAAAGCTGAAAGGCGCACAAGTCGACCAGCTCACAAAAGTCGAAGGCATCGGCAAATTAACCGCCGAGCGCTTAGTCGATTTTTTGAAATCGTAGGATTGGGTTGGAGTCCCGCCTTTAGGCGGCCACGTATCCCAGACCGCCTAAAGGCGGTACTCCAACCTACTCCGATGCCACCGACTGCGCATACGCCTTCGCAAAATACGTCAAAATCATATCCGCCCCGGCGCGGCGGATCGCTAGCAGCGACTCATCGCGGCAGCGCTCCAGATCCAGCCAGCCCCTTTCGGCGGCGGCCATGATCTGTGCATACTCACCAGAAACTTGATAGGCGGCCAGTGGCAACTCCGTCTCTTCGCGCACCTCGCGGATGATGTCCAGATACGGCCCCGCAGGTTTCACCATCAGCACATCCGCACCCTCCTCCTCATCGAGCGCGATCTCCAGCAAGGCTTCGCGGCGATTAGCCGGATTCAATTGGTAAGTACGCTTATCCAAATTGTGGGTACCCGCACTACTCGCACTGCCCACCGCATCGCGGAAAGGGCCGTAAAAAGCAGAAGCGAACTTTGCCGAATAGGCCATGATCGCCGTCTTTTCAAAACCGTTGCCATCCAAGGCCAAGCGAATCGCGCCGACGCGGCCATCCATCATATCCGAGGGCGCTACCATATCGACGCCCGCCTCAGCCGCCAGCACCGCCATTTCAGCCAGCACCTCGACCGTAGCATCATTGGCGAGGTCTTGCGCAGCCGCATCCCATAGCCCGTCGTGCCCATGCACGGTGTAAGGATCAAGCGCCAGATCCGTGATCACAGTGATCGCCGGCACAGCCGCTTTGATCGCGCGGATCGCCCGCAGCACCAGCGTGTTCGGGTTCAAAGCCTCGCGCCCATCGTCCGACTTCAAAGAATCGTCCAGCTTCGGAAAAAGCGCCACCCCCGAGATACCGAGCGCGTGTAACTCGCGGCATTCCGCCACCAGATGATCAATCGAAAGCCGCGCAATCCCCGGCATCGAAGCGATCGGCTCTGGAGCGCCCTCCCCGTCGATCACAAAGACCGGCTGGATCAAATGCTGCGGTAAGACCTCAGTCTCACAAGCCAGCGCACGCAAGGAAGCCGTCCGGCGCATACGGCGCGGACGACGGGTCAAATCAAGTCTAAAGCTATCAGCCATACCGCCATCAATGGCAGACAGTAAGGGAAAGTGAAGGTGAAAGTGCGCTACAAAAAAGCAGCACATTACAGGCCTAGTTTTGAGTCGAAGCCACCACTTTACCACCAAACGCCAGATCGGTGAGGAACGCTCTCGCCGTCTCAGACGACATCGCAGCAGAGGCCTTGTCCTGATGAAATTCCGCAAATCGTTTCACCCACCCCGTACAACTTGAGCCAGCCCCCTGGCCTTTCTGGCTTAATTTATCAATAAAAGGCTCCAAGCTGCTTACATCCTGCGGCTCGCGACCGGCCTTCACACAAAAATCCCAATAATACCGGAGCCATTTAAGATAATGCGGCTCGGTGCGTGCGTCAATTTTCAGACCAGCCAGTTGCGCCCAAAAGCTTGAAACTACATTTTGAGAGGTCGAGTGCATAATATCTGGGACGTCCTAACCTCTTAATTTTTTAATGATATCCGACTAAGAAACAACGTGAACAAGCCTCTTTATGAAATTGACCACGCGTTTCCAATGGAGTTATCTGGAAATCCACTAATAACTTGTTCGATAAAAAATGAAAAGATACATAACAGATGCCAGCTTTCTTATTTCAGCGATACGGAACTGCGATAGCAATCATCAGAGTTGTTTTCAATTTTTCCGAGAAAATGAACAATCAAAATGGGTTGTGCCTACTATTGCATATTTTGAATATCAAGCAGCACAATCCAGATTAGAAAAGGAAGGGAAAAAAGCATACAGGGAGCTCTATATTCCAAATCTTGAGGTATACGAAATTTCACATTCCTTAATCAAAGCTGTAGCAGAATTGGATCTTGCTAATGTGTTTACCGATTTGCGAGGTGCAGATCTCATTTATGCATGTATCTCTAAAGTAGAGAGAATACCATTGGTCTCTTGTGATACTCACTTCAAAAAATACTCTGGAGCCATCGAACTGATTAACCCAATTGAAAAATGAAAAACCTAATTGAATTCGTAAAAGAAAACACCTTCAAGATCATCATTGTATTCTTACTTTGTGTATCTATCTATTACCAGGCTAAAATTCTCGATGAAGTAGATTCTGTTTATATACAAGGAGGCACTGTGAGCATTGATAATTATTCACCAATCAAAGTGCGAGTAGAAAACGAAGTTGATGTTACTCATAGCGCTTTAGAAAAGCTTGAAGAGCAAATATCGAGTTACTCAGGTTTAAAGGTTCATCAATAAGTCTGAATGGGATCGAACAAGGCAGTGGAGGACAACTCCGTTACGCGCTCCGCGCTTCACTCCGTGCCTCACTTTGACGTTCAGTAAAATGGAATTAAAAATCACATCAAACAATCGACACTTAGGGCCGCTGTTGAATGGTTCAAAAATTGAAGGCGTATTAATTCGATTTGAACCGCATGTAATATCAAGAGATATGAATGTCTCCATAACTGGAGATTTTGACGTAAACATTACTATTGATTTAACGAAAGTTACTTATGCTTTAGTTGCTGCCTGGATCGCTCGTAACTTCAAAAATAAAGGAACTATCAATATTTACCCTGTAAACGATTCCATAGATGAACGAGAAGCCGCAAAAATGATAGAGCAAAAAATCAACAATCAGGAGGCCGACAGCACAAAGTAATGGCATCTACACGGACTGAACCAGTCGAGCGAGGAAATGCATTTCGCTGGCGCTCATACATCCCTACTCTCTACGTTAGCCGATCAATATGAAGCCACAAGACGAATCCCTCGTCGCCGCATATGGCGAAGCGATGCTCTACTCACACCTCATCGAGGACATGTTGAAGCTCAATCTTCGTGAAGCCGCTCGGTTCCGAGCGAACGGGTATGTGGCGCCGGCTAAGCTTCCATGGAGGATGAAAGACATCAAGTTAAAAAAGGGGTCAAACGTGACTGGCACTAACTTAAGGGCGTCCACCGATGTAGAATGACCACTATTTTCAGAGGTGAAACGTAGGGCTCGCGCTTGCGCGATGCTTCTTGGAATCAGGCCTCCGAAGCCACTAGCCCACTGGAAGCGCTTCGCAAGCGAAGGCCCTACATTGCATCGCTTCGAGCCCTTAAGTTAGTGCCATTCGGGTCAAACGTTTAAATTAAATATTGCATTCCTACCGACATTCAGGCAAGCTTCCTAACATGGCACGCAAACAACGAATTCAATACCCTGGTGCGGTTTACCACGTCATCAGTCGAGGGAACTATCGAAAGGAACTGTTCCTCAAAGAAAATACAGGGGCGGCATTTGAACGCGCCTTGATGGAAACCGTGGAGCGCTCCGGCTGGAAGTTGCACGCGTATGTGATCATGAGTAACCACTACCATTTAGCAGTCGAAACCCCCGAGCCAAACCTAGTGGACGGAATGAAGTGGTTGCAGAGCACCTTTGCCACCCGCTTCAACCGTCTGAGAAATGAGCGCGGCCATGTGTTCCAAGGCCGCTATAAATCAATCCTCATCGGCGAGGAGCGCCCGCTACTGGGCCTGGTTGACTACATCCACCTCAATCCGGTACGCGCAGGGATTCGCCCACTTGAGACACTCAGGGACTATACGTTGTCCAGCTATCCGAAGTATTTTAAGCGCACGCCCGTCGAGGGGCTATGCCGAGAGGACTTTTTAGGCATGCTGGAGCTGCCCAGTAGTTTGGCGGGCATGAACCGCTACGCGAAGCACTTGGAGTTGAGCGAAGCGAAAGACCCGAAACGCAGAGCAGCACTCACTAAGCAGTATTGCCGTGGTTGGTTTATAGGCTCGAAGGAAGAGAAAAAAGCGCTCGCAAAAGACATGGCAGAGAAACATCCCTATGTGGATTGGGAAGGTGCCGACCTGCAGGCATTAAACGAAGCACAGTGGGACGCTGTTGTTTGCGCGCAGATGCGTCGGATAAAGCAAGACGAGGCGTCGCTGCTGACGGCACCCAAAGGAGCAGCTTGGAAAATTGAAATTGCGAGCCTGCTAAGAAAGCAAACCACAGCGAAGAACGGCTGGATCGCGAAGCGCCTTAATATGGGACACCCCTCCCGAGTCAGCAACCTCATCCAGAATAAAGTGTAGAATACACCAAACATTTAATTTAAACGTTTGACCCCTTTTATGTTGTATATGTTGTATGTTGTGTCCTCTCTATGATTTAGAAGAAATAAAAGCTCAATGGTTGACCACGAAAGCAAAAGGAAAAAGGGTCAGTCCAAGTTTTCATGATTTCGCAGTCTATCCCATTGAGTGTCAATTTGCGCTTAAAATGTACCAGCCATATGCGAATCAAAGTGTACCACTTTGTGGATGTCAAACATCAGCAAAATGGAACTACAACAATCAATACGCACCCTGCATGATCAGGGTTGGTCTCAGCGCCGAATAGCTAGGGAGTTAGGAGTGCATCGCCTAACGGTGAGCCGTTACATAGGGGAATTGGAGTGTACCATTTCGCAAGCCGGGAAAGTCGGTCGTCAAAGCGACTGTGAGGCTTATCGCGACCTGATCAAAAAAGGCCTAGAACAGGGGTTGAGCAGCGAGCGTCTGCGTCAGGATTTAGTGACAAATCATGGAGCTACAATCTCCTATGATAGCGTAAATCGCTTCGTAAATAAGCTTCAAGAGCGTGACCCTGAGGTTATCGTCCGAACATTGACCCCCTATGCAGAGCTTCGGCTTTGTGATATTCCTATGGGATGGAAAACACCGGACCCCGAACCCCAGTGCGGCGCACTGGTCACTTAAACGCGCAGGAGCGCACTGGTCATGTCATCGCATGGAAGCGCAGTGGGCAGAGCGCCCAAAATTACGCCACCGCGCACGGCCTACGAGCCGGCAGTCTCTAT
>Ga0307933_1000252_pt1 | contig 51769 bp, 55 predicted proteins | sample OrgLakmetageno88_FD_201811 | JGI IMG/M metagenome (GOLD analysis project Ga0307933, IMG submission 201811) | Saline water microbial communities from Organic Lake, Antarctica - #88 | ecosystem: Environmental > Aquatic > Non-marine Saline and Alkaline > Saline | place: Antarctica: Organic Lake... | reverse complement strand
TTATTTCAATTACTTATTTCAATTACTTATTTCAATTACTTATTTCAATTACTTATTTCAATTACTTATTCATAAACATACTATATTTTATTCTATTGATATATAAATTATGGAATCATCAATATCATTATTAAACGGATTATCCTTTAATAATAAACGATTACAAATACAAGAAGGTATGGAGTCATCTGGTGTTTTTACGAGAGAACGAACAACGCAAGACGATTTACAAACATCAGTAAATATGATTAACACTGAATACGAACAAATGTTCTCTCAATTTGATGCTATTAAATCTAAAATGCAGAAAGATATTCAACAATATATGAATAATACAGTTAGTACTAATGATAACACCAAAAATTCAAATATTATTGTTACAGAACCTGATGGCGCGACTTTAAAAGACGCTAAATTCGTAGGATGTTATCAGGATAAAAAACAACGAGCTATTTCAAATATGCAACCAGAAGGTAATATATTTACTGTCGATACATGCGCACAGAGAGCAATCGATCAAGGTATGACGGTTTTTGGTGTTCAAAACGTAAATAGTTCCGGTAAATCCCAGTGCTTTACCAGCACTGTCTTAGACGATGCTAAAAAATACGGCCTTGCAAATAAACGGAAAAAGACATGGGAAACTAAAACAAACGATAAAGGTGGTAATGTGCTTTTTTTTGGAAATGACGGAAATCTAAGTATTCATAGTGAGACTCCTTATGATGAACAAAAAATGGACATTTATGTTGGAAATTCATACTTTGAAAACGTAAAAAAATTACCCCTATCTAAAATTGGAATGTCTGTATCTAGTAATCCGGTTAATACTCAAAATACATCGTGGAAAGATACATTTAAAACAACCAGTGATGGTATTACTCTAAACGTTCAGCGTACTGACCAAAATACTGGTTGGGGTCAATATCTCCATTTGGAAGGAAACTATTACGAACTTAAAGACGCTCTGTGGAGTAGCAGCTCGAGCAAATACAATTGTCCGCCTAAATTTTACGACGACGTGATTCCAAGTTCTCCTGATGCTAAAAGATGTACTAAATTTAAACTGGTATTACAAAATGACGGAAATCTTGTAATTATAGACGATACAAACAGTATTATTTGGTCTTCAAAAACGAGTGGCCCAGGTGCGTTTTCTGTTGAAGAATGGGTAAAAGGGTCTTACAAGGGGCGAGACTATTTAGAAGCAGGAGAATCACTCTTACCAGGTCAATGGATTACCTCGAAGGATGGGGCTACTATGGCAATGTTTGAAACAAGTGGTAATTTAGCAATTTACAAGTCGTCATCACCTTGTAGGCAGGTTGGTGGAAGCACGTACGGAACGAATTATAGTAATGCAATATATTCACTACCACCGTCTAATATAAAAACGCTTGGAAATATGGCTTATGTGGATGACAATGGCGAACGATACGATTATCCTAATTTCAGAGATGATACTATGGAATTAGATGACAACCAGTTTATTACTATCGGTACATACACGTCTCGAGATACTGATATATCATCGTTTTCGGCGACCACAATTGAGGACTGTCAGGCAGCCGCTTCTAAAAATCCTGATTGTGGTGGTTTTGTTTTCGATAAAGTAAATCAGCGATGCTCGCTAAAAGGGCGACAAATGTGGCCTAAGGCACAGCGTATATTAGATACCAATTGTATTATGAAAATAAAAGCGCCACTGCTCGCCAGTGACCCTAGCTGTCCCAAAAATATTAAAGGAGTATCTAGCTCTCAATTTGAGCTTTACCCTAACTCAAATAAACAGATGACCAATACCAGAAAATGCGGGGTTGCGAACTTTTTGGATAACAATAACAAAGCATACCAACAAGAAAACGAACAATTAATGGCGACGTTAGAATCACTCATTCAAAAAATGACCATTCTTTCACAACAGCGTTCTAATAATATGACACAGATACCTAACTTGCGAGAGAAGATTGTTTCAAGAGTGAATGATTACAACGCCTTAAAAAAAGAATATATTTATTATAAAAAACAACATGATGACGCTACAATAACTCAAATGAAACGGGATAGTGAGATGGGTTTAAATATGAACCAGGGAGACACGATGTGGATGGCTCTCGTAGGGTTAGGTGGGGTATTACTAACAATGCGACTTTTGAAATAATATATTCACAATATATAAAATGGGTGATATGTCTGACACATTAGATAATATTAAAATGCTACAGGATAAAGAGTCGAGATTATATTCATCTCTCGGTGTATCTATTGACGGGCAGCCTGTGGATACAGCAGGGCAGCAAAAAATATTAGACGAAATAAATAGTATGACTGGACTTCGAGTTAATCTAATCCGGGAATTGAAAAATCAATATACTTCTCTCCACGTTAATGTTTCAGAGAGTAATGATGACATCAAGGACGAAGTCGCTAGTATCGAATTGATGGAACAGCAATTGAATGAGAAAAAGGAACAATTGTCTAAACTAAAAAGTATTGAAAAAAACAAGCTGCGAATGGCTGATATTAACAATTATTACTCTGAACGCGCCTCTTTTGTATCAACTATTTATTACACTATATTACTGGTTGTCGTTTCTATTTGTGTCGTTTTAATCGGGAAACGATATATACCTATTATACCTTCCGTCGCTGTTAATGGTATTGTATCACTGATTATTCTATGGGGTATATTTTCTGTAGTATATAAAATACTCGATTTATACTCAAGAGATAAAATGAATTTCGACCAATACGATTATTCTAGATTTAACCCTAAACAAACGACGCCGACTGTATTTGGATACGATGCAGCACAATTGAGTAAGTTCCGTGACGTGTTGGTTAGTAAAGAACAAGCCATATATAATATTGACACGGCTACACCTGCGACATCTAAAGAGAGTTTTACGTCTACCATAGGGTCTTATATGCCGTATGACCCTATGGGAAATAATGATTACGCTCTCAATTTACTACAATAATTTATTTAACATAAATATACTACAAAATACATACAATGGTGATCAATTATTGTATGTATTTTATATATGGATAAACTATTACAAGGTGTTGATTTTAATGCGCTAATTAATTCAGCCAATAACCAACTGTATTGTGGAGAAGAATGTCAGAAAAAGAAGAAGGAAAACACACTTCGAGAGAAAGTGAATAAAGCAGCATTGGCTATAAAAAATGCGCCTCTGGATTATGAAAAAGCACAAGAAAAATACATCAAGTTTTTACATGGTGAGGCATATTATACAGATTACAAAGACAATTTGGATAAGACGTCGTTTATAAAAGAGATTAGGCAACCTATAAACCACATTAAGGCTACATTATCGCAGATTGATGAGGTTGGTCGCAACAATAAGTATTTGAATAAAACAATTTCTATCCTAGAAGAAAATATACAGAACGAATATGATAAAATAACTAACATAGAAAGGGTATTGGATAATACTCAGTTGGAATTAGATACTACGAAACAAAAAAATGTGTATGATAATAATAATACATCATTTTTAAAAAATATACATTACTACATTTCAGTTATATATTACTGTTTATTGATAGTATTAGTAATTGTTGTTTATAGAAGACGGGGATTATCATTGTGGTTTATTGGATTGATTATTTTCGTTATATTTATCACTTGGATCATTGATTATCATTTAACGTAATATAACTCCACTAATAACATCTTTTTGGTTTTTAGAAGTACGTTGAGATGAGTCAACGCCTGGTAGATTTACATTGATATCCGAAGATAGGAAATTATTTCCTACAGTTCTTCGGTTTTTTAAACGTGATAATACGACAGGTGTATTGTAAGAATTATTATAAGCTATATTACTATAATTAAAATTGTCTGATATTTCTATATTATTAGAAATAGCATAACCATACGAAGCCAGTATGCTTCCTAATTCTAATATCATATCGTTATAGTCTTTGTCGTGAGTCGGTGGCGTAGGCACTGGCGTAGGCACTGGCGTAGGCACTGGCGTAGGTGGATAATCTATATAAATAACAGGTTCCTCTCGTGTTTCAACAGTCGATGCAATCATTTCATTTAAAAACACCAAAGAACATAAAAAATATTCTAAATTATCTCTAATATTATCTGTATTTATATCATTACTATTGTTTTCAACAATGGTTTTTACAACACTATTAAACTCCATTATTTTATATACTTGATATATTTATTATTTATTATACGTCAGTATTTTCATCTTCTAGTTCTTTTTCATATACTAATTTTGCGTTTTTCCAACATTTAACATATTTTCCAAACTTCTTTTCCATGTAATCATATAATTCTTTACCCTTTGGTACATTCTTTCCATATTCGTCGTTATACCATTCTTTAAACATTTGATACAGCTCGGTCTTTTTTATTTTACTACCTTCATGTTTTTCAACTTTAGCATCCACAAATTGAGATATAAAATCCTGATTATGCCTGTATTTATTACTAGCATCCAAAACAGGTCCACAGTCGTCAACCAAACCTTTCTTAACCTTAGCAATTTCCATAAGCATAGACATCATGGCAATCTTCCATTTGTCAAAACTTTTTTTTATATGTTTATCTTTTTTAAACTGATGTGGTTCGTCTGGGTCGTCGCTTACTGGATTTTCAGTAAATTTTGCTTTGTGGGGACACAGACGGATACGTCTCCATGTGCCATCATCGTTGCTTCTAAAACCAAATAAATTATTGGTACATACCGCCAACTTAAGATGGGGGATAAAAGTAATAGGGTCTTTAAAGAGACTACGACCAGTTATAGGGTCGTCTCCAGTTAATTCTTTCATAATACCCTCGTTAATGACATCTCCTTTTGAAGGTTCTTGCATGACAGCATAACGAATGTTTTTCAACATTGCAATTTCCGGAGATGCAGAACCAATACTGTTTCTTTTTTGTGTGACCAACGTAATTGGAACAACGCCCTTATAATCACCCAATACCTTGGACATTAAATCTACTAATACTGATTTTCCATTAGCACCGGAACCTGTGTAAATATGGAATGTTTGGTTAAGATTTAGTCCCAGTAGTGTGGATGCTAAATGTTGCCACATGTAGTCATGGAGTTCTTTATCGGGATATATTTTGCCCATAAAATCATTAACACCATCAATATCCTTTTTATTCACCTTATCGATAGTAATGTAGTCAATATTCGTACATTTTGTTAAATAGTCATCTGGTCGCCCATTACGAAATTCGTTGGTTTTAAAATCAAACACCCCATTTCTAAAGCATAATAGGTATGGGTTTTCATCTTGTTTCTGAATAAAATCTGGAGCATAAAACAAATCTTTAGCCTCTCTCATAATATTCTGTTTTTTTGCAGTACTTTTTAGAATAATAGCAATATTAGCCAACGTGTGTGTCCTAGAACGGTATTTTTTCCACCGCGGATCATCCTCTGTAAATGAGTTCATTTCATTTACAGCCTGGCTAATTTTATCACGATAAATACTATGAACATCAGTAGATATCATCTTTCTCAAATAACACCCAGAGTCAATTTCATGCCAACGATGATTTTTAAATTCGTACCAAATATTATTTTTTATACTAACACATACAAATTGGTCTTGGAACAATTTATAAAGAACGTTGGCTAAATCATATTCAGTGGGGTCTTTTGTTGTAATCGTCATTTCAACATAATAATCAACACTTTCTTTTTGAATTTTCTTAAATAATGCCAAATCGCCATCATTTTTAGCCCAATACAAGATTGAACGGCGAGTTAATCCATCCTCATTGTTTGACGAAAAGCCAGTCCATACGTCGTATAAATACGAAATAAGACCAAAATCAAATTTAATATTAGAGTTATCCCGTAAGGTTTCTCTACAATTGTCTTGAGCACTAAATTTTACCCATGTCGCAAAAAGGCGCTCATCCGTATTCTTCAAAGCCCATCCAACCCTGATCCAATTACTATAACTACCAGGGCCGTAATAACTAACCGGTAGCATCATCGTGTAGTCATGTGTTTCTTTAATGTAGTATTCTCCAGAATTGATAGAACTCATTATTTTTTCAATCATCTTATCTAATTCATCATGGGATTTAAGACCACTAATCATCGTTGGTGATACTGTGGACGTGGTATATTTAACCTTCATTTTGCTCTTTTTCTTCGTTTTAGTAGTAGTTGGTATGCTATCCAGTGTCTTCACAACGGATTCTTTAATGGGATATTCATGATGACCTAAATACTGAGCGCTTATTTTTTTATAATTATCCACGTTTTTTACATCAAATGAATCAATTGGGATACTTTCCATAGAGAATTCACCATCGCTTAAATCAATAGTACAGTCAAATATGTATTTTATTAAATAACTTTGATGTCCTGGTTTTCGTGAGCCATACATTTGCCAATTTGTATAACCAGCGCATATACCTTCATCCAATACCTGATCCCAACTATTAACAATTGGTAATTTTACACATTGACCAATCTCCTTCAATACCAATTCTCTCAACAACACTTGCGCACTTCTTTCCAATGTAAGCCCGATATAAATATGAATACCATCCTTTGTCATCGACGTGTTGTTGCGATTTACATCTGGTTTTTCAAACACATAGACTGAAAACGAATTTTCGTCAAACTCCAATATTGTTTTTAATGCGTCAAGATAGACACCAATAATGGTAATTACATCATCTTCTGTATGCTGTCGTTTTTCGACAGATGGTTGATAACGAAAATCAAGATCAATTAAAATAGCCCCCTTCTCTTTATGTTGAACTTCGGTTAAATACTCTTTTTTATTAAGACTAAATACGTGTTCTGTGTATAACTTATAAAACTGGTCTAATTTTTCAATGGGAATGAAATAAGCGCCACCTTTTACGGAATTTTTATCACCAATTCTCGTATGAGTAATATGTGTATCGTCCTCTTTTTTATAATAAGATTTGGTTAAGAATTCTTTGAAATTCATGATTGGTTATAACTGGTTATAGTATTCCAAGATGTTTTTATGTCAATTTTCTTGGAAATCCAAGATGCCGAAAAATAGTTAATAAACTCTATAAATTGTTATTAATAATAGAGTTAAACTTAAAAATACACTATAATCAATGTCTGGAAATAACAATGATATTTACATGTCTCAAAAGGCTAAAAAAAGGATTTTTTTAGATACCAAAGAGTTATATAAATATCCGATGAATGACATGGGTATTTACTATCAAAATGATGAGGATGACATAAGTATAGGTTATGCTCTGATCGTGGGTCCAGACAATACACCATATCACTATGGTTATTATATGTTTCAGTTTAAATTTCCAATCGATTATCCTTTTCGGCCACCTATCGTATCCTTTCTTACAAACGACGGAACCACGCGATACAATCCAAATTTATACAGAAACGGTAAGGTTTGTCTATCAATGCTCAACACATGGGATGGGCCATCGTGGCAACCATGTCAAACAATTCGCTCAACATTATTATCAATTCTAACCAATGTGTTTGTAGATAACCCTATTACCAATGAACCTGGAGTTCTCAATCATAACCGCGATAATACTGCTTATAATGAAATAATACGATTCAAAAATTTAGAATTTGCCTGTTTGTCTATATATAAAAACAATACTATTAAACACCGCGCTTATGATGTGTTTTTACCAACAATACAATCACATTTTAAAAAAAATTATGAATCAATTGTTACCTATAGTTTAACATGTTGTAATAAATTTAACAGTGTTATTGAAGATCTCAATAAACAAAATATGTTTTATAAAGGGTATTTGAATACACACCTTTATAAAATGTCTGTTCGTATAGATTATGAAACCGTTATAAATGGAATAGCCGCGTTAGAACTATCAAAATAAAATTTTACACTATTAATATTATTTAAAAAACACCATCGAAATTAAAAACGTCGTCAGTACGTTCTTTATTCGCCAACGCATATTCTCCAACCCGTTTTTCAAAAAAGTTAGTTTTACCTTCAATGGAAATCATCTCCATAAAGTCAAATGGATTTTCAGATTTGTATATTTTTGATACACCAAACTGAATCGCTAATCGATCAGCGACAAATTCTATATAACTGGACATCATATCACTGTTCATTCCTATTAATTTACATGGTAATGCTTCCGTAATAAATTCTTTTTCGATTTCAACAGCCTCCTTAATAATATCACGAATTTTTTGTTTTTGAGCAGGACGAGATAATAAATTGTGTAGTAATACTGCAAATTCGGTATGTAATGCTTCATCGCGACTAATCAGTTCGTTTGAAAAAGTAAGTCCAGGCATGACACCACGTTTTTTTAACCAATATATACTACAAAATGAACCACTGAAGAAAATACCCTCAACACAAGCAAAGGCTACCAATCGAGTAGCGAACGATGACCGTTTATCGTTAATCCATTTAATAGCCCAATCCGCTTTTTTTTTAATACAGGGATATTTCTCCTCATCTTGAATCGCTCCAAATAACGACGTTTTTTCAACATCATCCTTAACGTACGTATCTATTAATAGACTATACATTTCTGAATGTATATTTTCCATCATGAGCTGAAAACCATAAAAACATCGGGTTTCCGAATTTTGACATTCCGTCATAAAACGTTCGGCTAAATTCTCCAATACAATACCGTCACTAGCCGCGAAAAATGCCAAAATACGCTTAATAAAAAACCGCTCGTCGTTTGTCAATTTAGTCCAATCTTTTATATCATTAGAGAGATCGACTTCTTCTGGTCGCCAAAAACAATCTACTTGTTTTTTATACATTTTCCATATTTGATTAAATTTAATAGGAAACATTACAAACCGCTGAACGTCATCGGTCAATATAGGATCGTCTTCGGTTTTTCCTTTCATGGTCATCTCTAACATTAAAGAGTATTATTTAAATACATTTATTGGAAAATACTATATATATTTTAAATGTTCAATTTTTCATTATTTAGATATTCAAAAATAGAACTTTAAAGAAAATCTATTGTCTTATAATAAGAAGAATGGATTATGGAGAACTACAGCAAGTTGGTGGAAAAAAAACAATATCAGAACATGTAATGTCCCTTGAGGATAAAATTAATCGGTTATCATCGCTTATTGATTCGTGTTATAGTAACCAACATAATTCATTAAATCATTGTAAAAAAAACCGCGTTCAAAATGACAGATTGGATTTAGTTATTTCTGCGTACAATACAAGTTATACACATATGTTGGACGAAAAAATACAACAAATGCAGCAGATGGCTAGTTTGAACGGCTATCTAAAAAACATGATCGAGGACGGTAATTTTAATATTGATGAAATTAAAAGGGCTCAAGAAAAACATAATGTAATCAAGGCTCGTTTGGCGAAAACTCAAGACGATATAAAGCAAATAGAGACATTGTTGTCATAAATATATATTGTATTATAAAATAATTATATATATAAATGAGCTTACCTGACTCACAACCGAGAGAATCATCTGTAAAAATACCTAAATCAATATATGATTTTCTTAAACAACACGTTTCGTCATTAACGACTATGAAAAACAACACTATAAAACAATTAACCGAATTGGAAAAAATAACAGATTCTGTAACAACCAATGTAAAAACGATTTTGAGGATTTTAAATGAAACCAGGGCTAATCTTAAAATAGAAAAGGACAATGCAAAACAAAAGGGTAAATCTACTGAATCTATAGACGCCCAAATATCTCTTATGAATGGATTAATCACTAATATAAAAAATATAACCGACGATATTGAAAAACAGACATCAACAAGTGTATCTTCCTTAAAAGGTAAATTAAATAAGGTGAATAAAGAGATAACTTCGAATACTTCAGATAGAAGTAATGGTGGTGTATTTTCTGGTATAACAGGGTTGTTTTCTTCTAACCAAGAGTCTAGCCAACCGACTGGTAATGTATTTTCTCCTTCTCAAAGGGGAGGAAAGCGTCGTCGAACTTTAAAACGACAAATGAAATATAAAAAGAATAAAACGCGAGGGCGATGATATCATTATAAATAATTTCATAATCATTTCATTATATTTTTATATCCTTAAACTATAATGAAATTGTCTAAAACAATGAATAAATTGTTAGCTAGTAAAATCATGCTCTATATCGTATTATTCATATCACTATCCAATTTACTAGGTTATGTTGCTTTAAATGATACTACATCGGTTCTAATATTTATAATTTCCGGCTTAATTACGAGTTATTATACCGGAAACATGATTGTTATTCTCGGTAGTTCTATATTGGTTTCCAATCTATTGTTTTCTCTCGATAAAGGGTTTAGACTCCGTGAGTCTATGGTTGAAGGTATGAAAAACAAAAAGACTACTATGACAGACGCGTCAAAAGATGAAACTATTGGTGCTAAAAAATCAAAAAAAAATAAAAAAGGTAAGAATAAACCAACACCATCCACCGATTCCGACAGTGATATTAAAGAAGGAGAAACGTATGCAACATTCTTTAAAGATATGGAAACGATGATTAAACCTGAAAACTTTGAAAAAATGTCCAATCATACTAAAGACCTGGTAAAAAACCAAGAAAGTCTTCAAAACGCAATGAAACAGTTAGCCCCCATGGTTCAAAATGCAAAAAATATGATGGGTGATTTGAAAGGATTTGAAGGTTTTGGTCTAAAAGGTATGAACATCGACAAAATGATGAACTCGTTTATGGGAAAGGGTGATTCAAAATAAGTAATTTAATCAAATATAGACAACACAACAGTATTTAACAATGATAATTATATGTTTATATAATACATATTATCATGGTTAAACGATGTCCCCCTGGCGTATTATGTGTAGAAAACAATACTATGTATTTTATAATGGCTTCTCTCGTTATAGGTATTATAATTGCATACCGGTCAGTAGTAAAACAGCCGGCAGGCACACCAAACTTAATCCAAAACTCGTCTTTTATGAGATTCCCATCTCCCTTTAATTTAGATTTTATACCTAAATTTGGGTCTGGTGTCTCCTACTCACGCGATATGTTAAACAACCCTTATGTTCCACCGTTAAAAAATGAAAATATTTACACGTCTTATGGTGATGTTCGTCCGGATATTCCAATAAACATAAACACTCGCCACCATGATGCTTCGTATCGCCAAGTTGGACTACTCTCCCCGGAAGCCGGTGGAAATGGTGCAGGTAATAACTTAAAAGATAATTTAATACCATTGATGGGCAGACCTTTAGACCGTTCTCGTGATAAATGGAATTTCTATACAATTAACAATAGTAATAATAGTCTTAAATTACCCGTTGTTCATAAAGGAAAAAGTTGTACCAATGAGTATGGTTGTGATAATTTGTATAACGGTGATACTATCTATGTAGAGGGTCTAAAACAACCCTATAAAGTAACCATGTACGATAATGATACAATGCGATATCTTCCGTTTGCTTAATCTTATAAATGTTGTTTTACAAACTCTTCCAATATAGTTTGTGATGTTTTAAACTCGGTTTTTAATATATTCAAATACTTATCTGAACTCATAGAAGTACATATGTTGGTATTTTCAGACTGTTGAATACATAAAAAGGGGTAAGGAACCCAGAACGTTTTAAGCTTGTCTTGCAATAACCTATCGATCCCATAAAGCATATTTTCATTAGATACATAATCATCCACTACTTTAGCAGATGATTCACTATGAACTATAAATTGTGTGCATAAACCATACGTACATTCAACTACTACTGGATCTCTCGATATTAATTTACTCGGTTTTAGGTAAATACTTCCCCCACTAAAATAAGTCCATTGTCCCCATTTTTCTATTAAAAACTGTTTATAAGCCAACCATCTTTTGTAGAAAACTTCTTTTGACTCTAGTAGAACACAGTCATCTTCTAGAATTACTGGGCAACTTGATAATAAATCTTTTTTAATAAATTCGTTAATTAAACACTGATTAGTTTTTAATAATCCTATAAAACCAACATTATTTTTTATGGCTTGGATACGTTTTATATATAATCCATTAAACATTCTCTCTATTTTTTCACGTCTTAATATATCACGGTCTAAATTTATATAATATAAAGTATCTATGGTTTTGTCTGATAATGACCTTTGTATTATAGAAGCATCATTGTCTAATGTTTTATTAAATTTATAATGTAATAAAATGTTAATAGGGTATTTTTTAGTTTTATTATAGGTCGATAACCATCCGGTAGAATTACCGGATGAATTGGTAATTTTAAATGCTATTTTTTTACCTAATAAATCAAATAATTCACGTGGATTTTTAATATACACCGAATTACTATCACCCAATATAGGATTATTATCTATTGATATAGTGGTTTTTAATAACCGATCATCAAATACCAACAACATACCATTAAGTGTAAAAACTGTTTGGTCACAATATTCATTTGTCGTAATATATTGGGGTTTCATAAAATAAGAATTCAGATTATAGACAATATTTGTAGATTTTACAATTATTTGGTCAGAGTCGCCTATGCTAATATGAGATGAGAGAGTATTATAGATAATGTCTGAATCATTACTTTTTTTTAATGGTATTAACATATGAGGATTTTGTTTATTTAATTGGTCTATGTATTTTTTACGAATATTATCACTTAGCTTATTGCCTTTAGAGAAATACGCTGACATGGGTGTTAATGTAAAAAGACACTCTAAATATGTAAAGGGAGAATCGTGTTTAATACTAACATGGTCCTGATTACTAACCACAAAAACACTTTTGTCAACCACAGGGTGAATTTTACTAAAGTTGATACTAATATCTTTAGTACCTCTTATAAAAAGTATTATTTTGTTTTCATCACATATAATTTCTCTACCTGTTTTAATAGTGTATTTTTTGCTTATATTATGAATACGTAATTGTTTTTTAATTTTATTCATAAAATTAAAAATACGTGCGCGAGTTTTCAATTGTTTATTTATAGATTGTTGTGGTTGTATGATGGTATTAAATAATTCATTGTCTATAATATTATTTAATATAAACGACGAATTACATACACGATTCATCTTTACTGTCATTATATAATAACTATTATCTATAAAATTTTATATCGTTTTAGACACATCAGTCATCAAATGTACCAAACGACGAATCGTCTATATCTAAGTTTCCATTTCGGTCATGTTGTAAATTTGGAATTGGTGGCAAAACGTCATCATCATTGTAATATGATAATAATTGTGTTTCAATCAATTCATTAAGTTTAGATGATAAATCGCTAATCATTGCTTCTAATTTTTCTATTTGTGCGTTTGGAATGGATGGAGACATGGTCGGTGATGGTTGTAGTGATTGTGTTTGGTTTGTAGACTCTGGTGAAATGTTAGTAGATTGAGACGCCGATGCTGATGATGTTTGTGTTTTTGTAATGGCTTTTACAGTATTTTCAAATGAGTTTGACATATCACCTTGGACATCTATTACATTTCCACTTGGAACTGCGATACGTATTGTAATAAATCTATCATTATTACTAGTATTAGATGAACGTTGTGTAGGTTCTGGTAAAATTGATTCTATTTCATCCAATGAATCGTCATTAGTTAATACATCTCCTACAGATGACAATGGATAAATACTATTACGGCTTGAATACGGCGTTTCAGGTTCAACTGCCACAGGACCAGCCATTTCCAGTTCATTCTCAACCGTCGTCGGTGTATCCTCAACTGCCACAGGACCAGCCATTTCCAGTTCATTCTCAACCGTCGTCGGTGTATCTTCAACCGCCACAGGACCAGCCATTTCCAGTTCATTCTCAACCGTCGTCGGTGTATCTTCAACCACCACAGGATCAGCCATTTCCAGTTCATTCTCAACCGTCGTCGGTGTATCTTCAACCACCACAGGATCAGCCATTTCCAGTTCATTCTCAACCACCGGTGTATCCTCAACCACAGGACCAGTCATTTCAATCGATGGCTCGTCCTCAACAATTTGAGATACTGTATTATCATCTATTTCTCCAACACTCTCAAATGATCCAGAATCTCCATCGACAGATTGAAATGTTGTCGCAGAAGGTATTGATGTTGGAAAAGCCGTTTCTTCCACCAACGCATTAGAAGTTGGGGATGTGGCTTCTATTGCACCCGCATAATATGATATTAGTTTCGGTTTTTGTGTATAAATTGATTTTTTGTTTCTATAGGTTGTTGCAATCCGTTTTTTAGAATTCATATCACGCAGTTGTTTTTTAATCCTATATTTATTTATGGTTTCACGACTACTCATACTCTAATTTATTAATATAAATAAACATTTTTATTTACTTATTATAATGGTTTCACGATGCAATTCAGACGACTTAACAACACCGGTTATTATATCTCAATCAAATGTTATTAATTCGTGTAATGTTAAGTGTTCGTTAGTAACGAATTACAATACTTCAGGTATCAGTGCTCACAACAAAGGGTCTTATCTATCATTTGACTACGATACTAATACTAAGGATAACTTTCATATAAAATTCAATAGTATTAAAATGTCCATTACAGAAATACGGATGTATTTTCCATCAATACATTCGTATAAAAACACAAAAGCGGACGGAGAAATGTTAATCGTTCATAATGGCAATGGCTCAAATTGTATTGTTTCAATACCTATACGGTCTAAGCTCCCAACAACGTCTGGAGAGAAAACATTGACAACCATACTTGACAATGTTATTTCTGGAATTCCAAATAAAAACGAAAGTACGTCGTTGAATATTTCTAATTTTAATATATCATCACTTGTTCCATTAAACGTTCCTTATTATTTTTACCAAGGTCAATTAGTGTTTGAACCATGTACACAGAATTACAATTATATTGTATTAGATAAATCAGATTATTCTATAAATATAGACCCTTCTGTTATTAAAAATATAACAAATGTGTTTAAACAATCATCTGGTGCTGTTGCTCCTCCTAAAAATCTTAAAATTCTAAGCTACAATAAAAATGGAGCGTCCAATGTGGAACTTGAAGGAGATAATGATATTTATATTGAATGTAAGCCAGTACAAACAATGGGTATTGATGACCTGGTAGGTGAAGCAACAGAAGCCTCTTCTTTATCAACGTTGTCAAACGATATTAAAAATGATTCTACTTCTAGAATGAGTTTTGAAGAGTTATCAAAAAATCCAGCATTCGATGTTATTGTATCGTTTGTAGGTATGTTCATCATCTATGTAGGGGGTAAATATGCATTGTCCTATATACGTTCTCGTCGTCAATAATGTTTATAAATATCCAGATAAGTTTCATGAAAAGTTTCTACACTGTCTATTGAAGACACTTTTTTAATTTCATACAATATACTATCAGGTGTAATATAAATATTCTTGATATTATTCAGTAAATAAATTGGTTTTTCATAAGAGTTAGTTGGATAATATTTTAAGAACATATTACTACAACCCATACCCATACGATAATCAACACCATTAACTAATGATTTTTTAAATGTATTTTTAGAGAAAAACACATGGTTTTTATAAAATTCAGTTAATTTTTGTAGATCATCAATAACGACAATAACGTCTTCTCGTTTCGGAATCATTATATGATATATAACTGTCTATTATGATTATATCAATTTAAACTTAAATTATAAATCCGATACTAAGGTAGCACCATAGGTATCTGATAATGTGGGTTTAAAATTACCAGGTATTTTATTGGATGGTTTAGGCATTGTATGTAGCATAGGCACCACTCTCCCTACAATTTCTTCTTCTAACGTTATTGGTACATACATCGCATTATCGTATAAAGCGTCCTTGTGTTGTTGAGTATTCATTTTCCGAAACACGCTTTCTTGAACCACGCTATTAACCAATACACCAATTGTGTCCCGAGCTTGATGGTAGAGTTTATAGATGGCAAACAGCCCTATAAGCATCACGAGACGGCTTTTCTGGTAAAGTAAGCTCATAGCAATCACAAACAAGAGAACCATCCCCACCGTACTAGTTATATATTTACTGGTGGTTAGGGATAGTGGTATATGCACTACGGCTAATACAGCCAATACGATAGCTACCGCCATTGAATATTTATTTTCGAACTGAACGAGGTTGTTAAAATACTTTTTATTATACACTTTAGATAAATAATCCATATAAATTAAAGATATTTTATTTTGTCGATAACATTAAATAGCGGTTCGGCTAGTGATGTGTGTTTTCAATTAATTTAACCATTTAACCAAAGCATAAATACCATTATATGTTTAAAATAATATGAAAACATAACGCTATTATAACTATCAATATTGTATAAAATGGATTGTTATATAGGCAATAAGGGTTATACTATTTATAAAAAATCAATTACCGATAAAGAATTATTAACAATAAAAGAAACGCTCACTGTGTCTCCCTATTCACCAATGACAATAAGCAAACCACCAGTTTTTCCAGTATATCGAGAGAATAATGATAAAATATATATTCCACGTTTTATCGGAAACGATATGTTTGGAATTCCAATTAACAATAAACTTAAAAAACCCGACTCGGTATATATACCGTTTAAAGGTGAAGTACGAGATTACCAGACCACTATTATAGATACGTTTATGGAAAACGCTAGTCAGGGACTAGGTGGTGGATTATTGGAAATACCTTGTGGGCGAGGGAAGACAGTAATGGCTCTAAATATAATTTCACAACTAAAAACTAAAACATTAGTTATCGTCCATAAAGGATTCTTGTTAAATCAATGGGTTGAGAGAATACAACAATTTCTACCCACTGCTAGAATAGGAACAATTCAAGGCAAAACAGTGGATGTCGACGACAAAGATATTGTTCTTGGAATGCTACAATCCATAAGCATGAAAGACTATCCAAAAAACATATTTGATTCTTTCGGATTAACCATCATTGACGAAGTCCATCATATCGCCGCTGAGGTATTTGTTCGATCACTGTTTAAAGTAGTCTCGCCAACCATGCTTGGGTTATCGGCAACCATGAACCGTAAAGACGGATTATCTTTCGTTTTTAAAATGTTTATTGGTCCAGTTATCTATAAAGAAAAAAGAGAGGCCAATCATGATGTGTTGGTAAAAGCCTATCATTATGAAACAGATGACCAAGATTTTAACGATGTTATATTGGATTATAGAGGAAACCCGGCATATAGTAGCATGATTTCCAAGTTATGTAATTACGAACCCCGTAGTGAATTTATTATTTCTATATTGAGAGAACTAATAAATAATGATACAGGTGGTAAAACACAAATCATCGTATTAGCACAAAATAGAAGTGTTTTAAACCATATTTACGATTCCATTTTAAAAGAGGGTTTTTCAACAGTAGGATATTACTTAGGAGGAATGAAAGAACAACATTTAAAAGCTAGTGAGGATAAGCAAATTATCATCGGTACTTATTCCATGGCCTCGGAAGCGCTAGATATCAAGTCTTTAACGACGCTTTTAATGGTAACCCCTAAAACCAGTATTGAACAATCTGTGGGTAGAATTTTAAGGACAAGACATAGCCAACCTTTAGTGATTGACATTGTCGATCAACATGACCTTTTTAGACGACAATTTAAAAAAAGAATGGCATTTTATAAAAAAAACAAATACAGGGTTATTGAATCTATTAGTCATAGCCCCTATCAATGGAATACAATCTATGATGCCAAAGAGATTATTAAAAAGGACAAGTCTTCAACCCGAAGAGAGCCTTTTACTAATAAATGTTGTATTGAATTAAGCAGCCTATAAGTATTTAAATCACCGTCGTCGATTACGTTTTGTTAAAACTCGTTTGCGACGTGTTTTAACACGTCGTTTTGTCTTAGTTTTGGGTCGCCGGTTAGAACGACGACGTTTTCCACCCTGCATCGGTACATTTTCAGTCTGGATGATGTTTCCAAGTTGATCAGCACGTGTAAATGGTCCTTTGGGTGGGAGTATCGGTAATGCACCATTACTGTAATTGGGATCTATAGACGACGAATTTGCTCCTGACATACATTATAATAACATTATTTAATGGTGATTTATTTCTCTCAATGTTGCTACTTTTATCCGTTTATCACTGGTCTTTAAAACTGTTTCAGGTTGCCATAAACGGACATGGGGATTAAATGAACAATAAACCAATGCGGTTGTTTTATCTCCCAGCAGTCTCCTGCCATCTTCAAATGTATTTTCTGCTACATCTGTCTCGTCGTCGTCGCTTTCTTCAATAGTATCCATATTGGCAACATATTTAGATGTAGATGGGTAAAATAAAGCATTAAGTTCATAACTCATTGATAATTTGTTAATATGTGCTTGTTGGTAGATTACTGGACTACCATTATCATAAACATATAGGTTATATATATCAAAGGTATTCAACTTATCAGGTTTAATCATAAAAACAGTATATTCTTTAGATAAGTGTCTGTCTGCACGATAGGTCATAAACGTCGTAGTATTGGTGGTGGATAGATTAACAAACACATAACTGTAAATGGCATAGATATTATCAACATGATTTTCGCCCAGCGCCTCGATGGTGATATCGAATTGTGGAAGACGGAACGAAAGTTGATCACTAAACAACAACATGTTTTTAATTCCAGAATTCAATAAATCCAATAACAAGGCCAATTTAGTACTATAAGGATCGTTATTAAAATAGGCTCTATTTCTATAGTAAAACACATCATATAGGACAACAATCGGTTGTTGTCGTAGTTTTACACCTAATACGACAGTTCCATAACCAAAACACAGTTCTTTATCAAAACAACATTTTTCCAGTTTCAATTCATCGTAACAGCATTTCCCCCTATAAATAGGGACACTAAAACATGTGTAATTTCCATTATATATGGTAAAATAAAAAACATATTTTTTACCATAAGGCAATGCAAAACATAAATCGCTCTGGACTTTCTTATCAAGTTGTTTTTCATAAGAAAGTTCAATCGATGGTAATATGGAGAGAACCGAATGGATATAATTCATATTATATATACTATAAACCGTTCAATACTTTAAATCTATTATAATAACTGTTTATTCAGAACAAACACTATCTTCTTGATGTGTTTTCTGAACTATAAACTCGTTGTTAATGAAATCGAGCAATTCCCTTTTAATAGATTGGTCTGGCTCTGAATGCTTATTTTCATCCATAGTTACCAATAGTTTATCATATGGGGTTGTCTCTATCAACTCGTTGTGTATAAATGTAATGTCTGTCGTTCCATTCTCAGTTGGTTCTGGTAGTTCTTCAACCAAGTTTAGATCTTTTTCTATAATAGGTTCTTTAGAAATAGACCTTTTATTAAATAAAAGTGGTACTTCAGGTGTATCTACTTGACACACTTGTGTAAATAATTGTTTTATATGCAAAAACAAATAATGTAATATTATAATTAAGACGGAACATTTAATCAGTTCAATACAAATGCTATAAATCATAGATAATATTATAATACATTTACCAATAGTGATAATAACGTATATACATCTTCTCCATAAATACTGTTCTCTCCATCTCGAGAGAGACAACCTTTAATATAGTCTTCCTGGCTTTTTTTACCATCGGTATCAGGTATTTCTAGTTCAATATAACAATCTTCTAATTTACCATAATTATTAAATATAAAACGGCATTTTGTAAGGGATTGTTTACTTAGCGATACACAATAATCGATACGTTCATAACATATGTTATCAATTGGAATATGGTACATAGGTGTAAGTTTAGTAGCCGAGTTAGTCAAACATATAACATCACATTCAACCTTTATTTTAGTAGAAACTACCTCAAATGGTTGGAGTGTGGTAAATGTAGGCAAGCAATAAATATTATTGTTATAACTGTTGAAAATACCGTAATCGCAATGCAATTCTTGATAATATTTTGGTGTTATTATTAAATTACTTTTATTAGTTCCAATCATTGTTTTCATGTCATCAATACATGTCTTGTATGATATTTTTGGATAAAGTCTAATTTTCATTTTAAATTGAATCACTGTACTATTTGATACGGTTAATCATCTAACTCATTTTACATTACAACTGAGATATGTCTATCTATTTTATTTCGGATTTTGGGTATTTTTCAGAGGACCATACTAATTTTAATAGATTGAAAGGATTAATGACTACCATTAAAAACGATTTTAATAATACGACTGATATTTTATTACTTGGTGGCGATAACTTTTACTCAAAGGGATTAACAATAAAAAACTACACCTATTTAATATCTCAATATAATAGACTATTTAATACCATTAATCCATCTCGTGTTTATGCAGTGTTGGGAAATCATGATTATTTAGGCGACATTCGATACCAAATAAACAATCCTGATTTATTCACAATGCCCAACATGTATTATAAAACCACGTATGGAAAAATAGATGTTTATATGATTGATACTATGCTATTAGAACCAAACACAGCAACGGATTTAATACATGTCTGTGGACAATATATAGACGATACTTTGTTAAACCCCTATGATGAGTATGGTGGGGATTACGATTTATTAAATAAAATGCGTCTTACTATGCTATCATGGCTAGATGATGAAATTACGAAATCCAATGCTAATAATCAAATAGTGATGGTATGTGGTCATTATAATATATTGACGTTTGGAAAACACCGATACACAAATGATTATTCATTAGTATTGTGTTTTCTACTACCTTTATTTGTTAAACATAATGTAAATATCTATTTATCGGGACATGATCACGGGTCTCAAGTTCATATATTAGATAACATAGATATTATGGACTGTATTAATAATGTTAGATTATCAAGTTATGATAAAGAAATTATGGATATGTTGTATCCCAATATTATAGATCTTATAACAAAATCAATTAATTATAAGTTTTATAATATTGTATCTGGGGGGTGCGTTGATACACCTGTGTCGCCTGAGGATAGAACAATTTCACCTCTTATGAATAAATGTACAATATATGAAAATTACACAGACAATCTGTTTTTTAAACTATCTATCAAACCTGAATTATCACCCAACCCAAACGATTCTCTTGATATCAAGATGGAATTCATTGAAAGTATTTCAATTGATAACCCATCTACAGTATTCAGTTATACGTTAATCTAATATTATTGTTATAATTATGTTGTATTTTTATTTTCACTATTTATTTTCGTTATTTATTATTTTATTTAAATTGAACTATCTAACAGATTATAGATCAATGTAGTTAAACATTTGGATATCTATATACTATCAATGGCGCGAAGTGTAAAAACAGCGACCCAACAGCTTTATTCTATCCTGATTGTTGATAAAAAGGGTAATATTAAAACAAACTCGATACGATCTACTGATCAATTAAGTACCATTTATAAAAAATGTACTACTACTCGAACAGCCAAAGCCGAAGATTATCCTAAACTAGCGACATGGGCTCTTGAAAGTGAAAAGAGTTATATTGATATTTATGGAAAGATTGATGGTGGTCGAGCAGGTAGTGAAAATAAATACGAACTTCCACCACCATTGGATACAACGTTGCTATTCAATTCGTTCGTATTGGTTAAATATTCGTTGGATAATAAAGATGTTAGATTGAAATCATTAACGGTTGATGTATGGAAAAAACATTATACTGAATTAATGGGTGGATTTGAAGACCTTGATAGTAATGAATCATCAGAAGAAGATGAATTGGAAGACATTCCTGATGAAATGAAAACAAAAAATGGATATCTTAAAGACGGGTTTATTGTTGATGAACCTGTCGTGGTTGAGGACATTGATGATAGTGATGATGGTGACGATTCTGATGATAGTGACGATGACGATTCTGATGACGAGAACACTGAAGGCGATGATGGTGTGTCTGACATAGAAAACGACACTAGTGATGTTGAATTGGATCACCATGATATTGGCTATAAAAAGAAAAAACATAAGGTTGTGTCAAAAACACAACCACTTGTGGATGATATTGATACAGACGAACTACTCAACTTCGAAACAGAAATTAAAGAACCCATTAGAGAAACGGACGAGTTGGACTACGAAGATTATATCGACGATTGTGATTAATATGAAACGTCATAAAAAATATTATTAATCATGGTCATTAGAATTAAAATACTTTTATTCTACCAAATCCCCAAAAACAACGATATATTCATCATTTAATTCATAACGCGTCCCTACAACATCAACTGTAATAATATCATCTTCTTTAATAGTATTAAATCGGTCATTATTATAATAGTGGTCACGGGCTACAAACAACACCAATGGTGTTTTTGCTATACGACGTGACGCGGTGGTTGGCAAATCAGCAACAATACACCGTATTCCAGCTTTGGTTATATTTTTAACCAAACAATTCACTTTCATTCCAATTGTTGGACTACATACATTACATTCAAAAACGACACTGTACTCAAACCGATCACCATTCATAATCCCTAGTGAATAAGTTAAAAGGGCGATAGAATCATATTTAACATAGCCTTCTTTTAGACAAAGACCTTCATAGTCTAATTTTAATTTATTCTCCATCATTTCTCTGAATTTAGCCTCGGTATTGGAAGATAGTTCAGCCATACTAATACCTATTTTACGAGTTAAAACGACTTTGTTAAACAAATTGTCATAAGATAGCACATCATTATCAGTACTTTGAATAGGTTGCATTGTGGTCATTGATACTAAGTATTATAATACCATATATTTTTAATTCAATTTAAATGTTATATAATTAAGCAAGCATCGTAATTTTTTCTACATCGATTTGTTTATATTGCTCTAATGGTAAAAACCAAGTTAATTCAGTATGTCTTATTGCGTTATAGTATCGCAATAAAACCTCCTGATAAACACATACCGAATTTGTCACTAGTTTATCAATAGTTCTGATAGCAGTATTCATATTAGCAACACCGTCGATAGTATCGTCTCTGAATTTTTTTATTAAAGCAATAGAGTTAGATTTACCAGCCTGATCGCATCGAGCTCCTTTACTTCGTTTTTGTTTCATATGTTTAACCTTAAACATGATCCGGTTTTGTTTAAACACACTTACAAACCCAACATACTCCGCCAATGAACCCACAACCACCTCTTTATTGTTAGTAATAATTTCTTTAAAATCATTCTTATCCTCCGGTGTAGCAATTACCAACACACCATCCACCAAAATGTAATAGTTAAATACAAATTCATTATCGAATAAGCCAAACAATCGTCTTTGTTTATCATCGGTATGTCGTATAACACAAGCCTCTTCTAGATAGCGTTTTACAATGTTCAAATACTTTTTTTGAGGAGATGGTAAGGTCTTTGTTAAATCGTCCAACCCTGTTTTATTACCATAAAACAATTCAAGTATATCCCGCTTATTTACAAAATCCATATCGAAATCTATAATATGCTCTATAATACAACGCTGTATAACCTCCACGCTCATATTATCTATAGTCATCAATTGGGGTATAACAAAGCTACATAAACGATACCAATCTTTATCGTTGTTTATTTTTTGTGGTTTCCTAAACGCAATATCTATCTTATCAGCGATTAACTGTAAAAATGTACTAATATCGTTAGCTTCCACTTTACTATCATCAACAACGCCTTTAGCTAGTTTATTTTTCGCAGTGCGTTTCATACGTTTAGATTGAGGTACTACTAACCGTTGGTGTTTATATTCTATCGGTGTCTTAATTTCAAAGACATCATTGGGTATTTCTAATGTCTCGGATGGATTAAAGAAAAATAAGTCGCCTACCTTAACAATTGACCCATATCGACCAAAATTATCTATAACCTTAATATTTTGGTTTGAACTCATTGCATTGAGAGAAGCAATAACCTGATGAATAGAATATGGTTTTCCAGCATAACCCTTTAATCGACGATGAATATCATCAAGTGAAAAAACATAGTTTTCCAAATACAATTGTCCTATTTTACTAATTAAATGAGAGACATCGCTTTCGTAATAAGACGGGTTAATGTCAGTTTGTTGGCTACCGTTTATTGTATCGAGCTTTTTAAATTCCTTTTTAGAATAATCGTCGTAATTTCCTTTTTTACACACATAACTACATTTTTTCATATAGTCACAGACACTCGAATATGGTTTATCACCGACCTTATATTTCAACTGTGTTCCATTGGATAACAATATATTGATAGTAATATTTAATGTCTTACTATCGAAATCCATCATATGATTATTCACTAAACAATCAATAGATGTTTCTTTAGCAATACGCGAAACCACTCCCATTTTGACCGCACCACTTTCAGCGTATCGATATACATATAAATCAACTGGTTCAACATTGTCATTAAAAGGGTTTGTTGCATGAAGATATATGGCTACATTCCGCTTTTCAAACGGTAATGTTTTGTGGCTACAATTTCGAACTCCCCGACCTATAATTTGTTCTATTCGTTTTGTATTATACCACGGCTCTAAAATATGGAGTTGTCGTATGTTTTTAAAATCCAACCCTTCACTACCCGCGCGAGATATTAAAACTATTTTAATCTTCTCTCCATTTTTATTATCATCTGATACTATCTTAGCCATTTCTTTGGCATTGTTTGGTGAATAACCAACATTACCACTAATAAAAGCATAGCTAGCGGTTTTAACAACATTAGTGTTTTTTAATTCATTATCAGACAACATGTTGTTCGCAGTGGATGCTTTTGATCGCCTATAACCTTCTTCCTCTAACGCGATAGCCAATGGTATTAAACTACCTTCCAAAAATTGAGAATACACCATAACAATACCTTCTGTATTGTACAATTGCTCTAATATAGAATATATCTTACCACTATAAGCACCTATTTTAGATTTAGAAAACAAGCGACCAACCTTATCTATGGTTGTGTTTTTATAAGAATAGTCTGTATTGTAAGACCCCTTTTTAGTAAAATCCATTACATGCTCCAACCCGCTCCTACCAGTGTATTTTAAAAACGAAGTTTTTACGTCGTCTATATCGCTAGATTTAACATCGCCATCGACTGATGGATAGCCAATAATTAGACAATCTAATAACGGTTGGATAAAATTATAACCAAAACCCTCCATATCTTCTAATTTGGAGCTATCGTCACCAATTATACCACGTTTCAATTCCGCCAGAATAGCTTTATAGACTACCTGTTGGCGTTTTCCTGCGGTTGTCATATAACAGTCCAAATACTCTAATGGTTTCACGATGTCTTTACCATTAAGCATTTTTTCCGGATACTGTAAAAGTGATTTTACTGACTGTTCTCTACTAAATTCGCTTGGATATAGCGAAAATGGAAATGTAAATGGGTTATCTCCTCTAACGAAACTAATATGACCACTCATCTTCTGTGATAGTTTGATAGCCCCCATTTCCACCAAATTACCGTCGTCGTCTAATTGTTTCAATAAATTACCCTTTTTGTCAAATACCTCATTGGTGTGTAATGTAGGTAAATTACTATTTAATAACATCAAGTTGAGTAGCCATATTATTTCCTGCGGTGAATTATACATTGGGGTTGCTGACAACAATAATAAGCGCATTGTGGTTGTTTCTTTTGCAATTCGTGTCAATACGTTGCCAATACCTTTTTCTTTTTTATTAGACGGTCTTAAATTATGGGCTTCATCAACAACAATAAGGCGGTTTTGAAAAATAGACTGGATTCTTTTTTTTATTATATTATCGCGTTGTTCAACATCAAGTTCAATAGTATTGATAGATTGTAATATTTTTTTATTGAAAAAATTAGAAAATTCTTGATAACCCATAAACATATAATATTTTTTAATCAATCGTTCAACATTCCGTATTAATTTTTCTTTTTTAAAATTCTCACCAGCGTTCTGAGTTATCTCGCTAATCAAGATATTTCCAACACAGCTTTCTATATTCCAACTACCAGCGATCTTCTTTAATTTATGCTTATTAAACAATTGGTTTTTGAAATTTTCTTGCACGTTAGGTGACGCTATAATAATAATTTTATTTTTTAAACCGACATTACCCATATAATCTCGCATTTCCTCGCAAATACCCATAGCAGAACACGTTTTTCCAGTCCCTAGACCATGATACAACAACAGGCTATTGTATGGCGTATTAAAGCTCATAAAATTTTTAACAAAACGTTGGTGTGGTGCTAAACTAAATGGTAGATTACATAACATTTCAGATTTTTCTTTAAAAGCATTGTTCGTGGTAGTTCCTTCAACGTAATCGATATAACCGTTCTCTCGAAATTCATTCTTATTAGACAATTTCATAGAAAATAACGGGTCCTCTAGTTTTGGATAAAACTCATCTGCATATGTTAAAACCGATGGAGATTTGGTTTTTATTTTAAGTTTCCTCTTTGTTTTTAATTCAGAGCTCGTTTCCAAAGACATACTATATAGATGGATTATGTTTTATAGTTAAAATACTTATTCTATTACAGTTCTACAAAACCATAGTTATTTAATACATTATTTATATTATCCGCAACCTTTAATTTTTCAACATCATAATACCTAAATTTTGTTTTTAGTTCATCAAACGATACCCATTTAGCATCACCAATCTCGTTTTCCTGAAATGATATATCGCCCTGAGTATCGTTATAATCCATCAAACACATATAATAGAGTTGCCTGTAGTGTTTATTATTAGACCCAATAAATATTTCCTGTTGTGGAATTAGATTTAACACACACACTGTTTGTCGTTTTTTATATCCAGTCTCTTCACAAAATTCCCTAAAAGCAGTATCAATGTTTTTTTCTAACCCATCTCTCTGACCTTTAGGAAAACCCCACTCTGGTTCTGACCAACAAGACGATAATGTTAAAATGACCGATTTTAAATCGTAATTCTGTTTTAGTGTATTGAATTTATCGTCTAATTTAGAAGTGTTTGTTATTCGTCTCAAAATATCATTATTTTTACCCCATAGATAAATCCAATTTTCCAGAAAATCGCGTGTCAATAAATAATTACGTTCCTCTAACGTAGTCTCCTCCAATAGACGTTTTATATGTGCTTCATCATTAAGGTCATACTTTCCCCGTATAAGGTCACAATAGCCATGACTATGTTTTCTCATCACAATAAGATATTCGTAATTACTTGTATTTGTATTTAACCTAAGTGCTACAACGCCTAATGAAATATCGTAATCTACACAAGTCCCTCTGGTGTGACCATAATTACCACAATTAACGCAATATTTAGGTTTTATCATCGTCGATGATCCAGAACTGAAAATACTATTATTTATTCCTTTAGGGTTTAACTTATTATTAAATTTATTCATCAATATACTGTCGGCTTTACTCTGAGTAAGGGGGCTATTGTAATCGTCTCTGCCTATAGTGTAATGGTTATTATAAAACGTGTTATATCGATTATTGTGCTTAGCTCCATCATTCTGTTTAAAACTAGAACGCGTTAATTTACGATTAAACGACGTGTTGGATTTAGAAGACGACTTACAACTATATAATTTACATGATTTTTTACTTATATCATAATTTCCATCCATATTTATACTCTAATATGTTTTAACCTTATTGTTTTTATATGTATTTATTCTAACGTTTATAGATGACAGATAGAAACGCAATATGTATTGACGAGTTGGTTCAGTTAAAAGACGTATTGGCGTTTATGAAACTGATATGTTTTCAATACTCGCCGGTACCCAACGATGTTTTAAAAAAAAAATATTATGATGTTCTCTCAAACATACCGGTTTATTATCCTAACAAGAGGGTGTCTAATAAGTATATTCAATTACTTAATACAACCCCTTTAACGTCGTATTTGGATTCGCGTACAGATTTACTACATTGGATGCATTTTGTAGAATCTCAGTGCCTTGGTCTCTATGGCGAACCGATTCTACCTTATGATAGTTGGTTTGTTGCTTATCATGATCGATATGAAAGACCTTATTATAAAACGGATATAACTGATGATAATACAGGTCATTATATACATAACGACTATGTTATTTACGGTATAATATTGACACTTTTCATAAGTATTATTAAATACAATATGTAATAGTATGTATATGAAAAGTGAAATAGTTATTTTGGGAATAACGACCTTTTTTATAGCAAATGCTTATAACGATAATAAATACATGAAGCAAGTTCTTTCAATGAAAAAATACTATAATATGGCGCTTATTGGTTTTGCGGGATTGTCATTTTATCTTTTTTTTAAGAAAAATCCAATGCATATGTATTCTGGTATTAACGCTGCTAGACAGCTAATTAAATCACTCCCTGTCGATAAGTCAGCATCCTATATGTTTGACCCTATTTTCAACAGCGATATTGATTTTAGCCTCGGTGGTAAAACACCCCCATTGGTGGATAACCATAGACCTTCCAATAATCCTATTGTATCTGTGATTAATCAGCTCGATAAAGGAGGGTCAAAAACCACAAAACGCAGTGTTGGTGAAACAAAAAAAAAATATGTTGCCAGTCAACAAGATTGGAAATGTGGTCAATGTAAGGCGCAATTAAACGCGTGGTTTGAAGTAGATCATATACAAAGCCTAGAAAACAGCGGGTCTAACCATGTATCCAATTTAGTAGCTCTGTGTCGGGAATGCCATGGAAAAAAAACTGCAATGGAACGAATGGGGTTATTATAATTACTAGAAAAGTATTTTAATTTCAAAGGTCAATATATGACTAAATTACTCATTTACTTTTTAATATATGTGGTATTGGTCTCACTAGTTGGCGCGTTTATGGGCGATGTTTCCATCCAAGGAGTTGATTTAAATATACATAATATGCTAGTATGTTCTCTCGTAATACCATTCTTGATTCTTATTCAGGGTTTTTATGAGGTGTTGTTTTCTGAAGATATTAAAACCCAACAGTCTATTGTATTAAAGGTCATTGGGTTGTTAATTGGATTAGGAACTACATTTGGTATTATTTTCCTATTGGTAAAACTATCCACCCCCTATATTCTATCAACAACATTATTATTATGGATTACCGGAATTCTATCAATGGCGACCCTACTCTATATTCCACGGTTCAGAAATAGTCTCGCATTTTTCATATCAAATATATCAATTTTGCTTACATTTTTAATAACCAATATCAAGGCGGTTTTAACCTACAGCAGTATTTTAATTATTTTTGGTTTAATCCTATATCATAAAGTCATTATAAGATGGCTCTTGTTACCTAAACATACAATTATTCAATCAAATCCAGTCTATCTTAACCAAGAAACCACGGTTGGATCCAACGAGAATATGAATGTCAAAACTATTGTCGAGAGAACGCGATCAATTGAAGCAAACTATAACTTTTCAGTTAGTTTTTCTTTATATCTCAACGCTCAAAATATAGGAGGCGATATAGCCTATAATAAAAACACAACATTACTTGATTTTGGCGGCAATCCTACAATTCGTTTAAATTCTATAAAAAAACAGTTTATATTCAGTTTCAATTTGGACAATACCACGACCAAAAATATCATTATACCATACAATGATATCAACGGGTTTAAATTATCACATCAGCGGTGGAATACTGTGGTCGTTTCAATGAAAGGGGGGTCTTTCGACTTGTTTATAAATGGATCGCTAATTCACCATGACCAAATTACTCCAAATTATACCATTAATTCTATAAAAATTGGAGAAAAAAATGGTATAGGAGGTGGTGTTAAAAATATTGTGTTTTATAATCAACCACTTGCATTATATCAAATCCATCTATTGGATTCCCTGTAATAAATTTCAAATATACTAATATAATAATATAATTTATATTAGTATATTATAATGAACTTGAGAAATATCCTACTGGGAGTCTCTATTTTAACAGTAATTGTTTTACTGTATTATTACTTTACTAAAAAAACATTTTTGACTACAATGACCGACGCGACAGTATCGCAGGTTATATCTCCAAATGACCTTCCTAATCCAGAAGAAGCCAATAGTAGTAATTTCACATACGCTGTTTGGTTTTATGTTAATAATTGGAATTATAAATATGGTGAGCCTAAAATTATTTTCTCTCGTGTAAATTCCGATAACATGCCGTGTCCAAGTGTTTCACTCGATAGTATGACCAATGACCTTTCAGTAAATATGGCGGTGTATCCTAATGATACGTCTTCCACATCCGTCGTCCATAATTGTAAAGTGAAAAACGTGCCGTTGCAAAAATGGGTATGTTTAGTATTGAGTATGTATGGTCGAGCAATGGATGTCTATCTCGATGGAAAGTTAGTAAGAACATGTCCCCTACCGGGCGTTGCAAAAGCCTGTAATAATGCGCCTCTTTCCGTCACTCCTTCTGGTGGGTTTTCAGGTTATACGAGTGGATTACAATTTTACAACACGTCGTCCAATCCACAAGACGCTTATAATATTTATAGAAAAGGGTTTGGTAGCAACGCATTAAGTAATGTTTTTAATAGATTTAGAATTAAAATAGACGTCTTGGATAATAATGTATCGCAATCCAGTTTTGAGCTATAAACTAAAATGTAATATTCTTATAATTACATAATTGACTGTATTTTTCATTGAACTAAATGTGGTCATTTATTTTATAGTATTATTATAAGTAATGTCGTTAAATTTATTTAATAGGCCAACCACATCATCCTCCATGTTCGATATGTTTCGTCCAACGGCATCCGCTAGTGCAACGGCTAAAAATATACAAGAACGGTTTTTATCTTCAAGTGCTGTGTTTTTAGATTCCAATAGTTTAGTAATGAAATTCTCTTTTTTAATAGTCGTTCTTGTAGTGTTTCTATTATTATTGAGAGGTGGTGCAACTGTGCTGGGGTACTTAATGAGTCCATCTAAAACTCCCCATTTGGTTGATGGTATGATGGATGGAAAACACATGACGGTGGTTCATATGGACCCTAATTTAAAAAGTTCAAAACCTATACTGCGTTCAGTGAATCAGACTGATGGAATTGAATTTACATGGTCCTTATGGGTGTTTATCGAAGATTTAGAATATAAAAAAGGTATGTTTAAACATATTTTTCACAAAGGCAATGACAGTATTACTATGGAGGGATTGAATACCCCAAACAATGCACCCGGTTTATATTTGGCAAAAGATACCAACGAATTGGTTGTGCTTATGAATACTTTTAGCGATATGGAAGAAACGATTACAATTGAAGACATACCGTTAAACAAGTGGATTAACGTCATTATTCGATGCGAAGGGTTGAATTTAGATGTGTATATTAATGGTAAAATTGTGAAACGTCATGTTCTATCAGGTGTTCCAAAGCAGAATTATGGTGATGTGTATTTGTCTATGAATGGAGGATTTTCTGGTTTCACAAGTAATTTATGGTATTATGATTATGCGCTTGGATTGAGAGAAATCAACCGACTAGTTAAGAATGGACCCAATACAACAATGAAAGACAGTGCAATGACCGATACGCGTCATAAATATTTAAGCGAACGATGGTATTTAGATCAATTATCTAACAATTGATTTGTGTATATTATTTAATACCTATTAGTATAACAATGACATCATTACCGACTAATTTAGTATTCACATGTCCCAATAGTCTCAATGGTATAAGCAACAATTCCAAATCGAGTGAACAAGAACGTAATTCGAACACACTTACAAAAGCCCAACAATATGCGTCCGCAGCTAGAAACACATTAACTACAAACGGTAAAACACAATATGCTACTCAAAATAAATTTGGAACCAACCCAAACGCCTATGATTTATTAAAAATACCAAATAGCAATGTATTACTTATACCTATTACAAAACCATGCAATGATTAAATGGGTATCGACCTTAATCAATAATAGACTTCAATATAAAGTAATTAAAAACATACATAGGCTTTTAATTACTTATAATGGCGTTGGTTGGGAACAATTATTCTGGATTATATTCTCTAACAACAACAGATGGATTGGATTATATTAATAATTTACCGAGTTTTTCCAACACCATAGGAAATCAATCCTATGGTAGAAACAGATTACGACAATCCAAGTTTAAAAATGTAGTTCCATTCACGTATATTGACAACCAGTCGTTTAAGCTAAATGTAAGTAGAATAGGAGATCTATGTCAATTTATTGGAATAAGAATAAAGGACGCCTATCAGTACAATGATGGAATCGTATCTATAATAAAACTTAAAACATTAACACTTCGTATTGGAGGTAATATTATAAAACACATAGATATTCAAATACTAAATAATATCCAGGATTTTGTACAAACGAAAGGACCTGATACGTACTATAATTTTGAAAAAACAACTGTTTTGAGTGATGTTTTAAAAACAATACTACTTTGCTATCATGAAATAGAATTGTATATTGAATTGGCGACTACTATTGGATCTGATAATAGTCATACTACAATGTCTCATGTGAAAGTAGAATGTTATACACAATACACAACATTAGATAACCTCTATAGAAATGAGCTAATAAATACCGATAACACTATCGCTATACTAAATACACTTGAGACCACCTATATAGATACATTACAAACATCTGAAGAAAATTATGAAGGAATACGTTTAAAAACACGAAATTGTTTCGACGGAATATTTTTACATGGTATCATGTATAGAAATATTGAACATTTGTCTATACATATCGTTCAGTTAAACGAATCTACTGAAAATTTTATAGAATATAATGACGGATTCCAAATATCCATGTTTTGTACGATTATCAACGACGATACGTTTTATATACCATTCACAAATAATGCTATGTATGGTTCTATAAATAGAGATTCGTTTTCTCTAAGGCCAGGAGATTCTTTATGTTTAAAACTAATAACAACCGATGTGTGCGAAGAAAATGTTAGTGTTTCAATAATGACCCAAAAAAAGTTTATATATTTTAATGGGGTTGGTGGGTTACATTATATGATCGATCCGTTGTCAAGTGTTAAAGTATCACATAATACTCTGGTTAGTAATCATAAAGACATTGTCCGACCTATAATAAGTACTATATGGAATATAAATGATAGAACTATACCAAGTAATGAAGACGCTCATTGTTGTATTACATTGGAAGTAATAGAAACCAACGACAACTATATACACTGTTATAGTTGTCATAAAAATTTTAAATATATTGTATTACAATGGATAGATAATCATAATAATTGTCCTCATTGTAGGCAGTATTGGATGTTGCATAATCGTATATCTTATAAAAACATTGTTGTAGATAATATAGGTAATTATAATTATGATTTAAAAACACTATTGTAGCGTATATTAGATAATGGAACAGGTTATTGATATAAACAATACCATACCTCTAGTCCTAGCAAGTCATTATAATTTTCATATAATTACAGCCCATTCATTTCCTAATTATGGTATTGGAATAAATAATCAACTACCATGGGATTTAAAAAAAGAGTTAAATCATTTCAAGACGACGACAACTCAAAAATTATATAGTGTAAAAGAGAAAGGTATTGAAATATTACCCAAACGTAATATTATTATTTTTGGTCGTCTTACTTGGAATTCTATTAGCGATAAAGGAAAAAAAAGTATTTTAAAAGACAGGTATGTTATCGTTATTACATCAACACCGACAATTGTTTCCGATAATGGAGAACGAAGAATAACATGGAACGACCTACCCCAAGCATTATATGACTTACGCTTAAACATTACAGTTAGCAACCACGTGTTTTTTGCGGGAGGCGAAACTATATATAATCAAGCGTTTAAAGATTACCCTATTAACTGTGCCCATATTACAGAGGTTTATATCGAATGTTATAAAAACGATGTATCCTTTAGTAAGTATTTTCCAGAGTATGATCCAAATTCTTGGATTATTTCCACCAACCCATTAATGTCGTCTGATACGTATACTCGTTTATCTCTATTAACATGCTCACCATTTATTTTGGAAAACAATATATGGTATCGCCATAAAATGTATGCAACACCCCATTTCGTTTCAGAATATTATACGATAGACCCGCGTTATAAATCGATAGCCTTTATGGCGGATAATAATGTTGTATCGTTATGGAAATGTGAGGAACAAGACCAGTATTTGGATATTATGAGAGATATTATCGAAATGGGTATGGATCGAGACGACAGAACTGGTGTTGGAACACGTTCAGTATTTTCAACACGGCAAGTATATGATTTGTCAGACACTTTTCCTATAGCAACAACGCGTCGTCAGTGGTTAAAAGGTATTTTTGAAGAACTAAAATTATATATTACTGGTAAAACCGATAATGCATTACTACAATCTAAAAATATTCATATTTGGGACGGCAATACGAGTAGAGAATTTCTGGATTCGCGTGGCCTAACCGACTACCCAACTGGAGATATGGGAGAGACGTATGGTTTTAATTTCCGTCATTTCGGTGGTAATTATATCGACTGTCATACTTCATATGATACATCTACCGGCTATGATCAAGTGTCAAATGTGATTCATCTTCTAAAAAATGACCCGACAAGTCGTCGGATTATCATTAATCTTTGGAATCCTGCAACACTCCACAAGGCAGCATTACCATCATGTCTCTTAATGTACCAGTTTTACGTAGATACTGATTTAAACAAACTTCATTGTCAGATATACATACGTAGTAGCGACTATTTTTTAGCCAACAATTGGAATTGTTGTACAGGGGCATTATTGGTTCATATGTTATGTTCTCTCAAAGATATACCTTATACTCCGGGTTCCATTTCCGTCATTACAGGAGACACTCATATATACAAAAATCATTTTAACCATGTTCAGACCCAATTAAAAAGGGAACCAAACCCTTTTCCAAAACTGGAAATAACTCGCTCCAAGGAATATATATCATTAGATGACATTGAGTACAATGATTTACGCTTAATAGGTTATCGCACCCATCCATCTATTTCAGCACCTATGGCCGTATAACTAAAGTCTTAAGGATGGGTTAATACAAATGTCCATTCTTGGAAACACTTTCCCTGACATGCATTTTTGCTGTTCAGTTACCTTAACACACGACCTTACACTTCGATCGCTCCCAATATAACAATAACCTGCTTTACCACCGCGTTGAATTTGACTCGCCGAGTCATCACCTTCATAATCATCATAGGGTATATTTTTAATAGTTTGTCCTTTATCGCTTTTAGACGAGTCGATATCTAAAAGCCCATCTATATCATTTAATACTGATTTAGACGCGTCGGAGATAATATCTATTCCAAATTTACTACCAACGCGTGTATTGTCAACTGTTGTATCAACGACATTAATAATAGAATATCCAAAATATTTTACTAACGGGTTAATAAGATTTATTAAATATTCCAATACATGTTCCGCATAACCTAAAACGTTGATTCCTAATATAGCTAGTACCACCACTATAATCAGTATGTTTAAAATACTTATATTGGAAGTCGTAGTGGCTATTGGGGTGGTAATTGATTGTATATCGCTTACAAAATCTCCATCATCAAACAGGCTGTTCCCACTAACAGGATTGTCATTACTCAATAGTCTCGAATAGAGTGTCATTTGTATAATATAATAACTATAAATTATTATATTATACTATTCTCTCGAATGCAAATACAAAATATTAATTATTTATATACGTTGGACTATATTCTTTACTAATTGAATGTTATTAAATTATTTATTTTATCTTTTATAGAATAACAATTATATATTATATGAACAAAGAATTAAAATTTATCCATATAACTAAATGTGCCGGGACATTTATAGAAGATTTAGGTTATGAGAATGATATTTTATGGGGTAAATTCCACGAAGAATATGGTTTTTGGCACTCTATATTTATTGATAGAGACAAAGAATTAAAAGAAAAATACGACTGGTTTATGATTGTTAGAAACCCTTATACTAGGATACTATCAGAATACTATTGTAAATGGGGGGGTATAGGAGAAACCAACCAAGACCACACCAAAGAAGAGTTTAATAGTTATCTCATTGATAAAATATATAATCGCTCATTGTCAGGACATCATTATACAGAGCAGTGTAAGTATATAGATGTGAAGTATAATATTAATATTATTAAATTAGAAACAATTAATAAAGATTTACCAAAACTCTTTAAAAATTATAAAATTAACATTCAACCAAATTTTGAAGATAAAAAAAATAAAGGTAATAAAACAAAATTCACAATAGATGATTTTAGTCATGAATTAGTTGAATATATCAATGTAGTATATCATAATGATTTTGAATTATTGAATTATGATAAAAAATGCGTATAAAAATTGGTATATTGACACAGTACAATATGGTTTTATTAATATAATAATATAATAAAACTATCGGTTTAGTAAAATGGTAATTTATATAAGTTATAATTATTATACTGAATCATTTACACAATAGCAATATATCAATAATTAATATCGCCGATAGTTTTCAACAATTCTAGTCGTCGTTGGGTTTCTTTTCGCGATGTTTCTGATACATCACCCATAGTGTCAAACAAATAGTCGGTTTTAGGCGCCAACTCATTCGCCTTTAACGTTCCATAAATCAGGTTTATATTACCTTTAATAATCTCGGTTGCCGTTTTTTCCTCAATAGTCATCAATTGAATACTAATGTCAATCGGTGTAAAAAGTAATTGAAAAACGAAATACAAAAGACATAATTTCTTTTTTTTACAAGACGATGTAAATTTAATCTTATAAAAAAATAGAATACTTTGACAAACACGATGTATGACGTTTGTGTATCTATCCACATCTGTTTTAGTGATTAATTTAGATACGACTTCAGTTCGGCGAGATGAATAGTCAGTTTGGTTCATAATCTCTATAAGATCCCAGATAATCCATACGACATCTTCTTTATGGGTCTGAGTCAGATCCCTCTCCATAGCCTGTCTGGTTGCACACCGTAATGGTATTTTATTTTTCCGACAATGTTCATCATACATCAAAATCCAATGAACCCAAAAAAGAACATCATGCATTTTAGGCGTTTCCAACCCGTCACCAATAGAGAGACATAAATAAGACAATTCGTTCATGGATAAGCTCAATTCATCCGGATCACCCTCTTTTAACAGAAGCCCAATGTATTTTTTACTCTCCGCTTTTAATCGTCCTTGTAAATTGGTAATAGTAAGTTCGTTCGGTTTTAGTTTTAAAACGGACAATGCCGGCATTTTAGGCGAGTAGCACAAGACACATATAATTTCGGCAAAACATTCACGAATGTTCTTATTGTTCCGCATACTCATTTCACAATCGTGATAACCAGTTGACCGAATAGTCTGATAATAGTCGTATTTCACCTGTAAATAGGGCATCACCCTTGGGTTAGAAATGTTAATATGATTACTTACAAAAAGATAAAAGAGTTCCCACAACTTGTCAAACATTCCTATACAGACCAGTTCGGCACACCAATACTGAGCCTGTTCAAGCTTCAATTCCAGGATTGATTTTTTTAATAAATTCTCAACCTCGATCCGCTTATATCCAGAAAAAGATACGCGTGTAAATTCACTTTTTAAACGTCTATCGTTTATTTCATATTTACGGTCCATTATAAGTAATCGTAGTAAATTTTTAAATTACAATATGACAGTGTTGTTTAGTCTAATAAAATATAATACCATTATAAATTATCTCAATGGTAAAACTAAAAAACACCAACCCGTTGATAAAAAAAACCTATAATGCTTACCATTACTTGATTTCGAAAACCCCTATTAATAACCTACCGTTATCACAGTTGTTTTTGGTATTATTAACGTTCATTATGGCTTATTTTGTATTAAAGCACATGATTTATTATAATATTTTTGTACCATCAATTTCTATAGAAGGATTCGACAATGCTGATTCGAATAAGCAATTTATAATGAAGAAAAACAATGGTTTATTCGACGATTTTTACGCATCGATTTATGACACGTTGGTTTATAGTGATATAAAGAATGCATTTGAGTTAAACCGACTATCTTATTACGCTACAATTGACCAACATTCAAATATCCTTGACATTGGCTGTGGAACTGGTCATCATGTAGCTCAAATAGCAGACTCTAATGCTATTTTATCAAACGATAACATTATTGGGATAGATATATCGAAAGCAATGGTAAATAAATCACAGGACAATTATCCGGCTTTAAAAAATTGTTATCAATTGGGTGATGCTACTGATCCCACTCTCTTTAGGGATGATACATTTTCACATATACTATGTCTCTATTTTACAATCTATTATATCAAGGACAAATATCGTTTTTTTAAAAATTGCCATACTTGGCTCCAGCCAGGTGGGATTGTACTTTTACACTTGGTTGACCGCGATGAGTTTGATCCTATTATTCCAGCTGGCAACCCTCTTGAAATAATCAACGTTCAAAATTATTCCGACAAACGTATTACATCGAGTAAAGTCGCATTTAACGGTTTTAACTACCAGGCTAATTTTGACTATAAACCAACGAAAAATCGGAGTTATTTCACCGAAAAATTCATTTATAATAATGGAAAAACACGCCAAAATGAACATACGTTTTATATGGAGACACAAAATGACATTTTAACTACTGCTAAACAAGCAGGATTTATTGTTAAGGAAAAAAACCATATGCATAAATGTGGTTATGAAAAACAGTATTTATATGTTCTTGAAAAAACGCACTAAATGATTTTATATATATTATATATAACAATGGTAAAACGCCAGAGATCGAGTTCTAAAACTCTTAAAAAACTAAAAATGCGTCGTAAAACAAATAATCGTACTCCTAAAGTGAAGAAGCGAACACGCGTCTCCCGTCGTGGTCGCCGAAATTTGACCAAAGTAGGTAGAAATCAACAACACGGCGGGGATGACCAGAATGTCATCGACATTACTCATCTATTGGGAACAGTGGGGGACGCATCGGCGTTTAATATACCAATGTCTGAAACTATTGTTCTTACACCCAAGGTGTTGGTATCTATAGACGCCAATCAAGAAGAAAATGGCGACACTATACGCACTATAAAATTAGGTGTGTTCTTTTACAATTCGCTTAACGGTGAGTATGATCCCTATGAAAACCAGGCATCTGACTTTACCATAGAAAATCGGGTTCTAATGACGCAAGAAATGGAAGGTTATCTAGCCAATAAATATGGTAATTATCATCCATTAAATATGTTATTCTTCCCTAATTTTGAAAAAACAGACAGAACTCTATCTGTACCGTCTCTCGGTATTTCTATTGAAGACGAGTTTCAAGGACTCAATTTAGCAAGGATAATGATCCAAGTAGCTATTTTCATGTTGGAAAATACAGTTAATAATGAAATGTTGCAAGACATTACTGGTGAGAATTTACATGAACAAATATTGAGTATCGATGGTGATGGTAGCGGTGGTTTTTGGGAACATATGGGTATGTTTGACCACCGGTATGGATACAATAGGGATACTGCGCATAAACTTAAAGGTGTTGGTATGGAACTGATTACTAAAGTCTGTATTATGCGATTTTGGGCTGCTGGTGACAAGTTAAAAATACCTAATTATGATGAAAGCCCTATTTTCTCTAAAATATACCCTCCTCTAAAACAATATTATCTTACTAATAGCTATAAAAGTTGCAAACCTGACTATAAACAGTCGCTCGACATCGACGATGGGCGTCATCAATCTCATTTTGAACACATGATTGACCAAGTATCTAGAATGAAACATAAAAAATGAATACATTGTTTATAATTTAAAGTTAAATTATAATTAATTGTAATGAAAAATATAATACAATTTAATACAAATAGTTATTGTTGCGAAAGTGGGTTCTTCACTAAAACTCCTAATGGTGGTGATTATACGACGTGCCCTTTATGTGAAAATGGCGATTGGGAATCGACTATATCCAATACATATATGAATACTTTACAATCACACTATAAATCTTTTATGAATGAGGATGGTAGTCTTGGAAGTGAAAATTATTCTTTTTGTAATGAATGTAAAATACTTTTTAATATTGGGTGTGTTCATTCTATGAATGGTTGTACTTCCAATATTTACAATGCCCATTTAATAGGTAAATGGCGACATCAAGGAAATACATATACAGGTATGCCGCGTTTTGATACTTTAATAGAATATATTACAACAATAAAAGATATTGAAATTCTTGGTGAAATATGTCCCAACAATGTTTTGAAATGTACAAGTGAAGGTACTGCTTATCCAAATGATAAATTTCCTCAGTACTATAAACCATGTCAATTATCATTATAACCATAAAATAAAGGTCGTCTAATATCATTAATTAAATTCCAATACTTATTTAACATAGGGTTATGATTGATAATATAAGTATTGGAATACGAAACGTTATAATATATAGTATTGCATTTTGTATATTTATACAGTCTATTATATTATTACGCTATAAATTTAAATATGTATTTTGGGGAAGAATACCTGCATACCATACCTACCAATGGTGGTATCGTTTTATGGATGAACAACTCATTAATAAAAAGAAATGGGTTGGAATGAGCAAAGACAGTCGTTATTACATACACCCAACACCTATACATTCTAAACAAAATCTAACCCTAACAACTTTAAAATTAGAAGATGACACAATTAAAGACATCGTTAATTACATTAACATTCATTTTATGAATTACTCAGACGCTCGTTTCAACATTGACTATCCACAATTAAGTCAACTTATTTCACCATATAGTAAATTATCAGCATTAAAAGAGAATAATACAATGCGTGGTTGTATTATTAGTATTCCATTTACGTTATGGTTAGCATGTTATAAAAAGCATCAATGGTCTCATAGCATTGAATCTCAAACAACAAAATATAAAAACCCAGACACCATACAATGTCATTATGTTGATTACCTATGTGTGGATAAAAAACACCGAAAACAAAATTATGCATCAAACCTTATTTATTCCCATTGTCTAAATACAATTAGTAATAATGAGGTAATAGTAAATGATCTACAACCTTGTTTTATATTTAAAAACGAAGGTTTTAAAACAAATGCTTTAAAACCGTTTGTTGAATATAAATCACATGTTATTGAATTAACTAGCCTTACAATGAATGACTGTATAGAGAATATACAGGTTGTCTCAGAACAAGGAATGAATTGTCTAGTTATTAATGAAAACAAAGATCAAAACTATTTAAGTGATTGTATTACAAAATTGTATAATTTAAACAAAACTAATATATTTATGTGTATTGGATTAATATCTAAAGAACAGTTTATTATGATGGTAAAAAATAACGACTTGGTTGTTGTCTGTTTACTTGAACATCATGAACCACGAGGGTATTATTTTTTTAAAAATATACATTCTCTCATTGAAAGTAAAACAAACGAGTTTGAATGTTTAGCGTCAGTTGATCTAAGTTATACAACCAATAATCAATGCTCTAAAGCATTTATATATGGGTTTAAAATAGCCTGTATTCAAAGTCGTGATTTCCTATCGTCGGTTACAACTGGTATATCATCATTTAACTTGTGTTGTATTGAATCAATATCCCATAATTATTTTATATTGAGAGAAACCAATTTAATAAGAAAAGTAATTCACACTATCATACCAATGGCGTATTATAGTTTTAATGGTCTTATACACCAAAAAGAAAGTCATCAATTAATGATGATATCTTAACGAGTATATTTTCCCATTTTTACAAAATTATCGGAAATATAAAGAATAAAAAAACCTAGGAAAAAATACATTACCATCTCCTCATTTACATTTTCCGTTCTCATCTGCCTATTTTGTTCCAACATGTGAATAATATAATTTATTTTTTCTTGGATTTGTGGTGTTTCCTGTTCGCCTTGCGTCGATGATGGTGTCATGTGTCTTCCAAAATCATATAATAATTCAGGTTTCAATGGCGTATTAGTACTATCTAATGTATAATGACCTTGGTTGGACTGATTCATATCGTTATTGTGAAACGCCTCTTGAGTTTGAATTAATGGGATTATTGGTTGTGTTTGCTGTAAGTTGGGTTGCGGTGCTACCGGAGTTGTGTTAGAAGAGGTGTAATTTTCTTCTTCAGTATCGTCAAATGCGGTAATTGTTGTGGAAGACACGCTCTCTTTTTTCGTTTTTAATTTTTCAATAATGTTAGATGGGTTATATAGTTTTGTCTTAGATACTTCCGCGTTGGAATGTTCTTTATCATCTAAATACGAATAACCCAATGTTGAACCATTCATGACTACTTATAAATACAGTGTTTTTTATTTTAATAAAATATTCGTATATTTTATATGAACCAACGTAATGAATTAATAGTATTGATTGTATTATTATTAATCCTCTTGTTGAAACCAAACCATGTTATGACCTATATAAAAACACATTTAGGTCGTCTTATAATGGTGGGAGGGTTGGCTTATTTAGCGCTTAAAAATTATATATACGGAATTGCAGCATTAGGTTTCATTATACTTATACACGAAATGCGAGTAGTGGAAGGGAATCAAAACATGAGCGATTCTAAAAATACAGTGGTTTCAAAAGACATAAGCGATGATGTTGAAGATGAAGAAGATGAGACTGATGATGAACCAGATTATTTAGATAACGCGGACCCGGATGACAATAATAGCGATGATAATGATGACGAGGATGCCTAACTCATATATTCAAACCTATCACATAATCTATATTCTAATTATAATATAGATTATGTTTAAAACTATAAACAATTACGTATCTTCTCTCAATAATAGCAAATACCTGGCTGGGATTCTAATGATTGTATTGAATATACTTTCTAAATATATAAATATTAAATTCACTAAAATCCAAGAGACTTATATTAAAAATCTATTAGGTCGTCAATTACTTATATTTACCGTAGCGTTTGTAGCTACTCGTGATGTTGTTGTTTCATTAATCCTAACATTAGCCTTTATCGTATCGGTTGACTACCTTCTTAACGAGGACAGTGGTTATTGTATTATACCAACCAGTATTCAAGAACGAATTCAGGCGTTGGAGGATTCACTACTTGACGACGATGACTATCCTTCTGAAGTAGAAATAGAAAAAGCCCATAAAACGTTGGAGAAGATGAAAACGATGCATTATAAGCAGAATCAAGATAAGCGAAAGGTTATGTTTTCGACATTATATAACAATCTGATTCAAGATATTTGATTTGGTATGGCGGATGTTTATCGCCACCAATGGCCGCGGCGTCCGTATTTTTTTTTAAAATTCATCTCAATATTCTAACTTTTTTATTTTAAAAACCTTATTATAGCATCCTAAATATAAAAAAAATGCGGAAAAACGGACGTTTTTGGTTTTGACTTGTATGTCGGGTGGATTTTTTTTCGAGTTTGAAAAGTTTGTATTCATATAAAAAAAAGGCGTCCGCGGAATTCTGAAACCTTTTTGTAAGCTGTCGAAATCCTAATGGATAACAATGGATAAAAATGGATAACAAAAATAAACGTAGTTTTATCCCTGTTTTTTCCATTTCATAATATGGACTGGTCGCATATTTTTAAAATCATTTTTCTTACCATAACTGGAAAAATGATGGAAAAATGTGGGATTTCGTGGGATTTCGTGGGATTTCGTGGGATATTTTAGCCCGTGAAACAAAAAAAAACAAATTAAAAAGGAAATATAAATATAATATACGGATATGATTGAAATGACAACGGCTACTTATTGCAAGGTCTGTTATATATATTTTCGTGATGCAAGTGACAGAAAAAGACACCAACTTACAAGTAAGCATAAAAAAAATGCTGGTCTTGAGAAGGCTGTTTCTATAAAGAATAAACAACATCGAGAGAATCAACGCTATCAATGTGATAAATGTACTAAACACTATAAATACCAGAGTGGTTTAAGTAAGCATAAAAACAATATTCACGGTATTGAGGATATTCCTAGTCAAAATGACAATGTTATGAGTATTATGAAAGACATTCTAAAGACACAGTTAAGTATTTTAACACAACAACAAAAACATAGTGCATCGTTAATGAATGTAAATCACATTGTTAACCAAGGTGTTTATATTGATAAACAAGTCGTTAATATCAATGTATATCTTAATGAAAAATGCAATAATGCTATAAGCCTTATTGATTTTATAAATAATTTAAATCTTACACTGGACGACCTCAAACAAACTCAAAGTTTAGGTTATGTGAATGGTGTTTCTAATATATTAGTAAATAAACTCGTATCGTTAAAACCAACTGAGAGACCAATTCATTGTGACGAAACGGGTAAAGAGTTTGAATTTTATATTAAAGAAGATAGTAATTGGATGAAAGACATTGATAGTAAGCGTATAGATTGGAGTATCGAAAACATAACGAAAAAACAGATTGAAATGCTAACCTTATGGGAAAAGAGTCATCCGAATTGGATGAATTCTGATAACGAATTAGAAACATATCTCGAAATGGTTAAGTTATGTATGGGAGGTTCGTGTCCAAACGAGATAGAGAGAAACAAGGTATTAATCAAACGAGCGTTAGCCAATGGTGTCAAAATAGAAGACATATTATGTTTATAATTTACCTTTTTTCTTCAACGTTTTGGCAAGACGGCCATTTTTATTTATACACCGTTTGGTTTTAGGGTTTATTACTTTATTAGGAGGGCATTTTTTGGTGGCATTTTTTGGTGTTTTGGATTTAGACGCCGATCTTCTCAATTTTTTTAATTCAGATGGGAATTTTTCATAATAAGGAGAATCGGACATCGAATGAGATCCCCGACCTTTCACATAGTGAGGACTGCTTGAGCGGTTACCAGATGACATTATAATAAGCTTATATTTTATTATAAGGTTAATGTCTTCAGACCAATAAGTTTTCCATTATAATTTTATATCGTTTAACAATATAATCATGGCCTTTACGCGTTTTCACGATGATACTTGTAGAATAAACAAGCAAGTTGAAGAATCAACAGCACCTGGAAGATATGCTTTCCAAACACCAGGACCTGGTTCTCATGTTGCATTTGAGACCAATCCTTACTATCGATTACAAAAATACGGCGCTAATTTAACATCGAATTCTCTCAATGTCGAAAATGATTTACGGGGATTAACACGTCCATTATCGAACGACTGTTATAATTATCAATCCTATGCGGAGCCTTATAAACGTATTTCCGGTGGTTTAGGTGTTCAGCACAGTGCGGTTGAAGAATCAAGGACCGTTTTACCGGCTTATATGATTTTGGATAAAGATATAACAGACTATCATTTTAATAGTTTGTTATATGATGCACAAAAGGGGGCAAAAAATGCTTTTTTTTATAGTAATAATAGTTCCAGAGTAGAGAGTAAGAACACATTTGAAAATACGAAATAAGTAATTTAATAATCATATTGGATATTACCTAAAATATATTTATTTTCCGAAATTCTGTGTAAGTTGTTTTTGTGTCGCGTTGGCTACACTTTCAGTTAGGTTTCGTTGAGCCTGGATTTCTTCTTTCAACGACTGAATAGTAGAACTGAGAACACTGATTTCCCGTTTTTGATTTTCAATCTGAGCTGTCATTGAACTCGTATCTACTAGATGTTGTAGTTTGCCGGTTTCCAAACGAGCATTTAATTCCTTGTGGAGTTTCGCTTGTAGTTCTTTTGTAATTTCATCTTGCTTAGTACGCATTTTTTCCAACTCATTTTCCATTTCATCATAAGTGAATCGATCAACAACAACGCGGTTGTATTTGCTTTCAAGAACTTCTTGGAGCTGATTGACTGTGTGAGTGCTATATGCTGAATCAAGCTCTTGTTCAAGTTGTTTGTATTTTGTTTCCAACACATAGGTACGTTCGCTAAGTTCATTTTCTAGTGTAAATTGCTTTTCTGTATAAGTCTTGTTGAGTTCATGTAGGTAATTATAACACTCTTCGTTTTTTGTTCTAAGTTTGAAATCCATTTCATTGAGTTCATCTTCAGTATAATTAGACAGTGAATCGAAATTCGTATTAAATTCCTCATGGTCTTTAGACAAACGCTCGAGTGTTTTCGTCATTTTCTCAAGAACACGGATTAGTTTTGTATTGTCTTGTTGAAATAGTTTCGTATTAATAGAAGGAGACGGCAATGACGTAGGTTTTTTCACAACTGGCTTTTTAGTTTTAGTAACGACTGTATTCGTGTTAGTATCGGGTGATGTTTCCTTTACAACTTTTTTGGGCGGCATAACTGAATATACAAACTGTAATATATTTAAGTTATAATACTAATGTATTTTAGTTATACATTTAAACAGGTTTATTTAAATGGACAGTATAATGGACAAAGGAGTATGTAAAGAATGTAATATATTATTGAAAGATGTACGTTCTCTCGAGTTGCATCGTTGGGAGTATCATCCTAAAAACGAAATGGAATCTTATTGGAGTCAGCTAAAAAAGAGTGGTAAGTTATATTCAGGACATTACACATTGGGGTACCAAGACGATCCTTATTATTAGTTTTGAGATATAAATATAAAATATAAAAATATAGTAGTCATAATGGAAACAGCATTGTTAGCAGGATTAGGAATGGCAGGTGTTTATACCTTATCTAAGAATATCAGTCCGTTAGACAATAAGCAACGTGGAGACCCGTATTTACGACAACCACACCCACATTACAGTAATAATCCGAGTAATTATCAGGGACAACATCAGGGGAATAGTCAGTTAGAACGCAACACGAATCATTCTATCGTACAAGATAAAACAAGTATTCACGATTATCATAATCCTAATCAAACGACGGATAAACTGTATGACATGGATAATTTTAATGCTGTAGGTACTCGTAATATAAAACAAGGAATCCAAGGCAATACTGACTTTACGAGTCTGTCTGGCGAACCCATGAATACCAACACCTTTAACCACAACAACATGGCACCTTATTTTGGAAGCAAGGTGAAAGGTGTAGGAGCCAATGTGGATACCAGCGAGTTATATTTGGATCGTAAAGTAGGTATGGGTAGTCAGCATTTTAACAAACGCGAACAAGCTCCTTTATTCAAGCCTCAGAAAGATCTGGCCTGGGCGTCGGGAATGCCTAACCAGAGTGATTTTATACAAAGTCGTATGAATGCTTCTAATGTTCATAACAATACTAAACCATGGGAAGAGATTCAGGTGGGTCCATCTTTATCCGGGAATGCTGGTGTTAATGGTTCAGGTGGTTTTAACTCTGGTTTGGAAAATCGTCAGTCGTATTTACCTAAACGGGTCGATGAATTACGGGTTGAAAGCAATCCAAAGGTTTCTTATCAGTTGAATAACCATGAAGGTGCCGCGACAGCCAATGTTAAGAACCATAGTATTATGGGTGAATATAACTATTATGGACCAGATACTTATTTTGTAAATACTCCTGATCGCTATTTAGTGACGACTGGGTTAGAGAAAAAACAACGTGGTCGGGGAATACATGACATGAAAGAACAGGCTCGAATAGAAACCACGCGAGAATATCAGGGTGGTGCTGGACAGAATGATGTCCGGGCAAGTATGGCTCCACACAATTATCAAGACCCTAAACGAGAGCATGTTTATGGGTCAGTTGAAGGACCTGCTTACGCGAATAATAAAAGTGATCCTACTGATAATGATTACAGTAGCAAGGGTTTTAATGTCATACCAAACAACCGTGCGGTAACGCAACAAAAAACGGTTTTCGGAACAGTTAAAGGTATTTTTGAAGCTATGGTATCGCCTATATTGGATACTATGAAACCCACGAGAAAAGAGACGATTCTGGGAAACATGATTGAGAGGGGGAATGTTGGTACAATAGACAGCGATGGTATTTATATTGTTAGTCCGGAATTAAATGCCCGAACAACCTATAGGGAAATGAACCCTACCGGGAAACAACATGTATTTGTAGGAAACCAAGACGGTAATAATAAATTTTTAGGAAACACATCGTATATGGATGAACCATTACCCCAACAGCGCGATACTACTACCCGAAGTTATACCGGTACTGTAGGTGATGCTAGTATGGGTATTCAACATCAATCGCATGTACGGGATAACCAACGCAATAATAACAATCGTATTTCAGCCGCATCACAGGTTCATGGAAATACAAATATGTTTAATAGTGAGGTGAATGGTACTCGTAATACATCTCGGAATACCTATAATTACAGTAATTCGGGTATGGCACAACATCACAAAGGTATGTTAGGACCAGAAAACTACGCGACAGTCACCTCACAACCGTCTGATTACCGCGATAAAGATTATGGTGATCGTATTAACCCAGACTTATTACAGGCCTTTAAAAGTAATCCTTATACTCACAGTTTAAACAGTTCAGTTTAAACATAAGTTAGGTAATTTATCGTTTTTATATTAATTTAGACATTAAACATATTTAATATCAATAATGATATTCGCAAATAACATTATTGATATTGTTAAATCACATAAGCAAAATAATACCGTCGAATCTATACCGAACATGTTGTTTCATGGTAATTCATTATCTCTTATAAACGAATATGTAAGGAGTATTTGTAGAGTATTAAATGAAACGATTGAATTGAGAAAGAATCCTAATATTCTTATTATAGATTGTATTTTTAATTCGTCTATAATTAATATACGCAATAATGTACAACATTTTATTAAGAGTCAATATAATAAAAAACACGGTTTTAAAATAATTATTTTTAACCATTTGGACGAATTGTCTGACGAAGCCCAATGTGCCTTACGTGTATTAATGGAGCAGAATACCAGTAATCTGTTTATAGGTATAGCATCCAGGTTAAACCATATTGTTGAACCAGTGGTATCGCGAATGATGACTGTTGGTCTAAATAGCTACAATAAAATACCACCCCAACATCGACAACCTTCTACAAAAGTAATTGAAAAACGGTTATATGATTATAAATATGGTGTATATACACATTGGTTATTTGTGCCATCTGAGAGAAGCATGGATATTATTATAGGACATTTTTACAAAGTAGTTGATGCTATTAATAAATTACCATCTTTAACCGCAATTGAACGCCTGTTTAAACAGGCCGAGGGCAGTATTCTGAGGTGCATTCAATCTCCCGATGTAGGCGGTTTATTGAAACAAACATGTTTAAATCCTAGCAGGATTGACCGTCGTTTATTTATATGTCATCTATTAACAAACCATCTGGTTCTAATGAAAAACATAAAGTAATAAACGCGGTTATAGATTTAAATACTTAACTTCACATATAGCAATTATGGATGATTATAATATTACAAGCCTTTACGAATCCCAAAATGAATGGGTCGCTAGGTTGGTTAATATATTGACACCGGAGATTATTACAGGGTTTAGGGAAATGTTGAGAGAAGCAATGAAATTATGTAATACTAACAACGAAGACGCTAAATATCTAATGACAATGCAGAATTTTATGTCGAGGGTTCCCAAGTGGAATGAAACTATGATTCAAGACGAGACCAAACGTATTATTGAGGATACCGGTTGCACTTATCTGGACGATTTAATATCATGTGTTCATATAATACAATTAAAATGCTTATCTTGTATTCGTGTAAGTCAGCAGCAAAAAAAGGTTGATATTGATATTCCTAATCTGAATATGTTTATACATCAGGTTTATATTAATTCAGCCAGAAAATTATACAAGAACGTTTATTTGTTTGAACAGGGTGTGCCACCGTTGGAGTTTCAACGAAACCAGAATATGATGGAAACAATTATTAAGGAAAGTATTGTTAATACAATACGAGAAAATGTGCCAGTTGATAATCTATTACGGGTTTATTTAGAAAATCAGGGTAGCGAAGAAATGGTGGTTAGTGAAGAAATCGTTGAGGAACGTAATGAACCTGCTACGCCCATAGTTACCCCGTCTGTTTTACAAGAGCGATTAAAAGAAGAAAATACCGATAGATCGGAAGAAAGCCCTATTGAATTGGAACCTATTCGATTGAATGTGGTCCTGGACGAGTCTGAAGTCTCTCGGCCAACGACACCAATGTCGGCCGATATGCCTAACGGAGGCCGTTTGACCTTTTCAAATATAGATAAAGCGTTAAACGAAGATAATATTGAAGAAGAAATAACAGCCTCTAAGGATATTGAGCGTCTGGAGAAAATAAGTAATCAACGTTATCAAGAGCGGTTGGCTATGGAAGAGGAAGACGATGATAGTGATTTGGAAAAATTACATATAAACACGAACGAATCTCTCAATATCGAAACGCTTGGGTTTGTGGAGATACTATAAATACGTAAAAGACATAGAATTAAAATAAAAATAACGTTTAAACGGATCAAATGGAGACGTCGATGTATATTGTGTTTGGAACTTGTGTAATGTTTGTTATATTAAATGTGTTATACACAAATTATATTTCTAGTAAATCTATTAATATTAAAGATACTTTATTTAATACGATTATTGTAGGGGCAAGTGTATATGGTAGTATAGAACTGACCCAAACTGTTTTACCATCTGTCGGTATTTCATTAGGTGCTAAGTCCGGGGGTGGGTCAATGATGGCCTTTACCAACGATCCTTCTTTTTAAATAAAAATCAATTGGTATCACACTATCAAGACTATCTAAATGTCGCTCATATACCCGTCATCAATATCATTTTCATCACTACCATACCCCTCGTCATCGTAATCCTCGTAATCCTCGTCCTCGTCCTCGTCATCTTGAATAAACGCCTCGTTTAGAGGGTCAGCCAACAGTTCTTTTTCAAATTTGTCAGAGTCCAAGCTAAGACCATCGTAACTAGTCTCCCACATCCACCAGGTCCAAAGCGCGTCAATCAGAGCCGCCCCGGGAGCAACATTGCTGATTAGGTTTTTGAACAACACCATCATTGTATCGTAAATATCCATCTTGATGTTGTCTTGTGAAAACTCCGACTTCAAAAAGGGGTAAGCATAACGTAGCTCAGACGTCCGGTAGAAAATATCCAAGAGGTGGAAAACCAACAGTTGTGTGGTAGGTTGGCACACCGCCTTTAGACTATCCATAAACTCCTTGGTGGTAGGCAAGGGAATAATACACTCTTCACCGTTCGTCATTACTGTAGCCCACCGCAAATGATAGACCAATTGTTCGATATTACCTTCAAGAGTATGTTCAATGGCATATACCTGCTCACTGTTCATGATAATCTCACATCGTTCTTGGATTGGTAATTGCTTAAAATGAGACAACTTCTCGTTGTAGTCAATCGACAACTCTTCATCGACAAAAGGTGGTTCAACCACCAAGACTTGTGGTAGTAGGTCGGGCTGTTCTGGCTTGTTAAACAACGCATACTTGTAGTTGGCGTAGGTCTCCATGACGTTATAATCGGTGAGTTCAGCATTCATTGTGCTGATTCTTGAGTGAAAACTTGAGTTTCGAAATTACATTAGTATATATAAATAGTTATTAATCAATTTTAATAACTATTTGTATGTGGTTTTATTACATTTAATTATGACTTGTTAAAATAGATATATTATATATGGATCACCAAGATAAATCAACCGTCTGTAAGGGTAAAAGTGTGGATGATTGTCTAAAACCAATGTGCAATTACGTTAATACAGACGAACGA
>Ga0307933_1000250_pt1 | contig 51896 bp, 40 predicted proteins | sample OrgLakmetageno88_FD_201811 | JGI IMG/M metagenome (GOLD analysis project Ga0307933, IMG submission 201811) | Saline water microbial communities from Organic Lake, Antarctica - #88 | ecosystem: Environmental > Aquatic > Non-marine Saline and Alkaline > Saline | place: Antarctica: Organic Lake... | reverse complement strand
GTGTTGGGCATCCTGAGCTGGCAACCATTGCGGTATCGATTGCTTGTCCTCTCGATTTTGGTCCGTCTCCGGCGATGGGATTATTTACAGGGGTGGATAAAAAACTGGCGAACCAGATTTTTCCAACTGAATACATTCGGACGACCATACCCGTCGAGGCGGGGCAGGGTGGCTGCCCGGTTCTTGATCTGAATGGCCGCTTTGTTGGCATGTCCGTGGCCTCCATTCCAGAACTTGGTGGCAGCTATTGCCTTCCGGTGGATGCATTGGTTCGGGTAAGAGACGACCTGATCTTTTCGGGTAAGATTATCCAGAGCTGGCTTGGTTTTGAGGTAAGGGCTTGGCTAAACGATTTGGATTCAAACGAGGTCATCTTATCGAAAGTGCATGCTGATTCTCCGGCCGCCACGGGTGGCCTTCGTGAAGGTGATCGCCTGCTCGCTATCGGGGGGCGGTTGATTGACGAAGTGACAGACGTCAGAGGGGCTATTTTCTTCACTCGCGCCAACCAGTTCACCACGATTAAGTTTGAGCGCGATGGTGAGGTGAAAGAAGTTTCTGTAAAGACCTTGCCTAGGCCTGAAAAGCAACCCGAGATTGAACTATCTGAAGAAGCTGAAGCGGAGTCCGCCGTATCGAGTGACGGTGCAGCACCTGCAAGATCTTCAACGCCTGCGGAATAATCATTTATGCAGCGGCGGCTTGGCTTGCTTGAGGGCTAGTTTGTTTCCCCGCAGGTCGACATACAGCTCGCCCGCGAGCGCTTCACAATTTACGAGCGCGCTGCCTATGGGAGTGCCCATCATCGGCGAAAGCGTGCCGGAGAGGACCCGTCCTACCGGCTCGCCGCCTTCGTTGATCACTGGTGTGCCCTCACGTGCGATACGGCGACCCTCCAAGGTAAAAAACACAACCTTATTGGGCAGGCCGGATTCTTTCTGCTCCGCAAGTGCTGCCTTGCCGACAAAGTCTTCTTTATTGAACTTAACCGTCCAAGAGAGCCCTGCCTCCAGAGGTGTTATTCTATCTGAAATTTCGTGGCCATAAAGCGGAAAGCCCGCTTCCAGGCGCAGACTATCCCGCGCGCCAAGCCCACAGAGTTTGAGCCCCTCATCCTTTCCTGCTTCCAGTAAGGCCTCGGCAAGATCTTCTGCCGCGTTGGGAGCCACATAGATCTCAACTCCATCCTCGCCTGTATATCCGGTGCGGCATATTCGTATTTGAGCTCCATTAAATGTCACCGATAGGTGATTAAATCGCTTAATCTGATCAGCTCCTTCCCAGCCAGCTTTAGCAAGAATATCCAGCGCGCGTGGGCCTTGAAGTGCAAGCAATGCAAAGTCTTCGGAGCGATTCTTAATGTCGAGATCGAGATTCCATTCAGCAGCTTTGGTTTGGAACCAAGCGAAATCTTTTTCGATATTACCTGCATTTACGCAGACAAGATATTCTATCGCAGAGATGCAGTAGACGATAAGGTCATCGACGACGGTGCCGTCGTCGGCGCACATTGGAGAGTAGATCGCTTTGCCCTCTGGCGCGGCTGCGATTTCATTGACAAGTAAGCGATTCAGAAAAGCCCCCGCATCGGGTCCGTGCACATGAAACTCACCCATGTGGCTGACATCAAATAGACCGGCGGCCTGGCGCACAGCTTGGTGTTCTTCCAGAATGCTCGTGTATTGCACCGGCATGTTCCAGCCGCCAAAGTTAACAAAACGAGCGCCATATTTGGCATGAAAGTTGTGGAGTGGAATTTCTTTTGGGTCCGGCATCTTATAACTGAGTTAAGTATAATTAAATTATTGCGAAGTTGACTTGCTAAGGCCGTCTGGATGGCTTGCCTAACAATATTCATTAACTGGTCAGCACAAGTCTAGACCGTAATTAATAATCGACATTAAGCTATGGAAACCTCCAATACAGAATTACGCGAAAAGGCCCGCCATTACATCGCTGCCAGTGAGCAGGATATCGCCGCCATGTTGGATGCGGTAGGCAAGCCAGAGCTGCAGGCTTTGTTCGATCATATTCCGGCAGGCAGCCTCTTCAGTGAGGCGCCGGATCTCCCGGACGAACTACCTTATGATGACTTGAGCGTGGAACTGGATAAAGTCTCCCGTAAAAACAGGACAGGGCTTAGCTTTCTCGGTGATGGTTTGTTGGACCTACAGCCATCCCCGGTGGTCGAAGATATTTGTAATATTCGAAATCTGACGACGGCTTACACGCCCTATCAGCCGGAGCTCAGTCAAGGCACTTTGCTGGCCCACTGGATCTATCAATGCTCGATGGCACGCTTGACGGGCTTTGAGGCTGTAAACGCCTCGCTCTATGAACGTTCAACTTCGATATTTGAAGGCATTTGCGCCGCGATTCGAATGAGCCGCAAGAAGGATACAGCAATTATTCCGGAAACCCTCTATCCGGGGGATATAGAAGTGCTTGAGACTCTGGTCGAGGGCATGGATGTGAGACTGATTAAGGTGGCCGCGAATCCAAGTACCGGCCTCATTGATCTGGATAAGCTTGAACTCGCCGTTGAGGAGGCTGGTGAGCAGCTTGCTGCGATCGTCTTCCCGCAAGTGAATACTTTTGGCTTGCTTGAGGAAGTTGATGTGTTAACCCGCCGCGCTGCAGTGGCTGGTGCAAAGTCTATCGCCGTCATAGATCCTATCCTGCTCAGTCCTGGCGGATTGAAGCCGCCTTCCGAATTCGGTGATAATGGTGTCGATATCCTGGTTGGAGAAGCACACCATCTGGCGCTTGCCCCGAATTTCGGGGGCCCCGGGCTAGGACTCTTCGGCGTTCGCTTTTCGCAGAAGGATCGCAATGGTGTGCGAGCCGCGCCGGGCCGGTTTATCGGAAAAGCGCGGGATAGCTCAGGCCGGGAGTGCCGGGTCGGCGTGCTCTCGACGCGCGAGCAGCATATCCGCAAGGATAAGGCGACGTCCAACATCTGCTCTAACCAGGCGTTTATTGCGACGATCATTGGAGCGGCCCTCCTGGAGCGCGGCGATGCTGGTCTTGAAAAGATTTTGAATACGATGCGGGCTCAATTGAAGCAGGCCGTTGAGGCGCTGACTCAGTTTGAAGGCGTAGCGCTGGCCTTTCCGGATTCAGTAAGTTACCATGAGGTGACACTGGAGTTGCCGGGTTCGGCGGTTGAGTTGCTCGGGCAGGCTCATAAGCAAGATATCCTTGCCGGGGCGGATGTTTCAGGGCGAATCGTAGGTGGTCGTCATCTCTTAAAGTTGTCTTTCAGTAATCGTGAGCTGGATGTTGAGCCGCTTGCAAAAGTCTTTGAGGCAACATACGGCAAGCCTGCAAGCAAGCCAAGTGAGTTGAAGTCACCGAAAGGAGACTTTCTGCGGGTCACTCCACCGAACCTCCCCAGTTACGAAGCTAAGGAGGTCGTCGACTATTATAAAGAGTTAGGTAAGTTGAATGTAAGCCCTGATGACGGTTGTTACCCCTTGGGCTCCTGCACGATGAAATACAACCCAATGATCAACGACTGGGCGGCTGGCCTTCAGGGCTTTACAGATATCCATCCGCAAGCGCCGGTTGAAGATGCGCAGGGGTCACTGTATTTACTTCATGAGATACAGGAATGGTTTAAGAAGATTACCGGACTAGCGGGCGTCACCACGCAGCCTCTGGCAGGTGCTCAGGGTGAGCTGGTTGGGCTAAAGCTGTTTCAGGCTTACCACCGTGACCGGGGTGAGCAGCGGGATGTCATCCTTATTCCCAAATCTGCCCATGGCACGAATTTTGCCACTGCTACGATGGCCGGTTTCACCGGTAAACGCGGTAAGATCGTTTATTTGGAAGCCGATGTGGCGGGCCGCGTCTTGAATGAGGATCTTGATCGCCGCATCGCCGAATACGGCGACCGCATTGCCGGCGTAATGATCACGAATCCGAACACTTCAGGTATCTTTGAGTCTTCGTTTAAAGAAATCGCAGAGAAAATCCACGCGGTTGGTGGTTTGGTCTACATGGACGGCGCGAACATGAACGCGATTGCAGGCTGGGTTGACCTCGGTAAACTCGGTGTCGACGCGGTGCACAACAATCTGCATAAAACATGGACGATTCCTCATGGCGGCGGGGGGCCCGGCGACGCGATGGTGGCTGTGAGTGCAAAGCTTATGCCTTATTTGCCCGGCTATCAAATTGAGAAGAAGGGTGAGCTTTATCTTCCGGTTAAGCCCGAGAAGTCGATCGGCTCCTTCCATCGCCACTGGGGCAACTTCGCTCATAAAGTGCGCTGTTATACTTATCTGCTACGTCTTGGCCGCGAGGGTGTGCGCCGTATGTCTGCCGTTGCGGTGCTTAGCGCCCGCTACACGCAGAGCCTACTGGATAAGGAATACGCGCTGCTGCCGACCGGTGCCGATGCAGAGCCCCGGATGCACGAGTTTATTATTACGCTTCGTGAACAGGACTATGTGCACCTCGAATCGGTCGGCTTACGAAAGAGTGATTCAGCCTCCCGCATAGGTAAGCTCTTTCTGGACTTTGGTTTCCACGCGCCGACCGTTGCTTGGCCGGAGCCTCTTGGGCTCATGATTGAGCCGACTGAAAGTTACACCAAAGCCGAACTCGACCGCTTTGCGGATGCGGTAAAGGCGATCCGCCGATTGATCGTGGAGCATCCACAAACTCTGGTATCTGCACCGCACTTTACACCGATTGATCGGGTGGAGGAGGTCGAGGCCAACCGTGATGTGTGTCTTTCAGAATCGCTTGATGAGCTACCGCCAATAAATCTACCTCGAATCTCTACCCGGGAACTGGCTTTAATGCCAGTTCAGGAGATTTATGATAAGATTGTTGAAGCGGCGAAATCAGCAGCATAGTTGTCTTAAATATGCTCATTGCTTTCTTTATCGCTCTTGTCGTTGGAATCGCCGCTTTGTATTGGCTGGTTTTAAAGAACTCGGCGGAGAAGATCGCAGCACAGTATAGCATTCTAGCTCAAACACTGGATCTCGAACTCAATCAGCCTGAGCCAAAAATGCGCGGCTTCATCCGGCCAGAGCCGTCGGTCTATGGGCGGCATAAAGATCGCGAGCTATCCATCTCAGTGCCGGGCAAGGGCCTGCAAAATACGCGGCAGATCGAAACCGTTCTGAAGCTAGAGGTGGCTCATAAGCAATTCGCAGCGCAGCTCACTGCCAGCGGCCTGCTCGGTGGCTTTCGTCAGCGCGACAGCGGCGGGATGAAGCGCTGGAAAGGTTCGGACGAAGTCTTTGCCGCTGCGATAGATGCCAGAACCCACGATGCGGAAACGCTCAGCCGCTTGATTGATCCGGGCACAGCTCAGTCGTTGATGGCTATCCTTAAAGCTGGTAGGGGCACCATCTATATCGGTGGCGGAATCATGGCTTATGCCGAATTAGGCCTGATTGCCAACGACTCTGTGCGTGAGCGCTTCGAGTCCGTGCTCGCTCTCTTCATAAACATGGCCGAAGCTTTGGAGTCATCATAAACTTCGCCTTTTTTAGATACTTCAAAAATTTCTTCTAATAAACCCCTGCCCCCGTTCGTCATACCATAACTATGAAATGTCTTAAACTACTCCCTCTCACCGCAGCGCTCTTAGTGGGCTCCGTTCAGGCCGAACCTCAACAAGCATCCCAAGCGACAGGCCCGGCTATCACGGTTTACAATCAGAACTTTGGCGTCGTTCGCGACGCAGTGCCGCTCGATCTGGACGGTGGCATCACAGAAGTCAGCTACAGTGGGGTCACTTCACAGCTGGAGCCGGAATCTGTTGTGCTGCGCGACCCGGAGGGCAAAGTGCAAATCCGCGTAGTCGAGCAGAGCTACAGGGGCGACCCGGTCGACGAGATGGGCCTCCTGCAGATGTTTGAAGGCAAGACGATTGACTTTAAAAAGACCCTCGACGGCAGGGAAGTTGTGGTCGAAGGCCGGATCATCCGAGCGCCGAAGCAAGTGATGGCGAAAAACCAGCATGGAGGCACCTATCAGAAGACGCTTCAGCCTATTATCGAAGTGGACAGTCAACTCGTAACCTCCCTGCCCGGCACACCGCTCTTCCCCAGCTTGGGGGACGACTCCATTCTTGAGCCGACCCTGAGCTGGAAACTCTTCAGCCAAGAGGCAGCCAAAGTGGATGCGCAGCTCAGTTACTTGACTGATGGCATGACTTGGAAATCTGACTACAACCTCGTCCTCCCCGAAGCGGGCGACGAAGTCTCGATGACCGGGTGGATTTCAATTGAGAACAACACCGGCACCACTTTCAAAGATGCTAAGATCAAGCTGATCGCCGGCGATGTGAATAAGGTGGAGGAGAACAGGCAGCCACAATCCAGAGGACGTGCTATGGAGATGGCTATGGTCAGTTCGAGAGCCGCCCCCGAAGTGGAAGCCAAGAAATTCGACGAGTTCCATATGTATAGCCTGCCGCTGGCAACCACTCTGCGCGACCGCGAGACTAAGCAGGTCGAGTTTGTCCGTGCAGAGAAGGTGCAAACAAAGAAGCTCTATGTGTATGAGGGCTTTCAGGGACGCTTCTACGGCGGTATGAATACAAACCAGAACTATGGCCAGAACGCCCAACCTGATGTAGCCATCTATCGCGAATTTAAAAATAGCGAGGAGAATGGCCTCGGTGCCGCCCTGCCCGCAGGCCGCACGCGATTCTACCGGATGGATAGCGATGGCCAACTGGAGTTTACCGGAGAGAACACCATCGACCATACCCCAAAGAACGAGACCATACGGGTCTACCTCGGCAACGCCTTTGATCTTGTGGGCGAGCGCAAGCGCACGAACTTTTACAAGCATCCCAGCCGCGATTTAATTCGTGAGACCTTCGAAATTGAAATTCGCAACCGCAGTGACGAGGACGTCTCTGTGCAAGTCCTGGAGCACCTCTACCGCTGGTCAAACTGGGAAATCGTGGAGAATAGTCAGGACTTTGAGAAGTCTGACGCGCAAACCATCGAATTCAATGTGACTGTAGGTGCCGATAAAACCAAGACCGTCAGTTACACGGTGGAATATACCTGGTAAGGCTTAGCCCTTCTTTTCGCAATTCGCCTTCAGCCAAGCCGTCAGTTCATCGTCGCTGAGTCGGCTGTCCGCGAGCGCAAGGATTTGGAGAGCCGCCTCTTCTTCGGTGGCGTTTAGTTGGTAGCCGTTACTCTCAAGGAACAGCGCTGCTGTTACGAAGCCGCTCCTTTTGTTTCCATCGAGAAACGAGTGGCTTTTGATCATTCCTATGCAGTAAACCGTAGCGAGCTCAATGGCAGAAGGTGGTGGTTCGTTATAACCTATTCAAGCACTTCCACAGCGAAATCGCTCATCATGCGAAAGGCGCGCTTTGCCGTTCGCTCATCGTAACGAGCACCTTCAGATTGTGCGGAGGGATCGGTGAATGAGTGTACCGTGCCGCTAAATTGAACAAGTTGCCAATCGTCGACATTACTCTTTAGCAGGGCATCAATGAAGATCTGCACATCGCTTTGTGGCACATAAGGGTCGTCTGCCCCGTGGAGCACAAGTAGCGGAATTTTCACAGCGTTGGCATCGTCTTGCAAAGTGGGGGATTTGAGGTCGCCGTGAAAGGAAACGATGCCGGAGAGTTCTTTAGAACCGGTCCGTGAGTATTCCAAGAGGGTGCCACCGCCGAAGCAGAAGCCTATCCCTAGCATTTTATCAGGGTTGATCGGATGTTCGTCAGCCAGAGACTTGAATGTCTCTATTGATAGTCCTGCACGGGCGCGCATCAGCTCCCGGTCACTACGGACAAAACCAGCGGCTGCACCTGCTTCCTTGCCATTGGTGGGGCGAATTGTGACACCATACATGTCTGCCACAAAGACAGCGAACTCGCTACCGGCAATTTTTTTGGCCTTCGCTAAAGTCGATTCGGTATCAGGCCCCATCCAATTCGGCACCATAAAGATACACGGCAGGTTTTCTGTGCCCATGGCCGCCCGCTCGTCATAGATGAGGTGACCGCGAAATGTAATGCCGTCTAATTCGTAAGCGACTTTTTCGTGGATCAACTTGGCATGAGCAGAAGCCCCTGCGGATAAAAGAATAACTAAAAAGAATGTGAGCGCCTTCATTATTCTAACGGAGCGGCGGGCTTCATGGATGTCAAATACTGCAAGTATTTTAGCGCACCCTCATGGATTTCTCTTTGCGGTAAATCTCTCTGAGCGCTTCGAAGTCCTCAAAGCGGGTGCCGGAGAGTATACAATGATCGTAGAGCTCGCGTTGTTTTATCTCGTCGCGTGCCACCCGCAAGCGCCTCTGTATTTCATCTTCATCGTCGGTGCTTCGGTGGCGGAGGCGGTTTTCGAGCTCCTCCATGCTGGGGGGCATTATGAAAACGGTCACAACCTTTCCCATGAGCAACGAATCTTCGCGACCCGCATCGCGGAAGGTGGCCGCACCCTGCACGTCGATGTTCAGTAAAAGATCCTTACCGGCGGCTAGCTTATCTTGGATTTCGCTCTTTAAGGTTCCGTAGCGGTTGGTATGTACGTTGGCATACTCGTAGAACTCGTCTGCCTGGACTTTGGCTTCAAAAGTCTTGTGGTCGAAAAAGTAGTAGTCGACCTTGTGGCGTTCACCTTCGCGCGGGGCGCGGGTTGTCGTGGTCACTACGCGTTGCACACTCGCTTCCTCTGTTAGCATGCGGTCGCAGACCGTCGTTTTCCCGCTGCCGGCCGGGCCGGAAACGATGAGAAGTAGACCACTTGGTTCAGGCGCTGACATCAAAGGGTGAAAGACATGCCGGCCAAAATAAGGCCGTAAAGGGCGAAAATGGTGCCGAAGTGACGTGGCCGCTTCTCTGATCGATAGAGCCAGTCCAGGAAGTCACGCAGTTTGTAAGGGCTGGCCCCAAGTATAATTGCGACCACAATCATAAAGTAAACGAAGCCCTTTAGAATCAGAGCGCCGACATCATACTGCATGTAGCCGGCCTCCAGAAGGGCTCCAGCGGTAAGTAGTATCAATGCCGCTAATCCACGAACTGCCAGGAAGTCCGGCACAAAATAGAATGAGCCAACAGCCGTGCCGAGGAAGAGAATAAAAAGCAGGTTCTTGTATTGGCCGAAGTCAGCTGGTCCGAGCTGCGTTACCTTGTAGAGAAACCAAACCGTTGCTGTGCCCAGCAGTAGAAAGGCGGCAGCTTGGGAACGGGGAAAGGCTTTTGCTGAAGGCGCTGAGCGCATGCCATGCCATGCAAAATGACCTCCAAAGGCGATGAGGAAGAGTCCGGTCAAAAGAGTGGCGAGAAAAAGTGACATGTCTGTATAGTAGAATGCGGAAAGCGGGATGTGGAAAGACGAAAGTCATTAAACCTGATAGTAGCTTCATCAAGCAGCACTAATTATATGCGTCATACAATTCGCTAAAAAAAGTTCGTATATGGCTTGAAAATATGCAAAAGGTGTATGATGTCTTCTAGTAGTAATAACCCAGACTTATAGTTTTACTAATTTAGCTTATGTAATCGCATAAGCTAAACTTATCTTAAATCTAATTATAATCATCTATGAACAACAAAAAAACATCACTTCTCGCCCTTGGCTTTCTGCTAGCGGGTGCATCTGTTAACGCGCAGGGAGGATTCGTCCTCTTTGGTGAGTCAGGCGAAAAGCCAGCTCCAGAAGATAAGTTTGTCCGGCCGATCACAGCTCCTTACTTCAACGAAGACTCTTTTGTGACCACAGGTTTCCGCGCCTGGTACGTGAACCATCATTTTTACGGCGATACAATCGCAGGTGATCTGACCATCATGGCTCTCCAAGCCCGACTCGCTCTAACAGAAAGCCTTCAGCTCGTCGCCTATAAAGACGGCTACTCAGAGTTCAGCAACGATACCGGTGCTGGTCTTGGCGGAAATGATGGCTTTAATGACATCGGTGCTGGCCTGAAGTGGGCTTTTATCCAAGATTGGGAAAACAACTTCCACATGGCAGCCGGTCTCGGTTATGAGTTTGGCTGGGGCGACGACGAAGTTCTGAATGATACCGACGTACTCCGCCTCTGGCTATCCGCCAACAAGGGCTTCGGCCGACTTCACTTAGGTGCAACTGTTAACTATCTCCATGCAGTTGATGATACGGATCCGCTCGGTCTTACTGAAGCCGCAGACATGATCACAGTTCATCTCCACGCGGACTACTACCTAACAGAATGGTTCAGCCCTGTTATTGGAATAAATGGCTACTTTTCTCAAGAGGATGGTCCATTAGCGTTTTCGGGCGTCGATGCGGCCACCCTCGCTGGCGGCGGAGGTGAAGACACCATTACTGGTGCTCTGGGATTTGAAGTCCGACCGTTTGAAGACGGTCTCGGCTTTCGGATGGCCTATGAGACAGAACTGACTGATAACGTGAGTCTATTTGGCCACCGTTGGACTGTTTCAGCTGTCTACGAATTTTAATTTGTTCGTTGTAGTTTGTTAAACTAAGGGCGGCCTGCGGGCCGCCCTTTTTGTTTATCGGTGATATCAATTGGACCGGGCTTGGGTTTCATTTTTAATTAAGCGCGAGTCGCCATCCAGAGAATGGGTGGCACCCGATTCGCTTGCCGGGTAACCGGCTCGCTGACTTCGATGTGCCAGTCGCGGTCCGGTAGGCTCTGCATCCATGACTCAACTGCAGCAGCTTCCTCTATGCCACCTTCATGGCCACGATAGGCGGTGACGAGTATTAGGCCGCGGGGACCTAGCAGGCTTTTAGCCGAGTTGAGGGCGCTCAGCGTTGTTTGCGGCGTGGTGGTAACCGCCTTGTCGCCGCCCGGGAAGTAGCCGAGGTTGAAGGTGATCGCAGATGCCAAAATGCCTTGCTCAAGTAAGTCTTTGAGCGCCTCAGCGTGATCGCCTTCAATGAGTTGGCACTGCGCGGATTGTCCGGCGGCTTCGAGTTGTGCACGAGTGGCACCGATGGCGCCGGCTTGAAGGTCGATGGCGATAACCGTGCCCGTAGGGCCAACAAGTTTGGCCATAGCCAGGGTGTCGTGGCCGTTACCGGCTGTAGCATCAATTGCGGTGTCGCCTGCGCACAGCAGGTCGTTGAGCTTAAGATGAACTTGATCAGTCAGGCGCATGGTTGCAGGGATGAGTTAGCAGAAGCGCCGGATGTCGGTTTCAGGGTCGAGTGGTTTGCCGGCATACAAATAGTCCATAAACTCCTGGCTAAGTTTCGGTGAGAGGGAGGCACCTTTTGAGCCGAGGCCGTTAAAAATATATAGCCCCGGTTCGGTCGGGTGGGCGCCGAGGAAAGGACGCGCGTCGCGGGTGCTGGGCCTCAGGCCGGCGGGTTGATCAAGTATTTTAAAGTCATGGGCCGCCTGCGTCATGGCCATGAACGCAGCCGTGAGCTGATCTTTGCCAGCCTCCGTTCTTTCGGCGGAGAGGTCGGCCTCGTCGTAAGTCGCGCCAATTCGGAAACTACCATCCGGGTAAGGCAGTAGCCATTTGCCGTGATGGTAGAGCTTCCCTTCTAGGTTCAGGCTATCGCTTCGGCAGAGCAAGGTCTCTCCTTTTGCAGGTGTGATCGGGAGGTGACAAAACCAGGGGTTGTCTTTCAGCATGGCCCCTTCGCAGAAGATGACCTGCTCGTAGCTTTCGCCGAGGTAGCGCCAGTTTCCCTGGTGCTTTTTAAGCTCTTCATAGTTGAAGACGCAGTCCTCGTAGCTGTCGTTTTTTAAGAAGTATGCGCGTAAGGCCTCGATGGTGAGTGGCAGATTTACGTAGGCCGCACCCTGAATCTGAAAGCCGCCGTGCGGATTGTTGAAAGTCGATTGTTCCCTCTCAGATAGCTCGGAGCTGCCAAGCACGTTTGAATATCTCGCATTTCGACTGCGGCGCCCGAAACGTTTGGCATCCTCGGAGTTGAGACTAAAGCGAACCGCTGGAAGTGGATGATATAGGCGGATGGAGAAGTGCTGCTCAATCGTTGTGTAGAAGTTTTTGGCTTCCGGAGCAAAATCATCGAAGCGCCATGATTTCGTCATCCAGCGGCCGGTTATTGGATTGATAATCCCCGCCGCCACTTTGGCTGCGCTTGGTAGCTCGGAGCTGCCAATAAGGCGAAATCCCCTGCCGGACTGCTGGAATCGCCAAGCCAGGGTGCAACCTGCAAGGCCTGCGCCAACAATAAGTGTGCGTGTTGTGGGTTGTGTGCTGATGATAGTTCCTTACCAGTAGGGTGATAACATGATTATGCTCCTCAACAAGTCGTGAAAATATTTAATCGGATATTAAATGCATTTTCACGCCGGTCAGATATTTTACCGGTGGGCAGTTCCCGGGCGGTTCGCGGTCGCTATGGCGAGGACATGGCTGAGCGCTTTTGCAAAAAGGACCTCAGTTATCGTGTGCTGGCTCGTAACTGGCGCCACAAGAAGGACGAGCTCGATTTGATTTGTTTGGATAACGAGGTCCTGGTTTTTATTGAAGTAAGGGCGCGTGCGAAGGAAGCGCTTGTTTCGGGCTACGCCTCGGTCAACACTCATAAGAAGAAGGTTTTGCAACGCGCTTGTAAGAATTATTTAAAGCAATTGCAAAATCCACCAAAACACTTCCGTTTTGATGTAATTGATGTCACACTAATCGAAGGTCAGCGTGGCGAAGTTCGCCACTACACCAACGTCCCTCTCTTTCATAAACACTACCTGCCTAACTAACCAGCCTAAGTAATGACCCAAGCCAACGAAGATGAATCCAGGCACCCTTTCCTGAAAGGATTGAGTAAGCACCGCGGTGCACCACCCACCGTCGTCGTGATTTTTGGCGCGTCCGGCGACCTGACTGCGCGCAAGCTTGTGCCGGCAATTTTCAACCTCGGCTTGGATAATCTGCTGCCCGGTGACTTCCATTTGATCGGGTATGGGCGGAAGGATATCCCGGATGACGAGTTCCGCTCAATGATGGACGAAGCCATTGGGGAGCATTCCCGCCGCAAGCTGAATAAAGATATCTGGGAGCGTGTTCGCCAAAACATGACCTATCACGCAGGTGGCTACGATGAGGCATCGGCCTTCGAGTCGCTCGCTACAAAGATTGATGACATCGAGACAAAGCTCGGGCGGGAAGTGCAGCGGCTCTTCTACATTTCGACGCCGCCCAGCGTGTTCGAGCCGATCGTTGCAAACCTCGGGGCCTCCGGCATGGCGAAGGCTCACCAGCATACCAAGTTTGCATCCAAGGTGATTGTGGAGAAGCCATTCGGGCATGACCTTAATTCGGCGCGCGCACTTAACGCTTCGATTAATGATGTTTTCGAGGAGTCACAAGTTTATCGGATCGATCACTACCTCGGCAAAGAGACGGTGCAGGATCTACTCGTGCAGCGCTTCGCCAACGCGATCTTTGAGCCGATCTGGAATCGTGAATACGTCTCCTGTGTGCAGATTACTGTGGCGGAAAGCCTCGGGGTTGGCACTCGGGGTGGCTACTACGATACCAGCGGTGCCCTGCGTGATATGATCCAGAATCACACGATGCAGCTCGTCGCCCTTACGGCGATGGAGCCGCCGGTCTCGCTCGATCCGGAATCGATCCGCGACGAAAAAGTGAAGGTGCTCAAGGGAATCCAGCCTCTCTCGCTGGACGCAGATAGCGGAGATGTCGTCCGTGCGCGGTATGACAGTGGCCTCGTCGATGGCCAACCCGTTAAAAGCTACAAAGAAGAAGAGGGTATTCCCGACGAGTCTTCGACCGAAACTTATGCCGCGCTCCGTCTCTCAATCAACAATTGGCGCTGGAAAGGTGTTCCTTTCTACATCCGCTCCGGTAAGCGCATGGCCCGCCGTGCCAGCGAGATCGCTATTCAGTTTAAGCGTCCGCCCGGCATTCTCTTTTCTGAGGGTAATAAGTTCGACGTGGCTGCCAACACCATGGTCATCAGTATTCAGCCGGATGAGGGAGTGACGCTCGTGATGAACTCAAAGATCCCCGGCCTCGAAACGCGCACTCAGCCGGTTAAAATGCACTTTCGCTATGCCACTACCTTCGGTTCAAATACGCCGGAAGCTTACGAGCGGCTGATTCTCGATGCGATGGTGGGGGACAGCACGCTCTTTATCCGCGGCGATGAAACCGAGGCGTCATGGAAACTCGTCACTCCGATCCTGGATCACTGGAAAGAGTCCGGCGAGACAGGGCTGTCCAGCTACGCCGCCGGCTCGTGGGGCCCGCGCGAGGCAGAGCAGCTAGTCGCTGCCAACGGCCATGAGTGGCGCCGGTCCGGGTAATCGAAATTTAAATACAAGGCTATGACTGATTTAATTGATGTGCTGCCCGGAATCGCGATGCCCGTGAGTGAAGTGGCTCACCGCCTCGATACCATGTGGGAGGCTGAGGCAGGAGGCGCGCCCTCAGAGTTCCGTGCCTCGCAGATGAACGTGGTGCTACACTTCGGCTGGGAGGTAAGCTCTGAAGAAGCGATCGAACGTTTCGGCGCGCTGATTCAGTTTGCCCAGCGCTACCCGAGCCGGATCATCGTGCTCTGCCCGAGTCAATCGATCAGCGACGGCTCGATGCGAGCCAAGCTGTTTAGCCAATGCTACATTGGGGATTCGCATCGGGAGATGTGCTGCTGTGAAGCATTAATTCTAGGTTATCAGCCTGACGATTGCGGGTTTCTTGGCAATCAGGTCTCCGTCTGGTTGGAATCTGATCTTCCAACCTATCACTGGTTTAATCGGGTGCCGGTTGAGCGGGTGGAGGCCTATTTTGAGAACTTACTTGTCGGTGTGCGCCGCTCGATCTACGACAGCAGCATCGAGCCCGTAGACTTTGCCACACTAAATTGGCCCGATCCGGAGCGCGTCGGTGATTTGGCAGAAGCCCGCCTACTTCCCGTTCGCCAAGCCATCAGCCAATACCTGAGTGGCTACGCGATCGAACAATTATGCAGTGGCCTAGAAAAGGTCGAGATTCGATATGCGGCTGATATGTCGGGGGAAGGTCAGCGGCTGATGGATTGGGTCAAGGACTGCCTGGGGAGCTGCGAAAAGTGTGATGAATGCACAGCTCTGAATGTAAATTACGATTTAGCTACATGTGCCGCCCCGGACTGTCGTTTAATTCTCGAATTCAAGTTTAAGGATAATCGTTATTTCCGGTGGAAAATGCTTACCGATGGAAACCTCGGGCTGATTGAAGCATCTTTAGGTAAAGGTGAGGAATCACTCACTACTCGTGTGAAGTCTCTCGGTCCCGAGCAGACAATTGCAGAAGCACTGCTCTTCTAGTTTTATTTTTCAGCCTTAACTTCTTTAAGCGCTTTTACGACGTCGTTCATTTGCTGCCCGGTCGATGCACTGAGGTCGCGCCAGACTAGAATACCGTCTTTGAAAAGGTAGGCTTGGCGACTCCAACGCCCTTTCCCGAAGGCTTTAGCAACGGACTTTTCACTGTCAGCGATAAGTGTGAAGGGCAGTGAATATTTGTCACGGAACTCCGCTTGTGTCTTTGCGGTGTCGGATGACACGCCATAGACATCAACATCCAACTCCTGAAGCTCGTCCCATCCGTCCCGCAAACTGCAGGCCTGCTTGGTGCAACCGGGCGTCATCGCTTTGGGGTAGAAAAATACCAGTGCCGTGCCTTCACTTAGGGCCTTCCCAAGGTCGATGACCTCACCGTTGTGATCAACGGTCTTTACTGGCGGGGCCTTCGAGCCGAGCTCGATTTCGTCTGCATTGAGAAAACCGCTGATAAATGAAAGAGTCATGAGGAGTAAAATGCATTTGCGCATATTCCAATATCGCTGCAGCGCGTCATCACTTACAATCAATTTTACTATGTTTGTGAGACTGCTCAGCCCGGATATGTCTGGTGCTAATTGCATTGACGGTGGGCTGGGGAGATAAGAAATAGGTGCTCATGTTACAGCGCACAATTATTTGCATATTGGCATCTGCGTATTTGGCCCTGCTTGGTGGTTGCGCCCCCGGTGGTGTCGAGGTGGTGAGCGAGATCGATGAGAAGCAGTACCAACTTGCTCAGGATTTTAAAAAAGAGGGACGCACCGAAGAGGCACTCAGCGCCTTTTTAAGAGTGGTTGATGCTCGCCGTGATGCGCCAGAGTCGCATCTGGAGGCAGGCTACATCTATCTGCGCATGTTGAAGGATCCGGTACGGGCGATCTATCATTTTGATCGCTACCTTCAGTTCAAGCCGCAGTCGGCTCAAGCCACCCAGGTCCGCCAGTTAATTGAAACCGCGGAAAAGGAATTTGCCCGTCAGCTACCGGCCCGGCCTTACGAGGGCGATTTGGAGCGGATCGACCTGATGGAGCTCGTAAAAAGCTTGAAGCAGGAGAATGATACGTTGAAGCGCGATCTCGTGGCGGCGCAAAAGCGGGTGGATCAACTGCAAAATCTTGTTGGCCAGGCTCGCCGCATGCCAGCACCTCAGCCAGGACAGGCAGGCTCACAGGTTTCGACGATCGCAAGGCAGGTGCCTACTGCGCCTGCTGTGAGTTCGTCCCCGCCGGACCCCGCCGAGGTCCCCCGCGCCTACACCGTCCAGTCGGGCGACACCTTGAGCGGGATCAGCACTCGCTTCTATGGCACGCCATCGCGATGGATTGATATCTACCAAGCTAACCGTGACCGCCTGTCCAGTGAGAACGCGCTTCGAGTCGGTAAGGAGATACGCATCCCTTAATCGCTGCCTGGTTTGACGGAAGTGCTACATTTGGATTAGCCTCTGCGCATGCGTTTTTTTGACCATAACGCGACGACATCGCAACTGCCCGAGGCGACAGCGGCGTGGTTGGAAGCTGGCGAGTTGTATTGGCTGAATCCCTCCAGCCCTTATCGTGCCGGAGCTGCCGCTCATGCGCAAATTAATGGCGCGCGCGCGCGGCTGGCGGCGTTACTGGATGTGGAACCTGGCCGTATTGTTTTTAACTCAGGCGCGACTGAGGGTAACAATGCGGTCTTCGCAGCGTGGGCGCGGGATTTTTGCACGGGGGCTAGGATCGCTGTGGCTGCCACGGAGCACCCGAGCGTGATTGAATCAGCGGCGCATTATTTTGAGGGCGGGATCGATTGGTTGAAGCCGTCGGGTGATGGAGTCGTGTGTCCCGAGGGCGTGAATCTGAGTGATGTCTCTGCCGTCTCGGTGATGGCTGCCAACAATGAAACAGGTATCCTTAATCCCTGGCAGGACTGGGCGAAGGTCTGCCATAAACGCGGCATCCTCATGCATTGCGACGCATCTCAGTGGATCGGAAAGATGCCGCTGGCGGGAATCGGGGCCTGTGATTATGTAACGGCGTGCGCCCATAAGTTCGGTGGGCCCAAGGGCATTGGTTTTTCACTCATGCCGGAAGGTGCCAGGGGTGGCCTGCTCGGTGGTGCACAGGAGGGCGGCCGCCGCGCAGGCACGGAGGATGTCCCCGGAATTCTGGCTATGGTGGCTGCTTTGGAAGCTGCTGAACCTGGCCGCGCGGAGCTGAGAGACAAATTCATTGCCGCCCTGCAGGAAGCCTTTGCGGAAGTCGAGATTGTGGGCGCCGGCTCCCCTGCGCTTTGGAATACGGCTTCTGTCATCCTGCCCGATTTCAAAAGTGCGCGCTGGATCCGTGCGCTCGAAAAACGGGATTTTCTCGTTTCGGCAGGCTCGGCGTGTTCGACAGGGAAAGGGGGACCCTCGCATGTCCTGGCGGCAATGGGAGTTGATGCCGAAAAAGCCAGCCGGGTGCTCCGCATCAGTTCCGGGTGGCAAACTTCCGAGGAGGACTGGGATGCGCTGCTCGCTGCGCTGATCGAGAGCCATCGGGAGCTTCTCGACGAAGCCGCCGATTCAAATTCGCAGGTTATTTCGATCTAAAGCTCTATGCGTTTTTTAAAATTGCGCCTGAATAATTTCCGTAACATCGAGTTTGCGGAGCTGGATTTGCATGCACCCAGAAATTTTCTATTGGGAGCGAATGGCCAGGGTAAGTCTAACCTGCTGGAGGCTATGAGCCTAGTCATGGCACTGCGTTCCTTTCGCACGCAAAACGCGCGGGCGCTTCCCCGTAAGGATATCGGACAGTATGCGCTCGTTCATGAAGTTGAACACGAAGCATACGGCGCGACTCAGATCGAGGTGCATGGCGGCCGCGAAGGGCGTAAGCTTTTGGTCGACGGTGAAACGATCAGCAGGCTAGGGGACTTTATTGGCCGCTTTCCTGTTGTGCCTCTCAGCTCATCCGACTTTCAACTATTGAGAGGCAGCCCGACTGAGCGAAGGAGGTTTCTCGATATCACGCTCTCGGCTATCGACCGTGACTATTACGATGCGCTTCGTCAATACCACCGGGGCGTCGCAGAGCGCAACCGTCTCCTCAAAAATGGGGGTTCGGATGCCGAGTTTGATGCTTTTGAAGCTGAGATTGCGTCGCATGCGGTCTGTCTGGTAGAGAAGCGACGGCAAGGGGTTCTGCGATTACGCACGGTCCTGCAGGAGGTCTACACCGGTTTGGCCGCTGCCGATGAGGGGCCGGAGATGCAGTTCCAGCCGAATGTCGAAGTGGGCGCGGCCTCCGAATTTGCGAATGTGCTGGCGGCGTCCCGTAAGCGGGATGCGCTGCTGGGAGCCACGCAGAAAGGGCCGCATCGCGATGATATCAGTATATCACTACATGTCGGCGGGGCGAAGGAGTATGCGTCCGATGGGCAGCAGCGTGGTTTGTGCGTAGCCTTGCGAATTGCACAGGCATCCTTATTTCAGGAGACGCTTCGAGTTGCGCCAGTTTTACTCGTGGATGATGTGTTGGGCGAATTAGACCCTCATCGAAGATCCGGATTTTGGAGCGCATGCCCTGAAAACCTGCAGATTATAGCCACCGGAACGGAGCCGCCCAGGGATGCGTCTGAGTGGGCTATCCAGACTGTCGCGGGCGGTCAGGTTGGGCCCCCTTAGTCCCGCTCCAATTTCAGCTCCTCTGTCAGGCTTAGTTTCCCTGAGGGGTCGCAGTTTGCCCGAAGCCCGACAAAGCCATTAGAGAAGCGATCATAGTATGGCCAGAGCAGGGTGCGGTCGGTTTCCGGAATTTGGAGCTCGTCGATGCTCTTCCGGCTGAAAAAGCGGAATCTGCCTTCGTCGATCTCCTTAGGTAGTTCATCAATCGTTTGTAGGGAATTAAAAAGAAACATCAGCCAGTGTCCGGCGCCCTCGTAGCTTTTTTCTGAAATGTAGCCGAAGCAGTGTAAGTCGGTGTCTTTTAGGGGTAGGCTGATCTCCTCCATGATCTCTCTTCTGGCGCATTCATAGGGCGACTCGCCGATGCGCATGTCCAGCTTGCCACCTATGGGGCTCCAGCACCCAAGATTAGGTGCCTTGCGCCGCTCAATTAAGAGATGCTCGCCCGCAGGGTTACGCACGAAAGCTAGGGCACTGATTTTAAATGGCAGCTCAATCGACATCCATGCTACGTGCCTCAGCAGTCCCCGAAGCGCAAGCCTCTTTAAAATTAATACTAATCCTTGTGTAAAATGGGACAAAAATATATTGCTATAGCGCATTCTGGCTCGTATCGGTTTTAGATTGCGTTAAATATTACCCAAATATTAAATCAGCCCCACTATTTTAATGAAGAAAACATTGTCCGCAGTTTACTTGTTGATCATTGCCGCGTCGTCCCTGTTCGCCGAAGAGGTGATTCAAGTGGAAGAGGTGGACTTTAATTCACTGAATGACGACTGGGTCCAAATGAAGATCGAGCTGTCTTGCGAAGAGAATCCTCAGCCCGATGCGCGGAATCCACGCTTTGTTGAGAAAATTAAAGTCAAGGTCTACCTCGGGTATGTCCGTGATATTGAGACGAGGACCTTTGATTACTACACCTCCGAGGTAGAGATTGTGATTATGGAGCAGGGTGATGATAAAAACGTCTACTTTTATCTGCCCGGCCCTATCGTCGAAAGGGATCGCTTAAAAACAGACCCGGACTTTTATTACGTAGAAATATCAGTTGATGGTAAGCCACTCCCTCCGCAAAAGGATGCGATTAGCAGTAGCATCGCCGACCTAGAGATCCTGAAAACATTCAAATCCAAAGCTGATTCGGGCAGCGCAGGAAATGACCACATACTCATGCCGATCTATATGGTCACAGGAGTGGATCTTGGCCGGGTCAGTGATCTCCCTGTCTTTTTGCGTCGCGATACTCGCGACTAATTGAGTTGGCTGTTAGAAACGACAGATACTAATGAGTAGCTCTAAACAATTAATTATAAACTGTGGCGCGAGCCATGTGACTGCCGCATTAACCGAGGTCGAAGCGGAAGGTCTCAAACTCGAGAGATTTGTAACCGTCCCTCTCGACTATGATTTTACCGATGATGACGCTTGGTTGGGCGCACTGCGATCCGCGCTTTACGAACTCTCTCACGAGCATGGTTTCTCTGGCAACGCGACAGTCATTATCCCCGGCAGTCAGATTCTGACAAAAACCATTCGCATCCCGCATGTTGAAGAATCCAAGCGTGCGCAAATTCTAGCCTTCGAAGCGCAACAGAATATCCCATATCCACTGCATGAAGTCGTTTGGGACAGTCAAGTCGTAGGGGATGATGGTGTTGAGACAGAGATTCTCTTCATCGCCTGTAAGTCCAACACCATTGAAGAGATATGCTCCAGTGTGTCTGCGGCAGGCTTTACTCCTAAAAAAATTAGTGCTGCGACTATTCTTGAGCACAATGTCCTGCGGCTGGCATATGCGGATGTTGAGGAGGACGTTCTAGTTGTGAATATTGGTGCGCGGTCAACGAACCTTTTATTCAAGAGTCAAGAGGGCTTCTTTGTGAGAAACATCCAGTTGGGAGGTAACACACTCAGCCAGAATATTGCCGATAGCTTGGGTAAGTCGTTCCCTGCCGCGGAAGATATTAAGCAAAAGTATTTCAACGAGGATCTGGAATATAGCGCAGATGATTCCGGAGCAAAACTGCTACAGGGGTCGGCCGATGCTTTTATACGTCGAATTAGTCAGGAGATCACCCGTTCGATCGTTAACTATCGTCGGCAAAGGAATGCAGCGGCTCCGCAGCTTATACTATTGTCAGGTCGTGGATCTTTGCTCCCGGGATTGGTTGATCAACTTACTGAAAGCCAAAAAGTTACTGTCGAGCATTTTGATCCGCTGCAGCTGGTCTCTCTAGGGGATCAAGTCACTTCTGATGAAGAAAGTCTTCGTGTTGAAGCGGGGGAGATTATCGGAGAGGCGACTCACAGTTTTATTTCTGAAAGCGTTGGCGTTAATTTACTCCCGGATGAACAGAAAGAAGCTATTTCGTTCCGAGCGAAAAAACCCTTTTTACTCACCGCAGCCCTCTGCCTTGCAATCGCGCCCTGGCCGACTTTCTTTGCTAATAAGCAACTGGAAGCATCTTATAAAGCGCAGGCTCAGGAGTTGCAGTCCAGAGTGATCCCGTTGCAGTCCTACCAGTCTAGCATTGCAGCAGCGCAGGAGCAAGCCCTTGCGATCAGCGAATCGATCGAGAAGGTCAAAGGCCTGGTGAACTCGAAAACAAATTGGATCCAGTTTTTTGCAAAACTGCAGGAGAGTCTCACGCAGGCGGGAGACGTCTGGCTGGATGACCTCAATGTGATTCGTGAGAAAGCAGCTAAAGGTTCAGACGCTGCACCGGCCTTCATCATTGAACTCAAGGGGCAAATGCTTGTGCGAGAGACTGCCCAAGGAGGAGAGATAGACCGAGAAATATTAACGAGGCGCATAAAAGGGCTCCAGTCCAGCTTCGAGACTTCTGAATTTATTGTTACCTCCCGTGCGCCCATGATTAATTGGGAAAGCATCAACAAAGGCTTAAATCTTCTCCCTTTCACGATCAACCTAGTGGTTGATTCATCCAAAACTCTTTAATCGCGGTGACCTTTTTTAAGAAAAATCTGCTCTTCTGTGTTGTTATCGGACTTTGCTTAGTCGCGTTTATTGGCGGGGCTCTTCTGGCCTTCAGTAGTGCCGGCAAAGTTGAAAAAGCACAGCTCAGCCTTTCAACAAGCGAATCAAGGTTGCAAGCCCTGCTTCGCTCAACCCCTGCACCGATAGAGAGTAATCTGGCGATCGCCGAGCAAAACCTGTCGAACTTGCAATCTGCGATGGCTGAAATTCGGACAGACCTTCAGCGTGGTGCGGCGATGAAAACCTCCAGTGATGGTGTAAGCGTCATCGCGGGTATTCAGGCATATATTGCCAAGCTTAACAAAGCGGCCGACTCGTATGTCAACGAAGACGGAATCGCCACACTTGTTGCTATTCCCGACGGCTTTGCGTATGGTTTTGAGCAGTATTCCAAGCAAGCGAGGCCTCCCGAGGATCCTGCCAAGGCGGCTGTGCTCGACAAGCAGCGCCAGATTCTAAGCTACCTCATTCGGGAGTTGATCGCAGCAGGGCCACATTCAGTCGACAAAGTGGAGCGGAAAATTTTCGAGATCCCTGATCAAGATGGCTTCGTTATCGATCCTGCGATTTCTTCAAGAGTGCCCGGCGCTATCGATACCACGGCGTTCCGCCTGACCTTTAGTGGTTATACCGATGCACTTCGCGATTTCCTAAACAGCCTTGCCCGCTTTGAACTGCCGATTGTTGTGCGCAGTATCTCAGTGATGCGCCCGTCAGGCAGCGAAACTGTAGTTGCCAATTCAACAAACAATGACGCCCGAAATCTATTTGCCTTATTCGGGGATGGCGAGTCAACCGCGGAAGAAACGGCGTCGGAGTGGCCAAAAACAGTCGTTGAGGAAAATATTTCAAAGTTTACGGTCGTGCTTGAATTCATCGAAGTGGTTCTACCGGACTCGCAAAACTTAGATGGCCAAGATGGCCAAGATGGCCAAGTAAGCAAAGAAAACCAAGTAGTCTCTAATCCTGCATGAAAAATTTCTACGATAAGCTTCTTCTGGGGATAGCCGGTATGGTTTTGATTGGTGGAGCTGTGCTCTATGTGCTCAAGTCAGGCGCGATTGGGGATCAGGGCCAGGGCTCAGGTGCGAGCTCGCCTGCAAGTGGCGATGCGTATCAGCCTATTTCGATTCCTGAATCCACTGCTGCCGACGCGATCTGGCCGGAGCCCATACCTCAAGCCTCGGGTGAGGAGTGGCTGTACGACGTCTTTACACCTCCAAAAATTTATGTCGATAGGCAGGGTAATTTTACGTTCATCCCACCCACGCTTCCGATACCGCCTGAACCTTTTGGAATCTATCTGGCTAAGGCACCATCAAAAGAGCCTTATCGCATTCAAATCCAAGGTTTCAGCGGAGATCGTAAAAAGCTGGAGGAATGCGTTGTTTTTCTTTTCGATAATGAGAGGCAAAGCAGGGTATTCATAAGCTTGGGGGAAGAGAATGCAGAGTCTGAAGTCAAGGTTTTGGACTTCGAAATCCAGCGGATAACCGGCGACGACAATGTCGTTGAGGTTACGGCCATCGCAACGATCGAAGACTTACGTAGCGGCGAAAAAGTTAAACTAATTGACGGTAAGACGCTTTATAACGATGAGATACAGGTCGTTTTCCGCTCTGAAGAAGATCCTGAAGTGCTCATTGAGCTCTCAGTGATCACATTGCCTGAAGAGGGGCTGCCTTTTCAGACACCTTACGCTAAATACAGGCTGAGAGGAATTAGCCTTGAAGATAATACGGTTATCGTAGAAAAGATAGCCACTGAAGAGACCGAGTCGGAAATACTCACGCTGTCCCCTGAATCCTCTAACGCACCATTAAACCCCCAACTCGAAGAAAACACACCGGCTCCCGGAGGTGAATCTGACGCTGAAACTTCCGGATTCGATTCGCTATTTTAAGATTTAATAAACAAACAACAAATTCCTGAACAAGACTATGAAACAATACCTCATCAAAAGTAAGCGCTTCACCGCAGCCATCATTGCGCTGGCCCTAGTCGCTGGTGCGCTTATCACTCCTCAGCTTCTGGAGGCGCAAACGGCGACTCAAAAAGTTCGTCTTATGGCAGACACGCTTCGTGCTCGCGATTCTGGCAATCTGGATCTAGCGAAGCAAAAAGCTGAAGAACTGATTATCATCGCTCCACAGGATGAGAACGTTCAGCGCTTACTTGCTTCAATCAACCAGGATTTGGAAAGCCAAATCGCTGGCTCCGTGAGCACAGAGCCCGCCGTATTTGGTCAGGCGGAAGCGGTTTCTGTAGAGGAAGCCATGGAGGCCGGACTTACTCTGGACTCCGAATCCGATGGTGCTGAGGCTGTCGCTGCAGTTAACGATGGTATTATCGCTGAGGCGGCGGCCGAGCAGGCTGAGCTAATTGAGGCCGCTGATGCAGCCATCACTCAAGCCTACCTACTCGCTGATTTAGGCGAATTCTCAGCAGCGAATACTGAACTCAATAATACTGCGGTGCGATTGCCCCGTAACACTGCCACGGCCTCGATCTTCTCCGCTATTGAAGAAGCGAAATTGGATATTATTTTATCGCAGGCTAAAACACTTGCGACCGCTGGTGATCTTAAAGCCGCCGAATCGATGCTCGACAGCTACCGCGAAGCGGGTGGAGACACTCGAAAGGCAAACGCGCTCGCACGCTCCCTCAATAAAGAGATGTCAAACCCCTACAATCAGGACATCGCTGAGGTGAGTCCCCAATACGTCGCACAAGCCAAGATAATTCGCGACTTGTTAACCCGTGGCCGTGCTCAATTTCTGAGCGGCGATTACGATGGTGCGCAAGCTACCTTTAAGGAGGTCGAGGCGCGCGACGCCAATAATTCCGAGGCCAAATTATTGCAAACTCGTATCGCGAGAATTTTAGGAGACGTCCACCAGCAGACTCGGTATAAAACACGTGCACAAATGCTGACGGAAGTTGACCAGAGTTGGGAGCGTCCCAAGGTTTTCGATATTGCTGAAGTAGATCCGGTCGACGTCGTCGATGCGGGTCTTCGAGAAAAGCTTAACAACATTATTATACCTGAAGTGAAATTTACCGGAGTGGAGTTGACTCGGGTGTTGGAAACACTTTCTGAATTATCGGCTGTCTATGACCCTAATAATGACGGTATCAACATAGTCCCAATTTTTAAACCAAGTGAGAATAACCCGAAGGTATCGATCACTTTGAGGAAGTTGAGCCTTGATCGCGTTCTTGAATTCGTCACTCAGCAGGTTAATTTCTCATATGATGTCGGTTCGGATGTCGTTACAGTTCAGCCCAGCGATGGGCTCGAGGGTGTTGCGAGCATGATCACCCAAACATTTAATATACCGACATCGATCAGGACTGCTATTATTGGAGTTGATCGTGGCGGCGCGACCCAAACGGTTAATCCATTTGCTGCACCCACTACATCTTCGGGCGGTAGCACAGACGATACTGCAGAGAAATTCAAAAGCTTCTTCCAGAGAGCAGGTGTCAACTTTGGTCTCACGGGTACCGATCTAGCCTATACTGACGATGGCACGCTTTATGCCACCCAAACGAAACGCAACTTAGAGCGAATGAAAAACCTTCTTCGTAGCATGGATCAAGTGAAACAAGTAGAGATTGAGGCTAAGTTCCTGGAAGTTGCCCAGAATGATCTCGATGAATTCGGATTTAACTGGGGAGTTAGCGATGGCCCTCAAACGCTCATCGAAGCGGGCTTCCCCGTCCCTGATCAGTTTGGAAATCCTTCTGTCGAATATCAGCGCCGAGGTCAGACCCAAGGTCGCACAATAAATAACGCATTTAGCACAGATACTGCCACTTCATCGATCAATATCAGTGGATTTGATCCGATATCTGTAGCGCCACCTACTCTTAACACAGCTATAGATCTCGCCTCTGGCTCAGGCGATCTATTTAATGCCTCTGGTTGGTCAGTTTTGGGTGCAGATATTCAAATGGCGATACGGGCTCTTTCGCGCAAAGCCAGTACAGATGTTATGAGTGCTCCGAAAGTGACAGTTATGTCAGGAATTGAAGCACAAATTACCGTAGCCCAAGAATTACGCTACCCGGAAAGCTATGGTGAGATTCAATCGGAAGTTGGCAACGGTGGCGGCAACAACAACAATAACAACGGCGGCGGAAGCGGAAGCGCTATTTCGATCACTGCTGCCACTCCGGAGGAATTTGTGACGCGCAATGTAGGTGTAGAGCTAACGGTGAAGCCAACAGTTGAGGAAGACGATACCATAAGCCTTACACTGAGTCCAAGTGTCACTGAATTCGAAGGATTCGTCGAATACGGCGGACCCAGCGTAGCGATCGCCCCTGGAAACGCAGGTATCCTTGATCCGATCACCGGTATACTGACTGGCGGCACGGATGCCACTGTTGTGACTGTTCCCGCTGGTTTTTATCAGCCGATTTTTTCGACCCGTAGAATCTCTACGACGGTTTCGGTCTATGATGGGGCTACGCTTGTGATGGGCGGGTTGACGAGAGACGAAGTTAAAAGTTTTTCCGATAAAGTGCCGATTCTAGGGAATATTCCTGGAGTGGGACGCCTCTTTCGTTCGGAAGGAGAAACTCGTCAGAAGCGTAATCTACTGATCTTCGTCACAGCTAACATTGTCAGTCCTGGCGGGTCGCCCTCTAATCAGGATTACCGCAACGTCAAAGCGAATTCACTTTACCAAAACCCAACAATCATGACTCCGTCCGGTAGTGTTAATCGTAACATCGACAATCTAGCAGAATAATGCCGACTGAAAAATAAGATTTACACTAATTTACTGGGAAAGCCGTGCATTCGCCGGCTTCCCTTTAGTCTTTATTAACGCGACGAATTATGTAATGTAACCTGTCAGTAAAGTTCAGGCATAATTTTCTCTTTCACCCACGCATTGCTATCCCCTCCTATCCCGGCTCACCATGTTTGCCATCAGCGCTAAAACAAAAATCCAGATCGCACTGGCAGCGGTCCTCTGCTGCATTGGAGCGCTTGTTTATCTTGGAGTCCCCGCAGGTCCCGAAAGGGATGGAGATGCTGTCACAGGTAACGCTAGCCAACCGGTAAAGACAGCTGCCGTTCAGCAATCTGCTGATGTAAAGCCTAGTGGAACGCAAACTGTAGAAAAAACACGGGGCGATACGCCGCACTCTGCGGATTGTGCGCACTGTGCAACTTCAATTGATGCGGCGGATCATTCAGCCAACAAAAGCGGGGCGCCTGTCTTAACGACGCAACCTCGATATGATTCGATTTTTAAAGAGGTTGCCCGGAATGGCGTGAACATCAGCCGATCAGATTTCGACTTTTTGGCAGGCAGTCGAGTCGGGCAAGTAGTGGAGTTGGAATTAGCCGACCGGAAGTTTACAGGGGAGGTCGCCGTCGTCCGAGAGGGGAGTCGGGCAAGAGCTTACGTGGTTGATTTTGACACGGGTAATTTGAATGTAACCGTCAACAGAATCGGGGAGTTTAAGGCCCACTATCTTTTTGAAGGTGATTCGCGCGTCGTAGAGCTTGCAGAAAGTGAAGCCGTTTCAGACACACAAAGCGCAGTGGGTGGCCTGCTGGCCAGAGAAGTTACATTGAGTGATGTGCTCTGTGCCCCCAAGGGTGCGGTGTTCCCGCTGACTGCTCCACAGCCCGTTCCACTGTCGGGACTCGTCGAGGAAGGGTCTGTTGTCTACGAACAGCCCAACGAAGTCATGGCAGCGATCAGCTTGACCAATGATTCAACTTCGGAGCATGTGTTCTTTCTTAATTTTGAAGGTGAGACGGTGACCGGTGATCCCTGGAACGTGAATTCTGGTGTCGCTACCATTGAGGCGCTGCCAGCTCCGCGTGCAGGCGACGACGAATATGTGAGAGCCATTTTCGAACGTGTGGTCGAAGACCTTGCACCTTTCGATATAAAGATAACAACCGATAGGTCGCTTTATGATGCCACGGCGACTGAAAATCGGTTGCAAGCCATCATTACTCCGACTAAAGATGCCGCGCCGAGCGCGGGAGGTGTGGCCTTTCTGAATTCCTATGCCAGCGACTTGTCTGATATTGTATGGGTTTTTAATTTAACGGAGTATGCCGCTGCGACGACGATATCGCACGAGGCGGGGCACGCCTTCGGTCTCCGGCATGATGGCACTGGCCTTGTCGAGTATTATGGGGGTCACAATGAGTCGTATGCTCCAGGCTGGGGCCCAATTATGGGCGCTACTTTTTTCGGAGGAAACAAGGAAGTTGATCAGTGGAGTATTGGCGAATACGATGATGCAAATAATAATGAGGACGACGTAGCAATCATCGCCAACGCGGCAAACGGGTTCGGTTTTAAGGATGACGACTACGCGGATGTCTTCACTGGAGGTGCAGGCGCGAACGTCGGGGCTCTTGAGGATGCTGGACCTGATCAGGCGATTGGTGCGGGTATTATCGCGAACAGCGCCGACAAAGACGTATTTGGCTTTTCTGCAGCTTTTTCAGGCCTGATCTCGATACGTGTGTCTCCTGTCGACGTAGAGGGGGGCGACCCAACACGTGGGGCAAACCTGGCCGTTGGGACGCGGATTCTAGACAGTGCCGGGAATGAAGTCGCAACCGGGTTGAATATAGGTTTGGCCGACTTGGGGTCCCTGGTCGAGGCCACACTTGATGCCGGAGTGTATTATCTTGAAGTGGATGGCATCGGCCGCGGTGATGATCCGGACACCGGCTTTTCAGACTACGGCAGTATCGGGCAATATACGATCGACGCAAATTTACCTACCCAGCCCTTAAAGATTACCAGTAGTCCTCTGGGGGGTAAGCTTGGCGAAACCATTCTCCTCGGGGACACCTCAACAAAAATCTCCAATGGCACCGATTTTGGACAATCTTATCCTTCGAATAGCCAGATCACTCATACCTATCTACTCAAGAATAACGGGCTCGACGATCTATTAAACGTAGTGGTAACGCTATCGGACGGATCCGACTTCAGCATAGTTTCGGCGCCACCCGCAACGATTCCAGCAGGTGCGATTGTTGAAATGAGGATCGCTTACGATCCTCTCCAAACTGGTGTTAACGGAGTCGATGCAGACACGGTGTCAATTAGTTACGACACATCCGAGCCCATCGTATTCAACTTTAGTATTAGCGGGCTGAGCACGCCCTCGGCCAACTCTGATAATTACGAACCGAATAACACCTATCTGAAAGCGACAAACTTGAATACGGTCGAGGATGTCTGGCTTTCCGATTATAAGGGTAAGGCGTTCTTCTCACCTGACACTTACGGGATGTTTGATTTCTACACAATTACGGCTCCCGCAGATTCTCTGGTTGAGATCGACGTGCTCTACGATTCGACTGAAGAAGGCCTCATCACCTTTCGAGCGTTTAACTTAATAAACAGCACCGCATTTTTTCTGGGCACGACGACTGAGGAAGCCGGTAAAATTAGAATTGCTGTTCCTGAAACAGCATCCTTAGCGCAGAGAAAAATCTACGTTGAAGCAAGTCATACAGGGGGCGGAACGGTCCGCAATCCGTATGACTTGAGATATAGAATAACCGAGCGGGGCGCGGGTGGTGATGATTTCTATGAGGAAAACGACACCAGAGAAGATGCCTTTGATATGACTGGGTTTGAAAGACCCCGCCTGTCTGCGCTGTTTGGTAAGGGCATCCTGAAAGACGAAGACTGGTATAAAATTGAGATACCACGGGATCCTTTTTTGCGAATCCTATACGTACGTGCTGACTTTGTGCATGCGGATGGTGATATAAATATCGATATTATACCTGATAATGATGGCTCCGAAAGGGAGTTTACCTATGGATTAGCCGGCGAGGACGAAGACTACGAGGTGCTGACTTATTTCCAAAACACGAGCATGGCTGATTTTGCAGAGGAGTTCACCGATGGTAACACAAACATCATGGGGCTTACGCCGGGCACCTACTATATACGTGTCACGGGTGATTATGATGCCGGTAACGAATATGATCTCATCATTGAGGCGAAGCAGGATGATAATTACGAAATTGTCGATGAAGTAGACCTGACTGAGAATGATTCTTCTGCCAATGCGACCCCTCTGGGCGATGCAGTTATTAACAATTGGTTTTCCAGGATTGACGGTATCGGCGTTATCGCTGGTTACGCACCGACGGCCAGTGCGGAGGACTTTCAGAATAGGGAAGACCGCGACTGGTATACATTCAGCTTACCTGACGAGGTTCTGGTTGGAGAAATGTTTATCGATTTCGATAATATAATCGCTGAGTCCAGAATCTATACTGTCTATGACGCCAACCTGCAAGAAATAGGCGGCACCGAAAACTCTGACATCGAGGAATTGGAGGAAGCACTGGCTGGCGGAACGTTTTCGATTTCTAATCCCGTGGGGCAAACGTTTTACATTTCGGTGCTATCTGAGGGGTCGCCGGCAACACTGGCTCCTTACGACTTCCGCGTCAGGCTGTCCAACTTGCCGCCGAATCGGGATGAGGTGGTCGACGATAACTACGAAGAGAATGACAACTTTACTCAACCCTTTGATCTAAGAGATAACGCTAATTTCTGGCTATCAGCCAAGGATGGATACGGCGTTAATTTGGACCAGGACTGGTTTGAGATTTCAGTGCCTCAGAATGCAGAGGATCTTACGATTGAAGCGGTGTTTAACGGCCAGCTGGGAGAACTTGGATTGTTCCTGAGCCGTAAGAACGGCCCAGTGCTATTTCGGGGCCCATTCCCTGCTCCCGAGCCGGAAGAGCCGGATCCCGACGCAGATCCCGATGCAGAAGAGGAAGAGCCTGAGGTGGTCAACAGCACCTCAATTGTGTGGGAGGATCCCGAGCCCGGGGCCTATGTGATCACCGTCCTGGGACAAAATCAGGGCAATCTGTATAACCTCTTTTGGGGCTATTCCTTAACCGAAGATAAGTATGAGGAAAATGATACACTGGCACAAGCTGTGGACCTAGCCGGACACGAAAAGAAATTGCTCAGAAAGCTCGATGGCATAGGCGTCCAATCGGACGAAGATTGGTTCCGCGTGACTGCGGGACCGGGCACAGATGAATTAAAAATCATCAGCAGTTTCGTGCACGCCGAGGGCGATATCGACATGGAACTTTATAACTCGGCAGGTCGTGTAAGCCGATCCATTACGACGACAGATAATGAAGAGATTACCTATCTGAACCCTGCGGCTGGTGACTACTTTGTGCGCCTCTACTATGGGAACGGTAGAAACGAGTATGATCTGTGGTGGGGGGCATTCACCGAAGCCGAGCTCGATGCCATGGAGCCGGACGCCTATGAGACGGATAACAATCAAGAATCAGCGACAATTCTACCTCCTTTTACTAGACTGGACGACTTAGTCAATCCGTCTGGGCCAGCAACTCAGACTGATGATGACTGGTGGCAGCTTGAGATCGCAGACAGTAATTCCGGCTTTTTCGTAGACTGCAGCTTCACTCATGCAGAAGGTGATATTGATTTCGAAATTATCGGCCCGGACGGTTCGGTGGTTATCCGCGCAGATAGCCAAACAGATAATGAGGTCGTCGATTACAACGGATCTGTCCCAGGCGGTATCTACTACATACGGGTGTATGGTGCGAATTTAGGGAATGAATACGACTTGTTCTGGGTCGATTACCGCGATGATCAGTTCGAGGAAAATGATACTTTCGCTAAGGCCGCAGACCTCGAAGATTTCAAGCAACTGCGCTTGTCGACAGAAGATTCGCCGACCCAGGGCGATGATGATTGGTATCGGATCGTCGCAGAGGAAGCAGGTTCTACTTTAGTTCTGGAGCTGACTTTTGATGCGTCAAAAGGTGATATCGATTTCGAAGTCTACGACAGTAACGAAACTCTACTTGCTTCCGACTTGAGTGCAGACGAACTCAAATACCTGCAATTTGCCTTGCCGACTACGGGAGATTTTTACATCCGCGTCTTTGGAGATGATGCGTATAATGAATACGATCTGTTCTGGAACGCTGTACCCGATGATGGATTTGAGGACAATGATATCGAGGCGGATGCGCATGTCATTAGCGGCGACGCAGGTGACGATATTGTAGGTGTGAATCTAGATGACGATTGGTATGAAATTGATCCGCCATACGGCGCAGTGAGTGTTGATCTCACATTTAATTTTGATTCTACCCTTGGAGACCTCAATCTGGAGGTATTCAACCAATTCGGCGAGCCCGTTGTTATATTTGACAGCCCTACAAATACCGCCGCTGTGAATTTTGAAGTGGACCCATTCAGTGGTTCCACTTTCGTGAAGATCTCCGGGGTTGGGAACGACTACGGCAATGCTTACACCCTGAATTGGACATCAGTCATACGCGATATCGACGAAGATAATGATACATGGGCGACTGCCACGGACTTAACCTTCGCTGAGGGTATTCCGCTGTCAGAAATTTTTGGTTATGACACCTCCGGTGATGAAGACTGGTTCCGAATTCAGCCAACCGGCACGACCCTCAACGTCTATTGCCGCTTCGACCATGCAGAAGGTGATATCGATATCGAACTGACTGATGAGAACGGCGATTTCCTCTTGCGGGCAATCTCGGACACGGATGACGAAATAATAACGACGGCGGTTACGCCTGGTGATACATATTATATTCGCGTGTTTGGCGAAACCGCCGGAAATCCCTACGATCTATTATGGAATAGCTACGATGGCGATGACGCATTTGAGGATAATGATGTATTTGCCGATGCAGCTGATATTATTGCCGCTGAACACGAATACCGCGAAGACCTTGTCCAATTGGATGCTGATTGGTATGAAGTTGAGGTGGAAGTCGGGGAAACTCTTTTCGTCGCAGAACTACTACCACGCTCTCGAATAGATGAAATGGTTCTCGAGCTCTATGATTCCGGGGAGACGCTGCTTGAGAGCATCTCCACCGCAGACGGTGACAATCGCATCGAGGCCGATTTACTTCCGGCAGGACTCTACTACCTAAAAGTCTCGGGGAATGATTTTGGTGGCACCTATGCCGTAACATGGGGTTCGGCCAGCGAAGACAACTACGAGCCAAATGATGATCTTGCCTCAGCCTACGATATCACACCAATAATGTCCGGGATCCTTTCGGATGACAGTGGCGATGGTGCTCAGTTTGACGAAGATTGGTATTCAATTACTCTAGTAGATGATTCAACCCTTTCGGCAGACTTGGATTACTTCATTGATAACGAGCCCCTGACCATGGTGCTTCTTGACGCGGACGAAGCATTTGTGGGGGGGGTCAATGCCACGAGTGCTGCAGGTAACGTTTCACTTGATGTCGATGGCTTAACTGCCGGAATATACTATTTTAAGATAGATGGCCCGAATTTAGGCGCAACATACGATCTAACTTGGACTACATACGCCGATGATGCCTACGAGGACAACGATAGCTTGGATGAACCTTATGATCTGGGCAGTGCAATAGCTGGCACTTTGTCATTAATTGACGGTGACGGTGTTCGCGGTGCTGACGACGATTATTTTGAATTACAAGTGCCCGCCGGCTATGTGACACTTGATGTGACCTGCACTTTTTCTGATGCTTCGGGTGATATTGCACTTGAGGTTTTTGGCGGCGATAAAACCAGCATCGGAGCTGTAAATACGGCTACCGACGACGAGTTACTATCGGTTGAAGTAAATCCAAGGGGAGAGAGTGTTTACATTAAGGTTTCCGGTGCGCAGGATTCTGCTGCAACTTATGATCTGATCTGGACCTTTAGTAAGGTGGATATCTACGAGGAAGATGATACCAGTGGCACGGCTGTTGATATTACTGCGGATGAAGACGATCTACTTTCGGAATCCAGTGGATTCAGAACTCAAACAGATTCCGACTTCTATGCTGTAACACTGCCGGCTGGATCACTCACGCTGAACGTGGACGTCTTTTTCACTCATGACTTGGGTAATATCGACGTGAATGTGTATGACTCAGTTCCTGTGCTGATCGATTCCGCCGTTTCGACGACAGACAACGAAACGCTTGCCACCTCCGTGAGTTCGGCTGGAGGGGTGTACTACATCGAGGTTGTTGGCGATAATTCCGGTAACTTTTATGACCTGACATGGAGTGTCGATGTCGATGACGGTTATGAGGAAAATGACGATGCCGCGAATACGGCTGACGTCTCTGCGCTCAACGGCGCACGGATAAGCACTGATCTGGGCTTGGCTAACCAGTATGATGAGGACTGGTTCAGCTTTACCACTCCGGTCGGAGCTGCTTCTCTGACTGTGCTGATCGACGAATTCTTCGTCACTCAGGGCAACATTGATTTGGAAGTCTATGATGCGGCTGACGTTTTATTGGCTTCCTCTGCAGATGGAACGACCTTCGAGCAAATTCAAATTCCGGTAGATCCTGCTGGCCAGCTCATCAAAGTTAAAGTGTCAGGGGACAACAATGGGAACACCTACGACTTGGTTTGGACGACGAACGACGACGACCTATACGAAGAGAATGATTTCGTTGAAGAATTCTACGATTTGACTGCTTCGGAAGGGGTCTGGCTCAGTGCTGTGGAGGGTCTGGCCACCCAGCGCGACGATGACTGGTATCAAATTGTAGTGTCCACCGGGGCAACGACTCTGACTGTTGAAGCGACTTTCACCCATGCTGATGGTGATATCGACCTTGAGCTTTATCGCCTTGATCCAACTGCGGATGGTGAGAAGTTGGATCCCGGCCTTGACCAGCGTAAGCCAACACTCATTTCAAGGTCTCTCACAACTACAGACAATGAGGAAATCGTTTTTGACAATACCGATAGCAGATTCGCTCCCGGCATTTACTTTGTCCGTGCTTACTTTGACAATCAGGGTAACAGATACGATCTGCGTTGGGATGATGCCTTAGTCGATACTGTTGGCGACGATGACTTCCTGGACGATGGTTGGGTCTTCGGCAAAAATGCAAATGCACCGGTTGATGCTCGATTGCTGACGCCGCTGGCCAATGCAGATGGGGACAATTTCCCGAACTGGGCCGAATATGCGCTCAATCTTGATGTTGGAGTTGCAGATACTGTGGTAGTCGACAACTCGAAGCAGGAAATAGATGGCAAGACGTTCTTCACCATTAGTTTCGTTCGCTCCGCCAGCGCGGAGGATTTAGGCTATCAGTTCATTGTTGAAGAAAGTAGCGATCTGAACTTTGACGGCAGTCGTTTTGCCGTGCAGGCAGGCCCTGCCGAAGATCTTGGCGACGGCTTGGAGCGAGTTACTTATCGGTGCAACAGTGATATGACGGAAGCGCCGAATTGCTTCTTTATGATACGTGTTGAGGCCCCAAAATCTTTTTAGCGGAAGGCTTCAGTTCTGCCTACTGAATACTGATCGCTGCTGCGGTGACAATGCCGCCGGGAAGACTCAGCTAGCGGAAAATTTTCAGCTCGGCTTGAACTGGGCCTTGTCGTTTGCCTTCATGTAGGCCTCTTCAATGGTGATAATACCATCATTCAGGAGTTGTCGAAGTGAGGCGTCCATCGATATCATGCCGGCACTGCCGTTTTGGTCTATTATGTTGCGGATGCTGGCGAGCGCATTGTTCCGAATGCAATTGGGTAGGGAGCTATGGTTGAGTAGTATCTCGTGCGCGGCGACACGTTCGCCGTCTTTTTTCTTGCAGAGTATCTGAGAAACGACGCTACGAAGCGATTCTGCGAGCATGATTCGAGCCTGATTCTGTTCATCAGATGTGAAGACGTCCACGATTCGGTCAATGGTTTTGGTTGCATTATTGGTGTGCAAAGTTGCAAAAACGAGCATTCCCATTGCGGCGCAGTTCAGGGCGAGGCGAATCGTTTCACGTCCGCGCATCTCACCGATCAAAATTACGTCGGGGTCAGCACGCATGGCTCCCCTGAGTCCTGAAGTAAACGAATGTGCGTGCTCACCGACCTCACGGTGAAGGATAGTGCTCTCCTTATCCTTGTGCGTAAATTCAACAGGATCCTCCAAAGTAATAATCTGGCGTTGGCTGGTCTCATTGATTCGGTCAATAATCGCGGCCAGTGTCGTTGATTTTCCGCTTCCGGTCGGGCCGGTGATGAGCACCAGCCCGCTGGTGTAGTTCGCTATATCTTTCAAAGCCTCCGGCAGCCCGAGTTCATCAATTCCGGCAATGCGCGAGGGAATCTGCCGCAGCACAGTCGCCATCCCCTTGCTGTTTCTGAAGATATTCATGCGGAAGCGCGCCTGACCGGTAATTTCGTGCGCTAGATCCACGTCGCCTGTCTCCATGAAGTGTTTCCAGCGATGCGCCGGAGTGACTTCTTTGAGCATCGATTCCATTGCCTGCTGCTCGATAACTTCATCGCTCAGTCGGTGGATCGCGCCATTGATACGCATCTTCGGAGGCGCGCTCACCGAGAGGTGTAGGTCGGAGCCACCCTTTTCAAGCATGTGCGTTAGCAATTTATCTAAATTGTTCATGTCGTGAATTCCCTCTTCGCCACGCTTCTAGTCCGCGGCGTTATAGATGTTTTGAGCAGCAACTTCCTCGGATATCTTCCCTTCTTTGAGAAGCTCCCTGACTGAATCGTTCATCGTGCACATTCCAATCTTCTTGCCGGACTGCATCGCGGTATCCAAGCCGGTCTCTTTGCCGTCCCGGATGATGTTGGAAACGGCGTTCGTATTGATCAGTAGCTCACAGGCGAGCACGACTTCGTTGTCTACGCTGGGCAGCAGGCGTTGGCAGAGAATGCCGCGAAGCGAGCCTGAAGCCATCGCTCGTATCTGATTCTGCTGCTTAGGGGGGAAGACGTCGAGTAGGCGGTTGAGTGTGGAAGCTGCGTCCTGGGTGTGCATTGTTGCGATGACTAAGTGGCCGGTTTCGGCCGCAGTGATCGCCATTTCGATTGTCTCCAGGTCGCGCATCTCCCCGATAACGATGATGTCAGGGTCTTCCCGTAGTGCAGACTTCAGTGCGGTGTGAAATGATTCAGTGTGCTCACCGACTTGCCGCTGTGTAACGATAGACTCGGCGGAATCCTGCATGACCTCGATCGGATCCTCCACCGTAATGATATGTTCTTGCCGAGTCTGGTTGAGCTCATTGATGAGGCTGGCCAGGGTGGTGGTCTTGCCGCTGCCTACCGGGCCGGAGACAATGATGATTCCGTTGTGGTAGGCCAGCAGCTTCTTGATGTCAGACGCATTCTTGAAACCCAATTCCTCTAGGCTCATGATGCGGTCCGCGATGACCCGGTAGACCCCGGATATACCATTCTTCTGCTCCATTAGATTGGCCCGAAAGCGCATGCGGCGACCATCTTCCTCATCTTCAAAACTGAGCGCATAGTCCATATCCCATTCAGACTCGAATTGAGTTTTTTGTGAGTCACTGAGCAGGACTAAATTCATGCGGCGGGCCAATTCATCCTCCAGCGGTGTGTTGCTCAGATAAACGATCCTTCGGTGATGACGTATGCGTGGCCGCGCCCCTCCGGTGATATGGAGGTCGCTGGCGCCGATTTCCTGACACTGCTTAAAAATGTCTTTCATGGCCTCCAGCAGTTCAGTATCATTGAGTTCTCCCAGAGTTGAAAAGACGGGAAAGTCGCCATAGCTTGTTTCATCATCGGTGGTTCGCCCTAGCAACTCCGGCAGTTCGAAGCCCTGTTCGGTGTTATTGAGGGCGGCATCGACTGCTTCGTCCAGAAAGTCCGTGTCAGTGATCCATCCTGCGTTGGTTAAAAGCTTGGCGACCGCACGGACGTCCGTCGATGGATCCAAATTTGAAGCCATGCCGGAGATCTGTTCAGCAGACAGCAGATCGTTTTCCGAGCAAAAGTGAAGTAACCAATGAATTTCTGGGCGCATTGAGTCGGGTGGGTCGCAGTGAAAATAGACGTTTTCCATAAAACGAACTCAAATTTGAAGGCTTGCAACATCTTCTTCGCAGAACAGTCGAATAAAGCTCCAAAAGGGTGAAATTAAAAGTGCAGGGTCAGGTCTTTTTATTATGGTAGCGCAGGCGTGTCCTCACGCCGCACGAAGGTTCGAAACGCCTCACCAGTCTCGTGCGGTGCCGTTTCGGCAAGCTCAAGGCCCTGAGCAGAGCCGAAGGGCGGGGACGCACTGAATAGCACTACATTAAAGGGTTAGTTCAGTAGCAGCGACTTCAGTCGCTGTAGAGCCGGGATAAAGCGGCTGAAGCCGCTTCTACGCAAAGGTAGTGCCATTCGGGACACACTCGCGCTACCCCGTAGATAAAATTGCATGGCGCAGCAGTAGGATCCTAAATTCGACACTTGCCGTTTAGAGCCCTTTTGCCAGTTTTTGACCTTTTTACTGTATCCGGTGTCTATTTAGGCCGGTTCACGAAGATAATCGAATTCATCTGCAACAGCGGTCTTATGATCAACTCCATTCTCAAGAAATTCTCTGGTCGGCACTATAAAAAGTATCTTAAAAAGTGCCTGCCTACTATCGAGCATATTAATGCGATTGAGGTCGAATACCAGTCGCTCTCCGATGAACAGCTTAGGGCTAAAACCGCTGAGTTTATGGAGCGTCACCAGAAAGGTGAATCACTGGATGATCTCTTGCCGGAGGCGTTTGCAACAGTGAAAAGTGCTGCCCGACGTATGTGCGGCAAAGAGTATGAAGTGTGCGACTATATGCTACCATGGGAAATGGTGCATTATGACGTGCAGTTTATCGGCGGTATTTCTCTACACGAGCGGCATATTTCTGAAATGGCGACAGGTGAGGGTAAGACGCTCGTTTCGACTTGCCCGCTCTACCTCAACGCATTGTCCGGGCAGAACTGCCAACTCGTCACCGTGAATGACTATCTCGCGCGCCGCGACTCGGAGTGGATGGGCCATCTTTTCCGCTTTCTTGGTCTGACCGTCGGCTGTATCCAAAACAGCATGGACCCGCAGACGCGTAAAGAGATGTACGGCTGCAATATTACCTACGGCACCGCATCTGAGTTTGGCTTTGATTACCTGCGGGATAATGGCATGACCAGCCGGAAGGAAGATCAGGTGCAGCGCGATCACTTCTTCTGCATCATTGACGAGGTGGACTCGATCCTAGTCGACGAGGCGCGCACGCCGTTGATCATATCAGGGCCCATGCAGGATGATAATCCTCTGCCCTTTCATGAGGTGAAGCCGAGCATTCAAAATCTGGTCTCCAAGCAGCAGACCATGTGTAACACGCTGATGGCCGAGTCGAAGAAGGTGCTTGAGCAAGAAGCTCCCGATCCGGAGGCGAAGGAAGAAGCCATTGTGAAACTTTACCAAGTCAAACTTGGTATGCCTAAGAACAAGCACTTTCACCGGTTGAACGAAGTGCCCTCAACACGACGTGCGGTCGACGCATTCGACCTGGAGATGGCGAGTGATTTCAATAAGGAGCGCCGCTACGCCCTCAAAGAAGAGCTTTACTATGTCATCGATGAGAAGCAGCAGCAGGCAGATTTGACTGAAAAGGGCCGCACAATGATGAGCCCGGACGACCCTGATGCATTTATGCTGCCGGATTTGCCGACCCAGTTTATCGAGATTGATAAGCGCGACGCGTTGAAACTGGAGGAGAAACAGCAGGCCAAGATGGAAGCAGAAACCTTCTTCCAGAAGACCAGCGAGCGCATCCACTGCATCAGCCAACTGCTGCGCGCTTACAGTCTCTACGAGCGGGACAAAGAATATGTCGTGCAAGAGGGTAAGGTAAACATTGTTGACCAGAATACCGGGCGCGTCATGCCCGGGCGCCGTTGGTCGGATGGCCTGCACCAGGCAGTTGAGTCGAAGGAAAACTGCACCATCGAGAAGGAGACCAAGACCTACGCCAGTGTGACGATCCAAAACTATTTCCGCATGTATGAGAAGCTGTCTGGGATGACTGGCACCGCGGAAACGGAGGCTTCGGAGTTTAGCGAGATTTATGGGCTCTCAGTCATGGTCATCCCGACTCATAAGCCGAATATTCGTAACGACCTTAACGACGTAGTCTTCAAAACGCGCCGCGAAAAATACAATGCGGTGGTCAAGGAAATCGAAGCAGCAAATAAAGAAGGGCAGCCGGTTCTAGTTGGCACCGCATCGGTCGAAGCTTCTGAATTGTTGAGCCGTATGCTCAAGCGGAGTAATGTCGTCCACAGCGTTTTGAATGCGAAGTTCCACGAGAAAGAAGCGGAGATCGTGTCCAATGCGGGTCGTAAGGGCGCAGTCACGATCGCGACTAATATGGCTGGTCGCGGAACTGATATCAAACTGGGAGAAGGTGTCTCCGAGCTGGGTGGCCTCTACGTGATCGGGACGGAGCGACATGAGTCGCGCCGGATCGATCGCCAATTGCGCGGTCGTTGCGCCCGTCAAGGCGATCCGGGACTATCCAAATTCTTCGTCTCTCTGGAGGATGATCTTATGCGATTGTTCGCCAACGCCGGCCCGATTTCCAAAGTCCTCGACAAGTCAATGAGTGAAGACGAGGAGCTGGCGCACCCTATGCTCAACTGGTCGATTGAAAACGCCCAGAAGAAAGTCGAGCAACAGAATTTCTCGATTCGTAAGCGACTCCTGCAGTTTGACGATGTGCTCAATACCCAGCGCGAGGTTATCTACGGGCTGCGTAATGACGCCGTCCAATCTGATCAGCCGCGCGAGATCATTTTCGAAATGATTGATGAAGAGTTGGAAGAACGACTCAATGAACTTGATGCAGAGAAGGCGAGTGACGGCGATGCCACTGAGCGCTTCCTGGCTTGGATCAACGCTTATTTTCCGGTTGCCCTGAAAGTGCAGGAGATTGAGTCGCTGAACCCTCAAGCTCAGCATGAATTTATCTTAGGTAAGATCAACGAAGCTTACGACCAGCGCGAAGAGTTTGAGGAGAAGGAGGCTCTGATTGGTTTGGAACGTTATCTGGTTATTCGCTCTTTGGATCGCCGTTGGCAGGATCATCTTACTGAGATGGAAGAGCTGCGCCGCAGCGTGAACCTTCGGAGCTACGGCCAAAAAGACCCGCTCAATGAATACAAAAGTGAAGCCTTTGTTTTCTTCGAGGAACTGATGCAAAATGTGAGGACAGAGATATGTAACTCTGTGTTCCGTAGTGCCACCACCGCAGAGGCTTTCGAGGGCATGCTTTCCCGCCTTTCAGGCGTGGCGAAGACCGCTGGACCAGGCACCGGTAGCCCACAGGCTAGTGCACTGACTGCGGCTGCATCTCAGGCGCAGGCAACGATAACAGGTGGAGCAGTTGGAGCCACTCCCAAGAAAGAGGTCGAACTGCCTAAGCTGGAGCCGGTCCGCCGTGAACTGCCCAAAGTCGGGCGAAACGATATCGTGACCATCCGCAAGGGGCCGGAGGAAAAAAAGCTTAAGTTTAAGAAGGCTGAGGCCATGATTCAGAACGAAGGCTGGGAGTTGGTGCAGAACTAGTTTACCTAGCGCGCGTTAGTTCCGTGTCTCTTTCAGTCGCCTCGTTTCTGGAAGTTACCCTTGATGCCGCCTCGCTAGTGTCTGATTCCGTCGCCTCGGTTCTCGATCTTACCTTCGATGCTGCTGCACTGGTGTCATTATCCGTCGCCTCGGTCCTGGATCTTACCATCGATGCCGCTACACTGGTGTCATTTTCCGTCGCCTCGGTCCTGGATCTTACCATCGATGCCGCTGCGTTTGTGTCTGATTCTGTCGCCTCGGTTCTCGAGCTTACCTTCGATGTCGCCGCACTGGTGTCATTTTCCGTTGCCTCGGTTCTGGAGTTTACCATTGATGCCGCCTCGCTGGTGTCTGATTCCGTCGCCTCGGTTCTGGATCTTACTGTCGATGCTGCTGTACTGCTGTCATTTTCCGTTGCCTCGGTTCTGGAGCTTACCATCGATGCCGCTGCACTGGTGTCACTTTCCGTCGCCTCGGTTCTGGACCTTACCTTTGATGCAGCTGCTTGGGTATCCCGTTCTGTCGCAGGGCTACGTGTATAAACAAGCGATTCAAACAGGTTGGCGTGTATCGGTGGCGCGCAAATTAGGGCTAAGCATAGCAATACGAAAAAAATAATGTAATTGCGGATCAATGAAAAACGGGGGGCTTCGAAGGTTCTTTTTTGGAATGTTTTCATGGCTCAAATTTTATTTATACTCCGAGATGGCATGCGTTGGAATCTTTTTGTGGCAGGTTGGAAAATCGTCCATTCTAGTAATAAATCATAAGAACGTGTTACTTCCACATTTATTTTAGCACTCATTAAGTGACCACTACTACGAATGCGCGCACGTTAATAAAAAATTAGATCTTCCGAATATCGGCGTAATCACCAGATGGGTTAGCTAGTAACTTTGGAAAAACTTCGATCAGCATCTCGGCGCAGGTCTCACTGTCGGGCATAGTTTTCGTCCCTTTTGCGGCCTTAAGCACCTCAAGCGGCGCGTAGCGATCATCTTCCGGCAGATTGGTTAGGTATTCCTGCATCGCAGTATCCACCAGGCCTGGCGCTAATGAGGTGAAATGCGTTTCCGGGCGCTCGCCGGCATAGAGTTTTACGAGCATATTAAGCGCAGCTTTTGACAGGCTGTATCCATTCCAGCCACGGCTGCCGGATAGAGATGCTCCCGAGGAAATGGCAACTATTTGGTCGACGCGGCAGGCGGAATTAAAAACGGCGTCCAGTAGCCATTTGTTGGCCCAGACATTGATTTCCATTGTTTCCCGTAAATCATTGAGGGGTGTCTCCGCCATATCACGAATCTCTCCCAACTTGGCTGCATTGAGAACAAGAAGATCCAAGCTTTCCACATCTTGAATAAACTTTTCTAACGCCGGGCGTGACTCAAGCTCGTTGACAAGATCCAGCGATATAAAGTGTAAACCCGCATTGAGAAGGTCTTCCGGCTGGCGGCGGCTGCAGCCGTAAACTGAGGCACCTCGTTCGAGATATTTTTTTGCCAAGCCATGGCCGATCCCGGAACTGACGCCAGTGATGAAAATTTTGTCAGACATACTAACCAAGTAAATCCGGAATAGTGAAAGTGGTTCCCTCTCCTAAAGATGATTGCCAAGTGAGGTGACCGCCATGGCGATGAACGAAATCCTCGCATAAAAGCAGTCCCAGCCCCGAACCTTTCTCTCCTGACGTGCCTAGCTTTTGCTTGCGATCATCAATCTTGAGCAGCAAGTCCTGAATCTCAGGACTCATTCCGACACCCGTATCGCATACTTGAAACTCCCATTCCCCTTTCTTACGGCTAGATCGAACCACTACTTCGCTGTCCGTATGAGAGAACTTTAGCGCATTCGTAAGTAGATTTCTCAGAACGGCACGGAACATATGCAGGTCGACCCGCATCATCCCGGAGCCATGGGCCTCGATTCGGATGGTTTGATTTTTCCGATTGGCGATACCTCCAAGGCTATTCACTTCTGAGTTGATTATCTCGTAGCTATCAGCTGACTCTAGTTGGAAATGTAAGTCATTTCCGGATTTACGCGTCCAAGTGACAAGATCATTGAGTAAATCATTGGCATCCAGCGAGGATCGTCTAATCAAGCCGCTGAGCCGAGTCACTTCCTCGATATCGCCTTCTTTCAGGCACTTATCCAGCATGTCTGTGATGGCTAAAATGCCGCCGATTGTGGTACGTAAGTCATGACCGACTAAACTAAGCAGTTTGTCTTTCGTGTGATTGAGCGCTTCGAGGCGTATGACTTCATCTGCAGGGCTGCGGCTACCGCCCGAGGGCTCGCTGCTCGGTTGTGGATGCACAATTGTATTTGGATTTTGTAATTTCACGGAAGAATTAGTATGCACATTCTTCTCTCCAAGTAAAGGCGTGGCAGAGAGCGACAGCAGCTGCGTCAGATTCATCCAGCTGCTCAATAAGGTTGGCACCTGTTAGGCTATGGATTGAGCGGGCCACTTGTTCTTTGCTAGCGCGCCCCATCCCGGCCACCGCTTGTTTAATCCGCAGTGGTGCGTATTCGAAGACGGGTAAGCCCCGCATGGCCGCAGTGGCAATGGCGGCTCCACGGGCAGCACCGAGAATCTGAGCGGTCTGGAAATTCTGGACGTAGATCGTCTGCTCAATTGCGACATGATCAACAGCGTGTTGATTCAGGAAATCGTCGACCTGATTGCCGATCGCACCGAGGCACTCCACCATCGTGATTTTAGCTTTTAATTTCAAAGTAGTTGATTCGAGGAGTGTGGCGCTCCCGTCGTTGGCACAGCGCAAGACCGCGAAACCACTGCCACGTAAGCTGGGGTCGATGCCCAGCACGCAACCGGAAAACCTAGCGCCCATCCGAGCCTCAGCTTGAGCCGGCTTTACAGCCGTGCTCTTTGCTTGCCGGGCGATGTGCTCTGCCCAGAGTTTGCGTGTTGATTTGCGCGCCATGTTTAAGGAAGGATGAGCTTTAATCCGCCGATGACAACAAAGACCCAAATGAGAACTTCAAAGACTCGTTGGTTGATATGCTTAACGATCCGTGGCGCGATGATCGCGCCGAGCACGGAGTAGACCATGAAGCTCGCGCTGAAGCCCAGGGAGTCTAGGTGGATGATGCCTAAATCCATCATGAAGGGCACTTTTAAGAGATTAATGATGAAGAAAAACCAAGCAGATGTTCCGATGTAGGCGTATTTCGGCAGGCCGGATGCAATGAAGTAAAGGGCCGCAATCGGCCCGGCTGCATTTGCAATCATCGTGGCGAATCCGCCGGTTATTCCCGTAGCTCCAATGAAGGCGGGATGATGGGGAAGTGTATCTTTGCCTTTTGAGCTATCGCGCAGCCACTTCCGGAGAAAATGGATCACAGTCATGCTGAGTAGGACAGTGCCGATCAGGATGCGAACTGTAGCATCGTTCACATGGCTAAAGACGAAGTAGCCGACCAGGATGCCGGCAACAGTCCATGGGGCAAGCTTCACAATGTAGCTCCAGTTCGCGTGTCGGCGGTAAACGAGCACCGCCACGATGTCTGCTGAGATTAAGATTGGCAGTAACACTCCCACAGAAACCTTAGCCGGAAGCGCCAGAGCCATCAGCACTACGGTCAGATTGCCGACTCCCGGCAGGCCACCTTTGCCCAAGCCCACCGCGAATGCGCCGGTGGCGATGAGTAAATACTGCCAAAGTTCTAAAGACTGCACCGACTCAGACTTGCATTCAAAACCGCATTGGCAAGAGTCGGCTGCATGCGATGGAAATGTATCTGCGCTTATGATGGAACAGATTTCGAAGGATGGCAGCGCCAACCTAGCGGCCATGCTGTGCAAAACCATCTCGAAGCCGCACTGAGCAGGATTTTTGATAGAGAGATTTTAACTCATGGCAGCGGCCGTACCGATGCCGGCGTGCATGCACGAGGCCAGTGTTTTCATTTCGATGGGCAGTGGGTGCACGATCGAGACAAGCTCATTCGAGCACTGCATTCGATACTGCCCACTTCGATTCGTGTTCATTCGCTACGGAGCGTCAGCGATTCCTTTCACGCCCGATTCTCAGTTCAGGGTAAACGTTACATCTACCGTTATTATCTGGGCCGTGCCGATCCAATTGATGAGCGCTACGTTTGGGCCTGCAGGGAGCTGCCGCTCGATCTGGAAGCGATGCGCGCGGCAGCAGAAATCCTGACCGGCACACATGATTTCACTGCATACAGTGCGACGCATGGAAAAGAGAGTGATCCAAACCCAGTTAAAACCGTTCAGCGCATTCAGCTCGTCGAACGCGGCAAGCATCTGCGCTTGGACGTCGAAGGCAGCGGCTTCCTCTACCGCATGGTGCGGACCTTCGCCGGTGCGCTCTACTGGGTTGGCCGGGGGCGTCTGACTCCTGAAGACATTCTTGAGATCCTCGAATCACGCGAGCGCACCCATCGAATAGTCACCGCACCGGCTAAAGGACTTTTCCTCGATAAGGTTTTTTATTGAAAGGAACTTGCAAAAGGCGCGATCTATTATCACAAGTCACTTTCAGCAATGAATAATTCTGCAAACAGCACATGTCAGAGCCACGGATGGCTTGATCGTCTCGCGATCGGGATGGCTGCCGTATGCGCGGTGCATTGCTTGTTGACGCCGATCCTCGTCATTGCGCTTCCGATCATCGCGACGAGCTTTTTTGTGCATGAGGATTTCCACCTCTGGATGATACTATTCGTCCTGCCGACGACGAGCTTTGCAATCTTCATGGGCTGCCGTAGGCACAAAGATCGATTGGTCGCCGTGCTAAGTGCGCTCGGGCTCTCTATTCTAATTTTTGCATTGGTTCAGGAGCGCATACATTCTTCTGCACACGCGGATGCGGTGAATCATATCGCACATTGCGAATCCTGTGCGCGTGACCTCTCAAAAGAGCCTATTCCAATGCACGCGGGTGCGTGGTTTAACACTTTCGGCGGGCTACTGCTGGCGAGTGCGCATGTGCGTAATTTCCGTCTTTGCCGCAAAGATCGCTGCGCGCATTAGTTGTTCTTGGTTGGGCAACTCGTAGGGGCTTCGCTTGCGAATGCCCCGGCTTCGTTGAGAAGCCGCATCTTTTACGCTCAAGACGGAGAAGTCACCGAGCAGACCTTCTGCTCTCGCGACATGCCGGGAAGGAACATCGCCTGAACGGCGATGTGGGCATCCGCAAGCGAAGCCCCTACGATCAAGCTTCAACGCAGTCCGCACAAATGCCATAGACTTCCATGAGGTGAGTAATCTCAGAAAAGCCGTGGGCTCTGGCTTTGCCAGCAACCTCTTTGCTGAGACACACCTCCAGGCGCTCCGCCTTATGGCAGGTCCGGCAGATTAGATGGTGGTAGTGCTCGTCCGGTGCGGTGAGCTCAAAGAGCTGAGTGCCGTTTTCCAGTGGCACCCGCTGTAGCACACCGAGGCCCTCAAAGGTCTCTAAGTTTCGATAAACCGTGACTAAATCGGACGTTGGTAGCTCCGCGCGTTCACGGATTTCTTCTGCAGCAGCAGGGCGATCAAACGTCAGCAGGGCGCCAAGCACCTGTTCACGTTTCTTCGTCATACGACCCCCGTCCGCCCGAAGGCGCCCGAGGACGATCGATAACAATTCCTGCGCCTCCACCATAAGACCTATAGCTTGATCGGCTCTGCTCGCCGATCAAGCTTTTAGAACTTACGAAGATTAAAACTCAAGGCGGGCTCCGATCGTAGCGCTACGTCCAGGAAGTGGAGCGATATCCTTGAGAAACGAGGTATGGTGCCGGATGTCTTCGTCCAGTAGATTGTCTAAGCGTGCGAAGAGGCTCAACTGGAGCCCGTTGCCGAGTTCGACTACACGTTCCACATCAAAGTTGAACTCATTGTAGCCAGACGTTTCAGTTTCGTTACCAGCAATACGATCCTGCTCAAGGGCACGGCGAAGAAGTAGACCTGCTGTCCAAGGGCCGCTCTCTAAATCAGCCCGGAGGCCGATGCGCATCGGCGGTATGCGCGGCAAGGGGGCATTGTCATTACGATTTTCGGCGTGCACATAGTCGGCTAACAAGCCGACTGTCAGGCGACTATTGCCTGTGGCATAGATCACTCGATCAATTTCGGCCTCAAAGCCCCAGAAGTCGGCATCGACAGCTGCGAATTGATAGGTGTCGAGTGCTTCCCCGGCATCGAAGCCGACGTCACCAAGAACTCTGCCCTCAGGATCAGTCTGAAACCCCAAATTATCAGCAAAGATATAGTCGTCAAAGCGTGTGTAGAAAAGAGTGAGTACCGCATCCCAGTTTTCCGACCGGTATTCGTAGCTGAGATCCAGGCCGTAAGCGGTTTCCTTTTCGAGATTTGAATCGCCGACTTCATACTGCTCGGTCGCGAGGTGCGGGCCGCGCGCATAGAGTTCGGTCGAAGTCGGATGCCGTTCGGAGCGCTGCAGATTAAGGGAAATGGACTGATCTTTATCGAAGTTCCAGATCATGCCGACCGCTAAGCTAAGGGCGACATCATCATAGTCATCCGGCGTCCCTGCCGCAGAGGCGTCCTGCCGCTCGAGTCGACCACCGAACTCATAGTGCAATTCCTCTCCATGGATGTGCTCGCTGATGAAGATGGCTTGGCTTTGGGTCGTAGAGGCAGGGATGAATGCTTCGTCTCCGATTGCAGAAAGGTCGGAATCCGTAACCTGGAAGCCGAAGACGCCCTCGTCGGCAAGTGCCCAATCCTCATGGCTGGCATCTGCACGAAACTCCCAGCTTTCTCGGTCGAAGACCGTTCCTGGGTTACCCCCTTCCACCTCAGTATGTGTGTAATCCGTGTAGCCGAAGCGGGCACGAGCTGCCTCAATCCAGGCGACAGGCTCATACGCGACCATTTCAGCATGGAATCGGTCGCGCTCCAGATCGATAAAGACGGGCTCACCCGGCACTCCATAGACGGATTCAAACCGCGAGACGGCAGCACCGATATAATTGCGTTCACCAAAGAACCAACTGCCGCCCGCAGAATAGGCTTCGCTGTCGACAAAACTATTATCCAAACGGCCTGGCGTTGCTGGATTAGTGAGATCAGCTTGGTCGGGGATCTCATAGTCTTCTGTCTCCCGGCTCAAGCCAGTCAGGCTGATCGCCCAGTTCTCGCCTCCGGCCTTACCATGACTTAGAAAAGTTTCGCCTTCAGAAGCGGTATTGTGGCGGGCTTCGAATACGCCTTCATAGCCCTTCGGGCCGACGCGTTCACGGGGGATTTCTTTGCCCACTACGTTGACAACACCACCGATCGCTGAGCTGCCGTAAAGCAGGGTGGCCGGGCCACGGATAATTTCAACGCGGTCGACGAGCATTGGTTCGGTCGCGACGGCGTGGTCGGGACTGGTTTCAGACGCATCGGCTGCTTCAATCGCGGAGTCCAATATACGAACACGCGGACCATCGAAGCCACGGATGATAGGACGACTCGAGCCGGGACCAAAGCTCGAAGCGGTCACCCCGGGCTGGCTCGAAAGTAATTCGCCGAGCGTGCTGCCGCCTTCACGGCGGATGTCGTCTGCGGTGAGGATAGAGAGTGGGCTCGCGAACTCGCTCGCGTCTCGTGCGACCGGGCCAGAGGAAACGGTGAATTCACTAAGCTCATAGACCTGTTCGGTGTCCTGAGCGAAAGTTTGTGTGCTGATAAGTAGTGTAAATGCGCGCAGAGTATGGCGCTGTAGTCGTGTAAGAGATTTCATTGTATTCGATAATTGGAGTTAAATGTCGGGCGCAGCTGCGACCGGGTTTTAGTCAAACAAGTCCAATTATCGGCGGTGCACGGCTCTGAGGTAGATGATACGCAGCACGAACGAAGGGAGCTTTATTCGATCGCTCTATGACTTCGATAATACAGCCGAGTGACTCAAAAAGCGGTATTTCGCAGTATATGAGGGCGCCTATTTGAAGAAGGGTCACTCCGCAACTATGCTCTTCGTCATCGGGTAGCTCTTCCGAAGTCTGGCCGCAATCAGCTGCAAGGCAGCTTTCATGATGCAGGGCTTTATGTAGATCCGGATTAGCACCAGCCATCCCCAATAAGACGATCAAAGCTGACAACAGTAACCCAAAAAACTTGTGGGTGTGGAGTTGCCATTTACTGTTCATGCAAGTTACTTTCATTAGTGATGCCCTCAGGTCAATCGCTAACGCAGTTTTATTTATTGGCGCGAATCCGCCGTTGCCAGATGGGCTAAAGCTGCCTGAATTATCTCAATGGATCTTATAATCGGCTTAGTTTTGGGGCTGCTGCTAGGCGCTGGCGTGGTGTATTTTATTTTAAGTGCCGCGTTGGCTAATGCCCGTCAGGAACTTGCTAGAACCGAGGCGCAACGTGAAGCAGAGCTGAAAGCTGCGGACGATAAATTGAAACTACTGGGGCAGGCCCGTGTGGAGCTGCAGGATAGTTTCAAGGCCCTTTCCGCCGAGGCGTTATCCAAGAATAACGCGGATTTTCTGAATCTTGCGAAATCCACTTTGGAAAGGTATCAGGAGGGGGCGAAGGGCGACTTGGAGAAACGCCAGGAGGCCATCAACAAGACGGTCGAGCCGGTTGGCGAGGCCTTGAGGGCTTTCAACGAAAAGCTGGTGCTAGTCGAGAAAGAACGGGCTGCCACTCGCTCCAGCCTCGATAAACAATTGCAACAATTAGCTGAATCTCAGGCCGAACTTAGCCGCACCACCGGCAGCCTGGTTCAAGCGCTGCGTGCCCCTCAGGTGCGTGGGCAATGGGGGGAGATGCAGCTGCGCCGCACCGTGGAAATGGCGGGTATGATCAATTACTGTGACTTCGTCGAACAGGCTTCACATGAAACGGGGGAGGGGCAGCGCCAGCGTCCCGATATGCTCATAAAGCTGCCTAATGGGCGGCAAGTTGTGGTCGATTCCAAGGTGCCACTGGCCGCCTACCTCGATGCGCTTGAAGCCAAAGACGCTGCCGTGCAGACCGAGCGTATGCAGGCCCATGCCCGTCAGCTGCGCGACCATATCAAAGGCCTTTCACAGAAGGCTTACTGGAGCCAGTTCGAGAATACGCCGGAGTTTGTCGTGCTCTTCGTGCCGAATGAGACGATTTTCAGCGCCGCGCTGGAGCAGGATCCACAGCTCCTCGAACTGGGTGTGCAGAATAAAGTCATCCTCGCCACCCCGACCACCTTGATCGCGCTGCTTAAGGCCATCGCCTACGGTTGGCAGCAGGAAGCGATCGCCCGTGAAGCCAAGCAGATCGCCGAGCTGGGGCGCGAACTCTATGAGCGTATCGGCGTCGTCGCTGGGCACTTTGCCAAGCTCGGCAAGAGCCTCGATCAGTCCGTTGGCCACTATAACAAAGCAATCAGCTCCATGGAAAGCCGCCTCCTCGTAACCGCGCGGAAGTTTGAGGCACTCGATAGCTCTAACTCCGATGCGCTGCCAGAGACGACAGCAATTGAAAAAATGCCGACGTTGCCTAAAGAGGAGGAATGAGTGTCGATGACTGACCCCAACCCGGACGACCCCATCGAATTTGAAATCAGTGATGAGCTGGATCTACACACCTTTCGGCCGTCCGACGTCGGCGATTTGGTGCCGGACTACATCGGTCTTTGCCTGGAAAAAGGCTTCGCCCGAGTCAGAATCATCCATGGCAAAGGAATTGGGACCTTGCGCGAAACAGTGCATGCCGTCTTAAAAAAAGATGCGCGGGTCGAGCGCTTTCAGTTGGCGGATCAGACTGAAGGCGGGTGGGGCGCGACCATCGCTTTTCTAAAACCGAGCGAGGGCAGTGCGAGAAGTTGATTGTCTTTTCGGACCTTAAATGAAATCAGGCAAATTGTCTTTCCCACCATGCACGGAGAGAATGTGCACTTGGTCGCCTTCAACCCATACCCTGAAGGCCTGGTTGTTGATCTCATAAATGGTAGGTGCCTCGGAAATTTGATTCATGCAGTCGGTCTTCTTAACCGTCGTCAGATGAATGACCCGATCCTCCTTGAAGCAAATCATGCTCATCTTCATGCCATCATGATCGAAAGTGATGCAGCCAATAGAGTTTTTCCCGGATACGGACTTTGGTAAGGCCGCCGGGCTCGGAGCCCCCGCATTAGCGAGGTAGGCTTGTAGGGTCTGTGGTTCTTCGGAGCGTTTCTCAAAGCTTCGCTCCTTGCGGATCAAGGCATCGATCTCGCCGGAGAGAAACTCGACCATGGGTGGGATGCCGGCTTGCGCTACTTGTGTCGCGTTAGAGGAAAGTTGGGTGCTTTGATCGCCGCGTGGTATAGCGGAAATCGCCAATAGCACAGCAAAGACAGCAGCCAGACCGGCCCAGGGGTTCCGCCACCAAGCCCGTGAGGTGGTTGAGGCGTCCATCTTATCATGTGAACTGGGTATAAAATCTGCAGAAGGTGTATCCCCTTGATGCTGCAAAGCGTGCGCGCGCATGCCCGCCAGGATACTGGCTTTTAGGTCGGAGGGCGGCTCCATGCCATTGTAGCTCTCGCTGATGCGGGCA
>Ga0307933_1000248_pt1 | contig 51965 bp, 45 predicted proteins | sample OrgLakmetageno88_FD_201811 | JGI IMG/M metagenome (GOLD analysis project Ga0307933, IMG submission 201811) | Saline water microbial communities from Organic Lake, Antarctica - #88 | ecosystem: Environmental > Aquatic > Non-marine Saline and Alkaline > Saline | place: Antarctica: Organic Lake... | reverse complement strand
TTTATTTTTTTGCGGTGGATTATTTTTATTGTTCCTTGTGGAATAGAGTTCTGAGTCCCACCGCTAACGAATATTAGAGAAGCTTAAATCAGCTTGAAAGTCAAGAAAATAATTTAACAAAGTAGAAGTAGTTACATTAATTTTAAGTTTTCAATAAAATAATGATATTGATTGTTTATTGTAAGATATATTGATACACAATTTGAATTAATGAATTCAACAAAATCAAAAATTAATCCCGTTTTTCGAAAGAAAACGCCAAATTAAAAGACATATTCACAATGTCCAACCACAAACATATTCCTCACGAATCAAAATCTTTAATTTCGTTGCAAACGGAGCCATCCATCATTCCTCAACCAGTTGAGATGGAAGTCTCGGACGGCTTATTTGAACTAAAATCGAACGCGAGCATTTCTTATGCGGATCCAGATTCCGAAGCAATCGCACACTTACTGGCGAAGCAATTACGACCCGTCACGGGGTATCAATTTCCGGTGCAGTTCGGCGATACAGGCGACGTGGCTTTTCGTATTGTTAAAGATGAGACACTTGGCGATGAAGGCTATACGTTAACTGTAACAGAACGAATCGAGATCACTGCACAGACATCGGCAGGGCTCTTTTATGGAGCACAAACATTGCGACAGCTTTTGCCACCAAGGATCTATTCATTCAGCAAAATTTACGCCGAGTGGACGCTGCCGATTGTCGAAATTCGCGATCAACCGCGTTTCGGGTGGCGCGGTCTACATTTGGACGTAGCGCGTCACTTCATGCCCAAAGAAGATGTATTACGATTCATTGATACGATCGCATCACTTAAACTCAATATCCTACATTGGCACCTAACCGAGGATCAGGGCTGGCGCATTGAGATAAAAAAATATCCCCGCCTGACGGAAGTGGGTTCTATGCGTGAAGAGACACTGGTCGGTCATTCCCAAGACGAACCACGTAAGTATGACGGCGTGCCTCATGGCGGCTTCTACACGCAGGATGAAATCCGTGAGGTCGTGGCTTATGCGGCAGCGCGCAGCATCACCATTGTACCAGAAATCGACATGCCGGGTCACATGCAGGCGGCCATCGCGGCCTATCCTGAATTGGGTTGCACTGACGAGCCTGTGGGACTGCGGAATGAATGGGGTATCAGCGAAATCATTCTTAACCCCGAAGAATCAACGGTTAAATTTTGTCAAGATGTGCTGGCGGAGGTGATGGAACTGTTTCCGTCAGAATTTATACACGTCGGTGGTGACGAAGCGCTCAAGAAGCAGTGGGACGAGAGTCCGCGCGTGCAAGAGTTACTTAAAGAACGCGGCTTGAAAAACTCACACGACATGCAGAGCTGGTTCATTAAAAAGATGGATGATTTCCTGACAGCCAACGGACGTCGCTTGATTGGCTGGGATGAAATTGCCGAAGGTGGTTTAGCCCCGAATGCAGCAGTGATGTGGTGGCGCGGCAATAATGGCTTAGAGACTGCACTGACTGCCACTGAAAACGGTCACGATCTAGTTGTGGCTGCACAACAATCCCTCTACTTCGACTATTACCAGAGCGAAAATAAAGAAAATGAGCCCCTCGCCATTGGTGGATTCCTGCCATTAGAGAAGGTTTACGAGTTCGAGCCTATCATTGAAGGCTTAAGCCCCGCAGCCGCCAAACATGTGCTCGGCGCTCAGGGGCAACTCTGGTCGGAATACATGCCGAGTATCAAACATGTAGAGTATATGGCTTTCCCTCGTGCGTGTGCATTGTCCGAAGTTATCTGGCTACCGAAAGAACAGAAAAACTTTGTCGATTTCACGAAGCGCATGCAAGTTCAACAGCAACGGTTTGACGCCGCGGGTGTGAATTACCGAAAGCTTGATTGATCACCTGCTATTTCAGAGAATTAGTGAGTGTCGTTTAAATAAGATCGCCCCCATACTCCACTTCTTCTAAACTACCTGTTTTAACCGAACGATAAGCCGCTTCAATAACAGCGGCCGCCTCGCCTGCTTCAGACCCCAAAATCAAACCTTCGGTCGATCCACTAACAATCGCCTGACAAAATGCTGCGATTTGCTGACGATGCCCCTCGCATGAAATTGCTTTAGGGTCTGCCGAACCACCGTGAACTTTACCTCCAATTTCACCGGAACGTATCACTTCATCCTCAGGGCGCTCATCGACGAAACGCCAGTAATCAATTTTGTCGTTGACTAAAATTGCCGTTCCTTGGTCGCCAGAAATTTCAAGCGTGAAGTCCAGACCAGGATAACAAGTCGTTGCGGCGGTAATCGTAGCAAGCGCACCATTTTCATAGTGTAGCACTCCCGCTAGGGTATCTTCCACCTCGATCCCGGTATGCACCAGCTTACCGGAAAAGGCCGAGACTCGCTGCACCTTGCCCCCCAGCCAGAGTAATAGATCCACAGCGTGGATACCTTGATCCATAAGTGCACCGCCACCGTCGATTGCCACTGTGCCGCGCCATGGCGAACCGGTGTAGTAGGCAGTTTCTCGGCACCATTTAATTCGAGCGCTCAAAGATTTAAAAGAAAGATTTAAAAGACACCCAAGATTTAAAAGACACCCAGATATTTAAGTCACTATAACGGATCAATCTAAACTGCTGTTAATTTCGAAGCATAGCCCAAAAACTTGCCTTCCCTCGGCAAGTAAAGCTCCGGTTCGAGGACTTACCTCGGCAACGGATAGTGTTCGGTGCCAATCACTACCGATTGGGACCTGCTTTGGTCCTCCCGCTAAGCAACGCCGCCCTATGCGGCTTGTTTTGAGCCGTGGTAGAGCTGCCTGCTACCACTTTGCCCTTTCAACCAGCTTTGGCCCTTTTCCCGGGCTCGGGCCAGGATCAACTCCAGCGGACCGGCGACCCGGTAAAAAAGACCGCCATAGCTCTCGACGTTGCGGACCCAGTTTTCCGTATCCAGGTTAAATCGCTCCAATACCGGCATCAGCCCCAAAGGCACGTAGCCGGGCTTATCTTCACGGATGTTCTGCCCTGTCCATTCCACAAGAGACAAGTAAAACCCCAAATCCACGCCCTCAAAAGGGCTTTCCGAGCCATTGAAGTCCCAGAGCCAGTCCGCGCGTTTCGCGGCGGCCTCTTCCTTACCAATTAAAGCACGCTGCGCCTGCAGTCGCGCTTGCCAGCTTCCTCGACTCCTTAACCCGCCTACTGGCTCTTTCTGCTATCATGCGGTCGTAAACACTCGTGAACTCATAGTCTTCCAGCGTATCGGCGATTCTCGCCCGAACCGGATTCAGATCCACATAGGCAAACACCTCCATGCCGAAAATCGAGGACCGCGTTTTCAGGCGGTCCGCGATCCACGCGCGGCGATGCTCGTAGTTGATCCCCGTGTAGTCATCGACCCCACATAGGAACGCATGGCACACACAGCGGGAAATGCAGTGATACACTCCCACTTGGTCTACATCCACGACTGTTTTTCGAGCAATTGGCATCCTTAGGTGCCTTTTTGTTCACCATGCGGCCATCGGTCAAGCATTTTGAGGAATTTATGTGGGTGTCCTTTAAATTTTTCATAGAAACGCACGGCGCACGCAGCGGGAAATACAGTGATACACTCCCACTTGGTCTACATCCACGACTGTTTTTCGAGCAATTGGCATTCTTAGGTGCCTTTTTGTTCACCATGCGGCCATCGGTCAAGCATTTTGAGGAATTTATGTGGGTGTCCTTTAAATTTTGGTGTCCTTTAAATTTTTTAAATTTTACTTGACCGAAGAAGCGGCTAAGACTGGAACCAATGCTTTCACATTGCGCGTTAGCGGCGCTTAGAGAGCGCAGGACGAAGGATCGACAAAGCGCGACAGCGCGGAGATGGCAACGTCCCGAAGGGACGAGGAAAACGGGTGCCCTTTGGGCGCATTGACGAGCAAATTCGATCTGTAGGACGGAGCGAACGAAGTTGGTTTGTGGATACGAGAGCCGGTGTAACAAACGGAGTTTAGTGAGTTATTCTATTTTCTACGTTTGACCCCTTTTTTGGCTCCCGTAGGTGACTTGCGGGGCTCCCGCGCCTGGATAAGTGATTTGAGTGAGGCGCGAATCCACATTATGCTGGAGGGCGAAGGTGCGCGCCCCAAGTGGGTGCCCTGCGATGGTGTGCGTCTCGCCCGCCGAACGGCCCGCGCCATCATAATTATGGATGATGGTTGCGTTGACGTTGGAGACGGAAAGTTTCTCGCCTGCCGCGTTATAAGTGTAGCTGGCATCCGGTGTATTGTCCGAATAGTTCACATTTGTGAGGCGCCCGCGCAGATCATAGGTGTAGTGGCGACTGACTCCACGAGCCGTGGTGAACTGGGTCATTTGACCGACAGCATCATAGGCGGTTTGCTCGACCGCATTATCGGCATAAATCTTTGTGGTCCTTCGGTCCATCTTGTCAAAGCCGAACTGAGTCAGTGAATTACGCGAGTCGGTGATGCTAGCGAGTTGTCCGCGGGCAGTGTAGCCATATGTGATGGTATCGCCAGCGGCATCTGTTTCGGTGACAATGCGATTGAGGGCATCGTAAGTATTACTTAAGATACTGCCATCTGGCCGCGTCTGCGTGAGCAAATTACTATTGGCATCATAAGTAAAACTTGTGACTAGGCCGAGCGGTGTGGTGACGGTGGCCTGACGCCCCAGCGCATCATAGGTAAAGCTGGTGGTTTGACCCATGGCATCGCTTGCAGTGAGGACTTTACCGTCGGGCGAGTAAGTATAACTGACGCTAGCTTCAGCAACAGTGCCGTCTGCGGTGGTGACTTCGACAACGCGGCCGAGGGCATCATAAGTAGTATGCCGTGTGAGCCCTCCGGGGAGCATTTCTGCGGTGCGGCGTCCGGCGGCATCATAGGCGAAGTCGAATTGCTCATTTAAGTTATTAGAGCGCACAACGAGTCGATTGCGATTGTCGTAGAGGTAGCTGGTGATACGCCCAAGTTCATCAGTTTGCGCTTGGAGATTGCCAGCGGCATCGAAGCTTTGGCTAGTCGTGCTGCTGTCAGGATGGGTCGTCTGAACGCGTCGATTGAGCAAGTCATAAGTAAACGCGGTGGAACGGCTGAGCGCATCAGTCAGGCTAACTAGACGACCGCCAAGGTCATAAGTGAACTGACTGATATTATCGGAGGGATCTTTTTGGCTAATAACCCGATCCATCACATCATAAATCATTTCCACTTTAGCGGCACCAGGACGAGTTTCAGATAGGCGATTGCCGACAGGATCATAGGCCCATGCGGTGATATTACCTTGTGGGTCGGTCTGGCTAGTGCGGCGGCCTCGATTATCATACGAGTACGACCAAGTGTTGTCATTGGGTTCTATCTTGGAGATTAACTGACCCTCGGGATCATAGTTGTAGGTAGTGCTGGCTTCATCACTGGTGCCGTATGCGCGGACTTCGCTCTTCAGCAGGCCAGCCTCGTTATAGCTGAAAAGTGTGATCGTGCCGTCTGGCGCTATAATCTGATCGGGGGCTTCGTGAAAGCCGCAAGAGCCGCATCCGTTAGCACCAGAGCTATAGATGTATTGAGTCACGCCAGCGAGTGGATCGATCTCAAAGGTCTTACGGTTATATTCGTCATAAGCATAGGCGGTGGTGGCACCGGTTTCATCTTTGACTGAAAGTAGATTTCCGTAACTGTCATAAGACATTTCACGGTAATTGCCATCGGCACGAATGACCTTGGTGGGCTGACCACGTAAATTATATTCAAAGCTAGTGCTGTGACCCAGCGGATCAGTCTCGCTTGCCTTTCGTCCATCGGGGTGATAGGTGTAGGTAGTGATATGGCCGAGCGCGTCTGTATGCGCGGTCATTAGGCCGGCACTATCGTATAGAAAGCTTTCGGTGCCACCGTTGCGGAGACGATGGGTTAATTTCTGACCGAAACTATTATAGGTGAAAGTTTCATAAGAACCATTAGGAAAGTTGACCCGCGTAGGACGACCATCGATGTCACGAATGTAGTCAGTGATGCGCCCAAGCTCGTCGACACGCGTGGCCACATGAAACGGTTTGTTGTTATCTGTAAATGTGCGCGATGTGGACGAGCCATCTGGCAGTGTGGTCTCTTTAATCGCTTCAAATTCCCAAGTTCGCTCAAAGCTAGTCAATCCTCCGTTTTTGTCCGTCCTTGATGCTGGCATTCCGTAGCCATTGCTAAAGTAGCTAACTACCAGTGGTGCTGCGCCGTCTGCGGTAAATCCGCGCGACGTCAGATTTATATTTTCGTAAACGAGCACTTCTTCGCGCTGTCCTGAAACAATGCGGCGCTCAGTTTCACTGTTAGCGATTAGCTCAACAGCTAAGTGGCCAGTGACAAGGTTTCTTTGCTTTGAGATAAAGCCATCGACGCCCGTATCTTGGTATTCGTAAGTAATACGCGCCCCAGCACATACATAGCGAGGATCAACGGCCGCAGCAATGATAGGGCGACCACCCGGAGTAAAGGGAGTCACATACGCGTAACTCGACGCGCTGCCATCCAGATAATCAACCGCCTTCAGCGCCGCATAATTTGTGGCTGTTGAGGTATGCACAGTATAATTATAAAACACGCTGCGCCCATCACTGGTCTGAATATCTGTAATAGCTTCTAAGCGAGGGCCTACGAGCAGGTGCGAATTACTGCCTCCGTAACCATCAGGGGCAGTAAAAGGGTTGGCGGCATCAATCTGCCAATTGCCATCCACAACAATTTTGTAGTAATGGTCGCCTTGGCCAAGATCTATTTGAGCCGACCAAGTATCACCATTTTGTGTTAGAACATTTGCAGTCGTACTCCATCCGTTGAAACTGCCTGCCACAGATACGCTGCTGGCTCCGGCTGCTGAAACTTCGATAAGGACTGGAACACTGCCCGAAAAGTCTAAATCATAGCCGCCGTAATCGACATGCAAAATAGAGTTGTTACCAGATGAGGGGCCTCCCGCGGGGAAAGTTTCTGGATTTGCCGGATCTGGCAGCCAAGAGGAGCCATCTATCACGAATTTATACTGCCAAGTGGTGCCTGCGGCCGAGGAGCCTGCTTGAACTGGAACGGTAATTTTCCAATCATCCCCAGTCCGCACCATCGGATGGGCCTGCGCATTCCAAGCATTAAAATCACCCGCTACGCTAACGGAAGTGGCATTTGCATTGGTATAGTTAAATTCTACGTGTGCGGTGGAAAAGTCACCAACAGGCCCATAGTTAATTTGAAGAAAGTGACCAGCTGGGTCAGTGACCCGAGTGACTCGATTTTGAGTATCTAGGGTGTAAGCATAAAAGACATTGTGTTTATCGTATTCGCCTACGGGATTGTAAATCGTCTCACCGTTTACTGAAGTTTTAATGAATTCCAAGCGACTACCATTCAGGTGCCAAAGGTTGTAGCGGTCGGGTGTTGAGCCGATTTTTTCGATCCGATCTTGTGTCTTAGAAACAGCTGTAAGGAAAGTGGCACTAGCTGAACCTTTAGCAAACTCCCAGTTAGAACCGTCGGGGTATTCGACGATGATAATTTCTTCACCAATACCATTCAAGCCGCCGTCGTGAATGTACCAAAGGTAGTTATGCCGCCAACTGCCTGATGGGCCAAATGGAGTAGGTAAGGCTCCCAGATAGCGACTAGTGGTTAAGCGTGTAAATTGGATTGGCTTTTGACCAACTGACTTGGGCAGCGTGACATCAGTTATATCGCGCCAAATGTTACCCGTAAACGCATGAAACGTATTAACGCCGCCGGCCGAAGAAGCCCCTTCGCTTTCGCAGTCTTTTTTAGGGGGTGTTGTCGGTGTTTCAGGATTACCGCAGATTTCTTCCGCGAGTGTGCCACTGAAGGGCGCGAGCAATGCGGCGAGCAAAAGGAGTGTGCGTAGTGAGCTTATAGTTTTCATTGGTCTGCGAAGGGGGTTACTTAGGGTCAAAATTAAAGGCCGAAACGGTCTATTTCAGGCGCACCGACTGGCGTCCAAAAATGTAGGACTTCTTCGGACGGTCCTGATCGGAGAAGCACCTCGCTACGTCCAGCCTCGGGAGAAGAGGTGAAATTGAAAGCAAGCTCACCGTCGCCTGTCGTGTAAAACGTATCGCCAGACTTTCCGTTAATCTTACCACCGTGGATGGCATGGACAAATACTGGGCGATCCGCCCCTATGCCAGGCCACTGCAATACAACACGAGTTATCGATTCCCCTGTAATCAATACCCGCTGGTAATGACCATTGAGATTCTCTGGAATGACTTCCCTATCTTCCAACTCAAGCTTGGCCTTGCCCCGCGGCAACGGGGGCATCTGCAACCCGAGTGTGCCGCCGTTAGAAGCAAGTAAAACCTGCGACTGCCCTGCCGCATGAGAGCTAGACTGCTCATCGGTCTCCGTATCACTTGCGGCAGAATCCTTTAGATGAACGGTTTCAGCTAGCGCAGCGGCGGGCTCTCGACTAGTCTCGACCGCGATAGGAGCCTCTGGCGGCGTTGAAGCAAACTTGCCGTCTGCAGCCGTGTTTGTCAGCGTGCTTTTGTTGTTAGCGAGGAAAAGTAGGCACAATACAATTGTGATCGCACCAGCCAAGAAAATCAGAAATTTCTTCATGGAGAGCCTTAACTCTCAAACATGGGAATTATTACAGGCGACAATGATTGTACAGTTGAATTGCTGTCCACGTCTTCACTCCGCACTGTACTCCTATTTTTAGGAACCCGAAAAGCACCAGTCCAATTTTCCATTTTTTACAAAGAAAAACAAAGCAAAAGTCCCTCAGAACTGCCGAGCAAGAAATGGGGTCAGTCCATCGATCACGATGCCTGAGCACTTTCGACCCGCGATTTCTGCTCCGACCAACGCCCCGAGACAAACCCCGCCAATACAAGCTGTGCAGGATGGTAGCACATCAAGGGAATCAACACTGCCGCTGCATCGACCACCCCAGGCGCGGCCGCAAGGATTGAGGTGGCCAAGGGTAAACCCGTCGCTAGCGATTTCTGGCTGGCGCAGAAAAATGCCGTGATACGCTGTTCACGGGTAGGCTGCAACCACGCTGAACTCCACCACACGAGTCGGCTGACAAAGAGCAGCACGCATACCGTGCTGGCGATGACTGCGACGATAGAACTTAAGCTCAACTGATCCAAAAAGCCAGAGCTCACACTTTCCGCAAACGCGCAGTGAACGATGAAGATGATGATCCAGTTGCCCCAGGACTTCGTATGCTTCGAAACCGTTGCCGATAACTCGGGCAGAAACTTTCGGATCACTTGCCCTATCATCAGCGGCAGCACGATCAAGAAAAACAGTTTTGTAAACAACGGCAGCAGTGCCACACTCGCCTCAGTCTCGGCGGCGAGATAGGCCACCGCAATGGTCGGCACCAAGAGGACTGAAAGCAGATTAGAAAAGACTGTCGCGAAAATTGCATTCGAGGTGTTGCCGCCGGAAACTGTGGTAAAAACAACTGCCGAAGAAACCGTGGTCGGCAAAATTGCCAGTAACCAAAACCCGAGCCGCAACTCAGCGGGTAAAATCAAAGATAGGGGTAAAAGCATCAAGCCTACTACCAGGGGGAACCAGAGATAATTCCAAGAAAGCACAAACACGTGTAGCCGCTTTGGTTTGTAGCCCGTCGTCAACTCGCTCGTGGGCAGGGAGAGCCCTTGCAAGAAAAAGATAAGCCACACGCCTAATTTCGTCGTGATCTCAGGCTGCAAGAAGCCGCCCTTCGCACCCGCCGCAGGGAATAAGATCGCCAGCACCACCCCGAGTAGGAGCCAGAGAGTGAAGGCGTGCTTTTTTAAATGCTTTTGCATAATTCCAGAATAGCTAAAGGGATGTCGGGCGCAGTCGTTTTGAAAATAAATTGTAGCCCCACGCTTCGTCGCGCGTCTAGCCAAACAGGGATGGAGAGTGCTGGCAAACTTGCGAGGCTAGCCGGGGTCGTCAACTGTAGTGTCTGCTCACGCAGTTCAGGCTTTGCCTCAGCGAGTGGCACCGTCGGCCCAGGGCAGATCGGCATCGCGAGAAAATCATAGCTTTCGAAATACTCGGCAAACCACGCGGTGATTTCGCTCCGAGTGGCCACGGCTGTATCGACGTCCGAAGGCGTCCACTCTTTGGCGCGCAGTATCCTTTCCTTGACTGCTGGGCTGTAGTGATCGCCCCACACTTCCAGCCAGTCCGCATGGATGGCGAAGGCCTCTCGGCTCTGGAGCACGTTGAAAGCGAACTGACACTTCGGCAGCAAAGATCGCAAGTGAGCAAATTCTCGGCTGGCCTCTAAGCCCAGCTGCTTTGCAAATTGCTCAATCGCCCTGCCCGTTTCAGGCAGAACTAAATCTTTTGGTAAAAACAGAGCACCCCTCAACGAGTTTTGCGAATTTTGCGAATCGTGCGACTTTTGCGAAGTGTGCGCAGAGGCATTCTTAATTTGCTCAAACCAGGCACGTATCACGAAAACCATTTCGTCGGCACTGCGGGTCAACCAGCCCATCGCATCAAGGCTCGGGGCGAGCGGAAAGCCACCCTGCATATAGTAGCCCGGCTCCCACCGAATCCCAAAAATACCGCACCATGCCGAGGGCAGCCGAATGGAACCCCCCGTATCCGTGCCAAAGGCCAGCGGCACATAGCCCGCCGCCACCGCGTGAGCCGAGCCGCTGCTCGACCCACCGCTCAAGCAGCCTTTTAGAAAAGGGTGCTCGCAATCGCCATAGTGTGGATTCTCGCCAGAGAGCCCGTAGGCAAACTCATTCATCTGAGCCTTAAAGGCAGCACTCGCACCAAGGCCGCGCAACTGCTGGACAAGCTGCGAGTCTTGGTCGACTGCCTTAGCGAGCAGCTCAGGTAAGATCGAAGAAGCATGAGTCGGGTAGCCGCGCAGATCAAAAAGATCTTTGACCGCGAAGGGCACCCCTGCGAGCAGGCCTAGGCCTGGCTTACAAGTATCCAGTGTAGCAGCGCTCACCACAGATGTAGCCGTTTTTTGGATACACTCGTCGACATTCTCGCGGAGGAGCGCCTCCCATGCGGGTGCGTCGCTAGCCGCCAAGGCTTGCCATTCAAATAGACTTAAAACTCTCATATCGAACAGGAGCCGGGCATGAATTTTCCAGCAGGAGCCGACTGCCGCACACCACCTTTGACGACACATTGCCCACGTAGCCAAGTGCTCTCCCAGAGCAAGTGCGTCGAGGTGCCGACATAGGCCGAGCGCGCGTGCCGGGTCAGGAGCGAGGCCGCTTCAATGCGAGCGGGTGCCTGCTGCTGGCGAATGAGTGAAAAGTCCGCATCCATGCCAACCCGTAAAGCACCCTTTTGCTTCAGCCCCATGATCTTAGCCGGATTCTCACAGCCCACCGCTAGCAGCCGTTGCAAGATGATGGGTTCTGCGAGACCGAAGTGATTGAGCACCAGTGGCCAGCCATGTTGAATACCGGCGATCCCTCCCCATGCATCATAAAACGCTTTGCCTTGTTTGAGCTCCGGCGAGCTGGGAGAGTGATCGGAGCCCAGCGTATCGATCTGCCCATCCAGTAAAGCCGCCCGCAGCCCTGCCACAGTCTGAGGTGATCGCAGGGGTGGTGCGCATTTAGCATCGCTACCGATCGCCTCAGCATCATCCGTCGACAGTAATAAGTAGTGTGGGCAGGTCTCGCAAATGATATCGACGCCCTGCGCTCTGGCGGTAGCGATCACTGCCAGCACTGCGGGCGAGCTGACGTGCACGATCATAATGGGACAACCCGTCTCGCCCGCGAGGTCGATGGCCAGTTGCACCGCACTGATCTCGGCTGCGACCGGCCTCGAAGCTTCCCAATCATACGCAGACACCCGCTGGCGCAAGCGCTGCTCGGCCGCACGAAGCACAGCAGGGTCTTCCGCATGGAAGGCGAGTCGCAGACCCGTCTGCGCGATCTGCCGCATGGCCGCCCTCAGAGTAGCCGCATCAGAATTAGTAAAATCATCTGTGCCGCTGGGCGACATAAATGCCTTGAAGCCCATGACGCCTGCCTCAGCTAAAGGGATTAAGTCGTCGACATTCCCCGGCACCACCCCGCCCCACAGGCCGAAGTCCACGGATGATTTGTGCGCCACCGCTGCCAGTTTGGTCTCAAGCGCTGCCACATCCACAGTCGATGGAATACTATTAAGCGGCATTTCCGCGAGATAGGTCACCCCCGCCGCGGCCGCAGCCGCACTACCTGTTTCAAAGCCTTCCCAATGGGTGCGTCCCGGCTCGTTGAAATGCACATGCAAATCGACTCCTCCCGGCAGGCAATAGGCTCCCTCCCCGACCAACTCATGCTTCGCACAACCTAGCAGCGACTCGCTCAACTCGACGATCAGGCCATGCTCAATGCCAATATCCATCTTCCGCCAGCCGTGGTCTGACGCAATTTGCACTTCTCTAATTATTGTATCCATCATTCCACTACATCGTTCGATCTAATTGATACACCGCAGACACCATTGCACGAAAGGCGAGCAAGCAATCTGCTACCGAAGCAAATTCATCTGGATGGTGACTCAGTCCTTCACGGCAGCGCACTGCCAGCAATCCTACCGGGCAGACATTAGCGATTTTCATGCTATCATGCCCGGCACCGCTAAACATACTGCTAGCAGATTCTTGCAGTCCTTCGCAGGCGGCGACTAGTAGATTCGTGAGCGCCGCATCCATCTGCGTGTCCGCAGCTTGGTGCACGATCTGATAGTGAAACGCTACATCAGAGCGCTTGGCGATCGCCTCAATCGTCGTCCGCAATGTATCGTGCGCGCGATCCAATCCCGCCGCATCCGGATGCCTTAAGTCGATTGAGAATTTAACGCACCCGGGAATCACATTACTCGCATTGGGCGATACTTCCACGTGTCCGACCGTGGCGCGGATACGCTCGTCGCTTTTACAAAGCTGGGCGACCTCGATAATCATCGCGCTCGCCACGGGCAGTGGGTCTCTTCGCAAACCGGCGGGCGTGGTGCCAGCATGCCCCGCACACCCAGTGAGCGTGACTTCCGCGCGCATCTGAGCCGCGATCCGCGTAAAGACTCCCAGCGCCCGATCAGTCGATTCCAATACGGGGCCTTGCTCGATATGCGCTTCGAGGAAAAAATCTTCTGCCCGAATAAAAGGTTTAGCATGGAGCACCGCATCAATCGATTCGCTACGATCGACCAGCCACTCCCCCAGCGTTTTGCCCGACTCATCCTCCTTAACCAGCCATTCTTGCTCGAACTGACCGCTCAGATAGGCACTGCCCAGAAAGGTGGTATTGAAGCGAACGCCTTCCTCATCGCAAAAAGCCAGCGCTGACAGATTATGCCGAAAAGGCAGCCCTGCGCCTGCGACCACCTCTGCCACCGCAATGGCCATGACGACGCCTAGGGCACCGTCATAAGCACCCGCATTGATGACGGTATCGTAGTGGGAGCCGATGTGGATACGCGGTGCGTCGGCGCCTGCCTCCGAGACCGTCAATAGCCCACAGACATTGGTCAGTTCATCGTATTTGACCTGCATACCCGCCGATTCCATCCAGCCGCGCAAGCGCTGGGCAGCTGTCTCCGCCGCTGACGAAAAAAGTATCCGTTCCAGCCATTCCTTGTTCTGGGAAACGCCACGCAGGCTCTCTAGGCGCTCGATCATTCGAGCACCCGCAGACTGGATCGCTTGTTCGAGTCGATCCATCAACTCAGCTGCCACGATAGGTTGAATAGCTCCACGGAGATGTCAGGAGCGGCACATGGTACTGCTCACCTGCCACAAGATTCACCTGCAAAACGACTTGGCCTAAAAAGGGCGGTTCGGGCAACACCACTGCCTCCGCCTCGAAATAGGCACCGATCTCAAAAATCAGCCGATAGCTGCCCGTCCTCAAAGCATCCCCAAGCAGCAGTGGCTCGTCCGTGCGCCCGTCCTGATTCGTCACACCCCCGCTCAAGTGCAACCATGCGCCTGCCTGCAAGTATTCGAGCGACCATGCCACAGCGCTTGCGGGGCGACCTTTATAAGTATCGAGAATGTGGGTGCTTAGTTTACCAACCATAAAGATGAATCATTTAGAAATATAATTAAGTAGGCCGCCAAGACGATGCCAGCCAATGCGCGCTATTTGATAGAGACAGGCCATACGCTCCGCTTGGGCGCTACCGTGACTACGCGCTTTCAATAGAGGCAGCACCTCCTCGGCGCGATGCTCGGTGACGCAGAGTATAAACGGATGCCCATAACGCTGACGATAGGCAGCCAATGCCTTGCGTAGCTCTGCAATGGAATCCGCGGGCAGCGCAGCGAAGCCCGCCCGCGCCTGCTCCGCTTGGGAGAACTCGGTCAACCGCGCCAATTCATCCAACTTGGCGGCCAGATCGGGGTGCGCCTGAATGAGCGCAGTCTGCCCCTCGACCGATGCGCCGTAGAGCACCGCCTCACATACCGCTTGCATTGATTTCACAGATTTGAAAGGACGATACGCAGCCGCAGATTGGATCACCCAAGGCGAGTGTTCGTACACCTGCGCAAGCGCTCCTACAAACTCAGGAACCGCACTTTCATTCAACTCATCTAAAGTATATGTCTGCATAATGCCTAGCTTACCTGCTTAAATTTTAACAACGAATGCCTACTCTCCGCAAAATTATAGAACACAATTCCGGATAAGACCAGAGCAATGCCAAAAACTTTGCTCACTGTAAGCGACTCTCCCAGCAACAGGGCAGCGCTAAAAACCGCAATTGGCAGCTCGATCGAGGCCAGCACGCCCCCCAAGCTGCCCCCGGTCAAGGGCAAGCCCTTCATGAGTGTGATCACCGGTATGATCTGCCCCACCACCCCAAGGAGCAGCGCTAGGGCGAAAAATTGCAGGCTATTTTCCCCTAAGTCATGCCACAGCGAAGGGTTGCAGAGTAAGATCACAAAACAGCCCAGAAAGCCCATACTCGAAACCGCAAACGAGCGAAACTCCGCCGTCGTGTAGACAGCAATCGAAGGCGTGAGAATAAAAACCACCGCATAGCACATGGAGGCCGCTAGCGCTGCCCATACCGCAGGGATCGCGCCTGGTTCATTAAAGGTCGAAAAAATACGGGTGGTGAAAATCGCGCCGATAATCACGCACACAATTGCAAAAATCTTTCCTTTCAAAATACGCTGATGCCCACTCAACACCGAGAAACCGTAAACGACCGGCAGATAGAGAAACATCAAAGTAGCCGGTATCGCCACTGGACCCAGACTGTAGGACAGGAATAAGAAGAACCCGATCCCGATCGTTGCCAGACCGATCGCGCCCAGCGACAACCACTGCCTAGCTCCCTGAGGCCTGAGCGTTCGGAAAAAAGACTTTGCCAACAGTGAAAAAAACACCGTCGCTAGAAAGACTTCGGCCAAAAGTATCTGCAAAAACGAAGCCCCTAGGCTCAGACCATATTTGATCAAAATCCCATGGAACCCCCAGCAACTACCACTGATCAGCATGAAGATAATACCCTTCCAAGGCGTCGGCTCCTTATTCAAAAACTTGATCCTCAAACGCCCACGCCGGCGCACATGTGACGATCATTTTGAGCGCCGTTTCATTGGGATTATGGATCGAATGCCACTGTCCCGGCAGGATCGCCACCGCTTGCCCCGCCACCATTCGCGTATCTTCGCCATCCAGATGCATCACCCCCGAGCCCTCAACAATATGATAAGTCTCCTCGCTCGCTAGGTGGTAGTGCTTCTTCACAGTCACCCCAGGCGGGATTCGTATCTCCGCGATACTTAAATTTTTAAGACACGTATTCGAAGCCCCCATAAACTCTTTGGCCACCGCCAGATCCTCGGCTAAATAGTCCTCACACTCCTTGATCGTTACAATATTCATAGACCCCTCCCTAGCAAAAAGTATGCCCAGTAATCGATACCTGCAGAAAATCTTAGAGGCCACCTCCGCTAAAAAGAACCGTATCAGACTTCGCTTTGACAAATCCTCGATTCCCGCTTCTTTTTCATTATGACCAATCAAACAAACAAATCTCTCTCTATCGCCACCTTCGGTGCTGGCTGTTTCTGGTGCGTCGAGGCCGTCTTTGAAAAGCTGGACGGCGTCCACGCAGTCGAATCCGGCTACATGGGCGGGCAAGTAAAAGATCCTACTTACCGCGAGGTCTGCTCTGGCACCAGCGGCCATGCCGAAATCACGCAGATTCACTACGATCCCGCAGTCGTCAGCTTTGAAACACTGCTCGACTGGCTCTGGCGCGGGCACGATCCCACGACGCTCAACCGCCAAGGCGGCGACAGCGGCACCCAATACCGCTCCGCGATTTTCTACCACGACGAGACTCAGCACGCAGCCGCCGAAGCGTCCAAAGCCGCCGCACAAGCACACTTCGCCACCCCTATTGTGACCGAAATCTCCGCCGCCAGCACCTACTACCCCGCCGAAGACTATCATCAGGACTATTACCGCCTCAACCCCGCAGCGCCCTACTGCCAGATGGTGATCCGCCCAAAGTTGCAAAAGCTCGACCTTGAATAAGTCCAAACCTTGCGATTGAATGCCTCACAATGGCAAACCAGCGCGCAAAGAAGAAAACGCCCAAAAAACGGACACCTCGCAAAAATGCTTCGTCCAAACAGCCCAGCTCAAGCTGGTTGCTACGCGTTTTAGTAATCCTAATTTTCGCCGCACTTTTATTGTGCGGCCTCTATTATTTCGGCTCCTTCGAGACGCGTGCCAAGATGGAGCGAGTGGCACTCACCACGCTCAACAGCCCGCGCACACACGGTGCGACGCCCGCCTCCGTCGCCAAGCTTTTGGACACTTTTTACGACGCCATCCCATCCAGCCAAGGTCTAGTCGTCGAAGGTGGCGAGCTCGGACGCGATCCAGCCTCCCCATTTATCGCAGGCATGCCCCGCAGCCGCCAAGCCGTCCGCCCGCTGCTACAGCCCAGCTACATCAACCTCTTCAATGAGCGCAGCCTGCAAGCCGCCTGCATCGCACTGCGGCTCGACGATTCCGAGCGGCAGCAAGCCACAGCACCCGAAAGCCTGGAAGTCGACGCCCGTATACCCCGCCTCACCGCCGCAGCCATGACCTTGGGCAAATGGCAGCCACACCCCATCGTTCCCCCAGCCGCACTCATCGGCCAGCAAGGCAGACGCGGTGCTAGCGACGCGCGCCTGGCCACCAACTACGCGCCCATGACCGAAGCCTACGCCACCGGCGTCTGGAAAAAGACCATGCGCGAATTCACTCTCCGCTACCCCCAACGCTTCGGCGAGGTCTGGCTCTACCTCGGCCCTGTGTATCGCCCCGAAAGCGCAAAACTCGATTCCGGTATCGCCCTACCCGACGCCTTTTACGCCATCGCGCTGGATCTAACCGAGGCAGGCGGGCTGCGCGCTCTAGCCCTGCTCATCCCCACGGATGCCGAAGGACTCAACCTCAACGACTACCTCACCTCAATCGCGCAGATTGAGGAAATTACTAGACTCCAATTCCTACCTGAACTCGATTTCAGCGTCCGCGACACGCTCGGCAACTACATCAGCCCCAGCGTTTGGTAAAAGGCGCGTTCCCGGGATCGCAAATCTCCGCATTTGCACAACATCAGGCAACCACCTAACCAAGCGGACTGCGGTTGAGACAACCGCCGTCCCCGAGCTGCATCCAACAAACCTCCTCAGCCCCCAGCGGGCGGCTCGGATAGGTTGTCTGCGGCACGAACGACTCCACTAACTCGAACCTATTGCTAAACAAGGCATCACTCTCTTCACGCGAGATCGGGTGCGGTGGCCCATCGCCCGAGTAGTCACTCACCTCTCGAAAAAACACTGCCAAATAGTGCCCACCCGGCTTCAGCGCACGCTCAACCGCAGCGGCGTAGGCCGCACGCTGTTCAGGCAGGATTGCGCACAAACAAGTATGCTCCACCACCCAATCGTAGGCGCCATGATGGTGCACATCCAAATTCAAAAAATCGCCAAGTTGATAGCGCTCGCTTGCCGCAGCCTCAAACGCGTCCGCCTTGCGAATCGCACCCGGCGCAATGTCCAGACCTACCACGTCGGCACCCTGCGCCGCCAGCACTCGCACATCATGCCCCGTGCCACAGCCCGGCACCAACACACGCCCCGCAATCGAGTGCTGTGCTAAAAATTCCACCAAGGGCGGCGAGGCAAAGCCCTTGTCCCAAGGGGTGTCGCCGTCTTCATATGCTTTATTCCAATCTCGAGCCATTGTATCATCCTCAACTATTCGCCATCAGCCATCAGCCATCCACCATCCACCAGCCATCAGCCATCAGCCATCAGCCATCAGCCATCCCTAGGCGATAGCCATCCCTAGGCGATAGCCATCCCTAGGCGATAGCCATCCCCAGGCGATAGCCTTACACAAAAGTGGCCAGGCACCCTACGGCACACGAGGATTAGGCGATCGCTGCTCCCTTCCGGGCCTGACGAGGTTAACCTGTCCAACGTTGCATAGGACCCGACCACCTTCAGAGGACAACGAGAAAGTCGTTCTCGGCAACCATAAAATTGATAAAATTTCAATGCTAGGACAATCATCCGTAGGCAGAAGCAACAAAGAGGCACAAAGAAGCACGAAAAACCAAGTAGAAGAAATCTTTGTGTATTTTTGTGCCTCTTTGTGGCCGAACAATATGCATGGATCTACTGCCGCGCACGAAGATTTGCGAAAAGACTTTTACCTCTAACTTCTTAAGGGGTAGTCTTGGTAGCGGACTCGTTGAAAATCGTGAGCTTGTCGAACGGCGAAGCCATTTCGACCGTACAGCCTTGCGCCACCGCAACTCGAAAGCGGTTCCCGCGTCCGCTACAAAACATGTCTTTCATCCTGGTAGCGGATCGGCGAAGCCGTTTCGACTCGGCCTACCCTTCCCGAGACTGCCATTTTCCCAAATCATGATGCGTGGCAGTAGATTATTCATTCGCCATCCAAGTGCCGAGCGCTTGAATCAGCACTCATGCAGGCCGTGCCGACTCAACAACGCAAACAGTTCTTCCCGATCAACGACCTCTTTCGGGCGTATCTGTTAGAATATCATCGGTCGATGGATCTGCCCGCCACCTATGAGGACATGCTCAAGTATGAGGACGCCTTCCCGCTCATCAACAAGGCTGGCGACGATACCCTCTGGCAGACCCTCATTTACGAGCAACAGTTCGGGCGCGAACTCTACGAAGGCCTCAAAAAAATCTACGTCATCCTCCGCTCCGGTGGCGATGAGAGCATTCTGCCCAATCTCTATATCGACCGTGTCGATTTTTGCACCTTCGGCAACACCAAGCCCATGCGCGTGCGCGTGGTCAACCAATACAACGATAACCACGACTACTTCTACGTTAAAAAGGCCGACGCCTCCCGCATCTACGGTCTCGAACTCGAAGAACTGCTCTCGCCCAACGATATTAATTTCCTCGTCCATGAAGACACCTTGATCGAAGAGCACATCATCGGCGTACCGGGCGACGACTTTATCCGCGACTACCTCAGCCGCCCCGATCTGCACGAGGTGCGCCTAGCCAAAGAGTTCATCAAATTCAACGAACGCAGCTTTGTCCGCCTGCTTGGCGATATGCGCGCCTATAACTACGTGGTCGAAGTCACCCCCGACTTCGAGGAAAGCCAATACCGTGTCCGTGCCATCGACTTCGACCAGCAATGCTACGAAGGCCGCCGCTCGCTCTACCGACCCCAATTTTTCAAGAATAATCTCCCCGTGGTTAAACTTTGCACCGAGTTGATTAATGTCGAAACCAGCAAACAATACCAGCGAGAAGAGCGCACCTTAATGAAACGCCGCCTCAACTTTGCCCTTCCACGTGTGCAACAACTGCGTCACTGCATGTGCACCGACCAGATATCCAGCACGGAAAAGATGAAACAACTCCGTCAAGAACTCGCCGAAATGCACAACGACTACCGCTTCATGCTCTGCCAGTCGATGGGTGAAATCACCTTCCTCAACATCACCCTCACTCTCGGCCTCAAGGGCAAAGCCGCCTACTTCCCCGAAGGCGATGGCGGGTAAATCGAACCTTGTCATAATTTATAAAAGCGACACTCCTGTCGCGTTCACCCCCCAAAAAGACAAAAGCAGCAGGATTGCCGCTTCTACAAATTTACATATCATGGAACTACGCCAAAAACTACTCAAGCTCATCGGAGCTAAAGACTACATCCCCATGCGCCGCATGGAGCTGATTACTGAGCTCAAACTCGACGAGGACGACACCAAGAGCGCCCACGCCCTGCTCGACCAAATGCTCGAGCGCGGCGAGATCGCCCGCCTAAAGAAAGACCGCCTCTGCATCCCCGAAGATGCCGACCTCGTCAGTGGCCGCTTGATCTTTCGCCAGAGCGGCTCCGCTATCCTCATACCCGATTCCGATCCGAGCGGCGACGGCTACCCGATCAAAGCGGAAGATACCGGCGTCTCTATGCACGGCGACGTCGTGCTCGCACGTAAGGTTGAGCAAGACCGCCGCCCCTTCCGAGGCAAAGGCGGCAAGCAACGCCCCGAATACAACCCCGACGAGAAGCCCAACGTCCGCGTCATCCGCATCCTCAAGCGCGCCCGCACCACCATCCCCGGCACCCTCGAACGCGGCCGCCACGCCTCCTTCGTCATCCCCGACGATCCACGCCTCATTCAAGACATCCTCGTGCCCGACCCGCAAAACTCCGGTATGCGCCCCATCCCCCAAGTGGGCGACAAGGTCGTGGTTAAAATGCTCGAATGGAAGCAGCGCCACCTCAACCCCGAAGGCGAGATCATCGAAGTGCTCGGCCGCACGCACGAGCCAGACGCCGAGTTCAAGGCCATCCTTTACAAATACGATCTCAAACCAAAATTCCCCGCCGCCGTCGAGAAGCAGACCGAGGCCATCCCCGATAAAGTGCGCCCCGAAGACATCGGCAAGCGCCAAGACTGCCGCGACCTCTTCACCTTCACCATCGACCCCGACGATGCCAAAGACTTCGACGACGCCCTCTCGCTAGAGCTGCTCGATGGTGGCAAAGTCCGCGTCGGCGTGCACATCGCCGACGTCAGCGCCTACGTCAAGCCCGGCTCACCACTCGACCGCGAGGCACAAGAGCGTGGTAACAGCACCTACCTCGTCGGCACCGTCATTTCCATGCTACCGCACGCCCTATCCAACGGGCTCTGCTCGCTAGTCGAGGCCGAAGATCGGCTGACTAAGTCCTGTTTTATCACCTTTAACGACCACGCCGAAATCACCGATGTAAAGTTTGCTAACACCGTCATAAATAGCAACAAGCGCCTCACCTACAAGCAAGCCTACGCGTTTATGATGCAGGACGACTTTGCCGAGATCCGCAAGACGCCCCTCCCACCCAAGCACCAGACCGGCTCGACCGGGCGCTCGCTCGACGAAGTCACCGACGACGAAATGGCTCAGCTCAAAGAGTCTATCGACACGCTCTGGCACATCGCCGACCAGCTACGCCAGCGCCGTTTCAGCAAAGGCTCGCTCGACCTCGACATGACGTCCGTTAAAATCTACGTCGACGAAGAAGGCTACGCCGACCGCATCGAAAAAGAGTTCAACGACGAAAGCCACCAACTGATCGAAGAGTTCATGCTCTCGGCCAATGAGCAAGTCGCCCACACCATGAAGAAGCAAAACTTCCCCTGCATCTATCGCGTGCATGATGAGCCGGAAGAAGAAAAGCTCAAAGAGCTACGCGAGACCATGATCAGCTTCGGTGTGCAATGCGGCAACCTCCAGAAGCCGCGCGAGATGACCGCCCTGCTCAAAAAACTCAAAGAGCACCCGCAGGGCTACACGCTCAAGATCCACGTCCTCCGCAGCTTAAAGCAAGCACAGTATCGCGCCTCCGCCGACGGCCACTTCGGCCTCGGCAAGCCCGACTACACCCACTTCACCTCACCCATCCGCCGCTATTCAGACCTCATCGTGCACCGCGTGCTCGACGGCTATCTGTGCAAGATCGGCGCCGACTCCGCACTCGATACGCCCGACATACGCTACAATCAGGGCAAACTCGAAAGCCTCGGTGAGCACATCAGTATCACCGAGCGCAACTCCGTCGATGCCGAGCGTGAATCGGTCAAGACCAAGCTGCTCGAATTCTACGACCGCGAATTGCAGAAAAAAGAGAAGCAGCACTTTAAGGCCATCATCACCGATGTGAAAAACCACGGCCTCTTCGTCGAGCTCACCGACACCCTCGCCTTCGGCATGGTGCACATCTCCACCCTCGACGACGACTTCTACCACTCCAATAACGAAGGCACCGCCCTCATCGGTCGCCGCAAAAAGAGGACCTACGCACTCGGCCAATACATCATGGTGCAAGTCGAGCGCGTCGATCGATTCAAGCGCCAGATTGATTTCCGCGTGGTGCTCAGCGATGCACGCGACGCCGGCAAGAAACCAGGCAAGCCCTTCACAGGCCGCCGCAAACCAAAGCAAGACCGAGCAAAGCAAGACCAGCCAAAGCAAGGTCAAGCAAAGCAAGGTCAAGCAAAGCAAGGTCAAGCAAAGCAAGGTCAAGCAAAGCAAGGTCAAGCAAAGCAAGGTCAAGCGAAGCAATCCAACAAACCACGCAAAACTGCTTCCAAAAAGACAAGCCTCCGCGAGGGAGGCGAGGGAGGCGGCGCAGACAAAGTCATCACCCAGCGCCCGAAGAAGAAATCTGCCAAGAAATCCACTCCACAAAAACCCGCGAACGAAAACCCTACTGACAAAAAACCTGCTGGCGAAAAGCCCATTGGTAAAGTGCTGACCCAGCGCCCAAAAAAGAGCGACCGCTCACGCAAGCGCAACCGCTAGCCAACGGCCTCAAAACACTGCGTGAACTACTCGAAAAACTAAAGATTCTCGTCGCCGAAGACGACCGCGCCAGCCACAAGCTATTGATCCTGCAACTCCAGAAAATGAGGCAGGAGGCCTATGCTACTTTAGAGATCATGCCCCCCGCGCGCACAACAATCCACCACATCGGCGCATTCGCGATTTTCGCGGATATCGTGCACGCGGATGAAGTCGACCCCCGCATGGATGCCGAGCGCAGTCGTCGCAAGTGTGCCGCTCAGGCGGGCTTTGGGATCCTTTAAGTTCAGCAGCTTAGCGATCATCGATTTACGCGAAGCGCCCAGCAGCACAGGGTAGCCCATCGCAACCAACTCAGGCAAGCGGCGCATGATCGCCCAATTCTCTTGGTAGCTCTTACCAAAGCCGAGACCAGGGTCGAGCATGATGGCATCATCGCGCACCCCAGCAGCTTTGACTAGCTTAATAGAATGTTGCAGGAATGTCTGGATCGCCTCCATTACATCGCCGACGCCCGCCTCTTCGGCTGGGCGATTATGCATCAAGATGCAGGCCGCCCCAGCGCCGCCGATGATCGCCGCCATACGCGGATCGCGCTGCGCACCCCAGACGTCGTTCACAATGTCGGCACCCGCCACAAGCGCCGCTGCGGCCACCTCAGCCTTTGAGGTGTCGATCGAAATAAGGGCGTCCGTATGCGAGCGAATCTTTTCAATAAAGGGCACCACCCGCGCGATTTCCTCCGCTACCGAAATTGGGATGTGCCCTGGCCGCGTCGATTCGCCCCCGATGTCGATCATCGCCGCGCCCGCCTCGACCATCGCGTGAAGGTGCACAGTCGCCACATCAAGATCAAGGAAGTCGCCACCATCGGAAAAAGAATCCGGCGTCAGATTAAGGATGCCCACCAGGTGCGTGCGTCGCCCAAGCGGAAGGTCGCATCGTGGCGTGTGGTAGATGGTGTATTTTGACATGTTAAGAAGGTTGTATTGTCTTCTAAATTAGATGCAAGTCGCCGCTGCGAGCGAAGCGAAAAGGGAGCGCGGTTGCCAGAAAAGGGAGGGCGATTGTCCCAATCGCAGCGGCTGTCCGAGACGGCCAAAAAGTGCCCGCCGAAGTCCCGAACCATCAAAACCCAGCAAAACCGAACGGCCATTACAACCACCTCAAACCCACCGCACTACGGATGGGACATCCGCCCTCCCGCGAGCATTCCTCAACGGAAAAGGGAGGGCGATTGTCCCAATCGCAGCGGCTGTCCGAGCGGCCAAAAAGTGCCCGCCGAAGTCCCGAACCATCAAAACCCAGCAAAACCGAACGGCCATTACCCCGCGCCCACGCCCACCGCACTGCGGATGGGACATCCGCCCTCCCGCAAACACCAACTCACCCCAAGGGAGGGCGATTGTCCCAATCGCAGCGGCTGGCGAGACGGCCAAAAAGTGCCCGCCAGAGTCCCGAACCATCAAAACCCAGCAAAACCGAACGGCCATTACCCCGCGCCCACGCCCACCGCACTGCGGATGGGACATCCGCCCTCCCGCGAGCACCAACTCACTCAAAGGGAGGGCGATTGTCCCAATCGCAGCGGTTGGCAAGACGGCCAAAAAGTGCCCGCCAGAGTCCCGAACCATCAAAACCCAGCAAAACCGAACGGCCGTTGCCCCGCGCCCACGCCCACCGCACTGCGGATGGGACATCCGCCCTCCCGCGAGCATTTCTCAACGCTAGGGGCTGCGCCAGTCGAATAGGGTGACCTCGCCCCGAAACGGCCAGACTTCGGGGTCTTTGACCAGTCCGGCTCTGACGGGGTTTTGACGCGTGTATTCCCATTTTTCGGTGTAATGGTTTCCAGTGCGCATCTGCCTATCCCAGCAATCGGGTAGCCACACATCCCGGCTCGATGACAAAGTGCCCGACTGTGAAAGTAAGCGCTTCCAATATTTTACCCATGGCCGTAAAGACGTCGGCGGATGCCGTCCTGGCGCACAAAAGAAATGAATGTGATCCGGCATAATAACATAGCGGCCGACTTTCCAAAAGTCCGCCTCCGCCCACGCGCTGAGGAGTGCTTGGTGCACGGGTTCGGAATTAAAAATTGGCACCCGAATCCTGGCCGCCACTGTCACGAACAAGATGTTAGAGCGCCCACGGATTTCCAAAAGTTCATTCCGCGAAGGCCGTGAACGTTTCGGTTTTTCATCCATGAATTCAGGATTTTCTCAAAGGTGATAGAACTCAAGACCAAACTGAACAAACCCACCGCACTGCGGATGGGACATCCGCCCTCCCGCGAACATTCCTCAACGGAAAAGGGAGGGCGATTGTCCCAATCGCAGCGGCTGTCCAAGCGGCCAAAAAATGCCGACCAAATCCCGGAAATCGACACCCTACGGAACCAGACCCCCATTGACCGCCGCGCGCGCCACCAGACCTCCATTGCCCAGCACCCACGCCCACCGCACTGCGGATGGGACATCCGCCCTCCCGCGAACATTCCTCAACGCAAAAGGGAGGGCGATTGTCGCAATCGCAGCGGCTGACCAAGCGGCCAAAAAATGCCGACCAAATCCCGAAAATCGATACCCTAAGCAACCCGACCCCCATTGACCGCCACGCCCCCACACCAGACCTCCATTGACCGGCACCCACGCTAGACGCACTGCGGATGGGACATCCGCCCTCCCGCGAACATTCCTCAACGCAAAAGGGAGGGCGATTGTCCCAATCGCAGCGGCTGACCAAGCCGCCAAAAAATGCCGACCAAATCCCGAAAATCGACACCCTACGGAACCCGACCCCCATTGACCGCCACGCCTCCACGACAAACCTCCATTGCCCGGCACCCACGCCAGACGCACTGCGGATGGGACATCCGCCCTCCCGCGAACATTCCTCAACGGAAAAGGGAGGGCGATTGTCCCAATCGCAGCGGCTGACCAAGCGGCCAAAAAATGCCGACTAAATCCCGAAAATCGACACCCTACGGAACCCTACCCCATTAACCGCCGCGCGCGCCACCAGACCTCCATTGCCCAGCACCCAAACCCACCGCACTGCGGATGGGACATCCGCCCTCCCGCGAACATTCTTCGACGCAAACGGGAGGGCGATTGTCCCAATCGCAGCGGCTGTCCGAGCGGCCGAAAAATGCCGCCCAAGTCCCGAAAATCAATACCCCGCGCAACCAGACCTCCATTGCCCAGCACCCAAACCCACCGCACTGCGGATGGGACATCCGCCCTCCCGCGAACATTCCTCAGCGTAAGAGGGAGGGCGATTGTCCCAATCGCAGCGGTTGACCGAGCGGCGAAAAAATGCCGCCCCAGTCTCGAAAATCAATACCCCGCGCCACCCGACCTCCATTGCCCAGCACCCAAACCCACCTTACTGCGGATGGGACATCCGCCCTCCCGCGAACATTCCTCAACGCAAAAGGGAGGGCGATTGTCCCAATCGCAGCGGCTGTCCGAGCGGCGAAAAAATGCCGACCAAGTCCCGAAAATCAATACCCCGCGCAACCCGACCCCCATTGCCCGCCGCACCCGCACCCCACGCACTGCGGATGGGACATCCGCCCTCCCGCGAACATTCCTCGACGCAAACGGGAGGGCGATTGTCCCAATCGCAGCGGCTGTCCGAGCGGCGAAAAAATGCCGACCAAGTCCCGAAAATCAATACCCCGCGCAACCCGACCTCCATTGCCCGCCGCACCCACACCCACCGCACTGCGGATGGGACATCCGCCCTCCCGCGAACATTCCTCAGCGCAAAAGGGAGGGCGATTGTCCCAATCGCAGCGGCTGGCAAGACGGCCAAAAAGTGCCCGCCGAAGTCCCGAACCATCAAAACCCAGCAAAACCAAACGGCCATTGCCCCGCGCCCACACCCACCGCACTGCGGATGGGACATCCGCCCTCCCGCGAACATTCCTCAGCGTAAGAGGGAGGGCGATTGTCCCAATCGCAGCGGCTGCCCGAGCGGCGAAAAAATGCCGACCAAGTCCCGAAAATCAATACCCCGCGCAACCAGACCCCCATTGCCCAGCACCCAAGCCCACCGCACTGCGGATGGGACATCCGCCCTCCCGACATTCGCCCTCCCGGACATCCGCCCTCCCGCGCCCTCGCGCTACAAATTTGATTCGCGGTGACTCTGCTGTTGCCTCTCCTAAAAGGAATACTCACGTTTCCATTTTCAATTATTTAAAAAACACCACCACAATGTCCGAACTCACTCGCACACAAAAAGACGAATTTATCGAATTTATCGCTTATCTTTGCGATGAAGCCGCCAAAGAAATACTCCCGCACTACGGCCCCGATGTCGAAATCGAGCGGAAGGCCGATGCCACGCCGGTCACGCTGGCCGACCGTAATGCAGAGAAACGTATCCGCGAGATACTGGCCGAGCGCTACCCAGAGCACGGCATCATCGGTGAAGAATACGGCCGCGAGCGCGACGACGCGGACTTCGTGTGGGTGCTCGACCCGGTCGATGGCACGAAGTCTTTTATCTCTGGCGTGCCGCTCTTTGCTACGCTGATCGCGCTCATGTATAAAGGCCGCCCCGTGATCGGCGCGATCAACCAGCCGGTGCTCAAGCAATTGGTGATCGGCGACTGCGAGACCACCACCCTCAATGGCCAGCCCGTCAGCGGACGCGCCCCCTGCCCGCTCAGCGAGGCCACCCTCTGCACCACCGATCCGATTCGCAAAACCCTCTGGCAAAACAACGCCCAGTGGAGCGACCTCCCGCCTAAGACCGCGCTCTACCGCTCGTGGGGCGATGCGGGTGGCTACATTTTGCTCTGCACGGGCTTTATCGACATCATGTGTGACCCGCTGATGGAGATCTGGGACTGCGCGGCCATCCTCCCTTGCCTGCAAGGCGCGGGCTTCAAAGTGACTGGCTGGAAGGGGGGCGACTCGTTCGACGAGCGCACCATCATCGCGGCAAAAGCACCGTTGCATGCTGAAGTCATGGCGACGCTCTACCCTGCTCAGTGATCCGGCACTTTTAAAATATCGGTAGAACATGGCGGCTTTTTTTCAGCATTTAAAATCAGGTTTCACTGCTGCCAGAGAGTATAACACGCTCAACTTCTTCCCGCTGCGGGAATCGCTCAAAGGCTACCAGCCGAGCTACTTCGGTGGCGACTTGCGGGCGGGGCTAAATGTGGCGCTGCTTGCCTTCCCCCAAGGCATGGCCTACGCGCTGATCGCGGGCATACCGATCCAATACGGCATTTACGGCTCGGCCATCGCCGCGATGGTGGCACCGGTCTTTGCCAAGAGCCACTTCATCACAATGGGGCCAACCAATGCGACTTCGGTCATGCTGCTAAGTGCCTTCGCGAGTCTCGGTATCGTCGGTGCGGATAAGCTGGGCATGGTGCCACTGCTCATCTTCATGGTCGGCTTTTTCGTAGTGGTGGGCGCCTACTTCAAAGTCGCCAACTTGGTGCAATACATTTCCCGCTCGGTCATCACCGGCTACATCACGGCGGCGGCACTGCTCATCATTACCAACCAGATACCGAAATCCCTCGGGCTGGAGATGGCGGGCAAAGGTGCCACGTTTTACCAGTCGGCAGTCTTGATGTTTCAGTCCATCCACACGGTGCACTGGGCGACGCTGATTGTCAGTCTCGCCACTGCGGTGCTCTTCATCGCGCTAGATAAAAAGTTTAAGGCGCTGCCCAACGTGGCGATCTGCCTAGTAGTGGTATCCGCCGCGACGGAGTTGATCTTCGGGCACGAGAGCGGCATCCAGTTCTTGCCCGGCATCAACGCCGCCGACTGGTCTTTTCAAGCGCCCACCTTTTCTCTCAGCAACATACAAACGCTCGCCAGCCCTGCGCTGGCCATCGCGCTGCTGTGTATTCTAGAAGGCATCTCCATCGGTAAATCACTCGCGGCAAAAACGGGCGCGCGTCTCGATGCCAACCAAGCGATGTTCTCGATCGGCATGGCCAATCTCGGCTGCGCTTTCCTTTCCGGGATGCCCGCCTCTGGCTCGCTGACCCGCTCGACCCTAAGCGCCACCAGCGGTGGCCGTAGCGTTCTGGCCAGCTACATCAGCGGGGTGCTCGTCTTTATCGGAGCCTTCGCGCTGGGGCCTTACACCCAATACATCCCGCAATGCACCTTGGCTGTACTCGTCATCGCCATCGGTATTTCGTTGATCAATAAGCACGCCATCCGTATCGTGACTTTGACCACTAAGTCGGATGCAGCCGTCTTCGGCGTGACTTTTGGTAGCGGTCTTTTCATGCCACTCGACACCGCGATCTACGTCGGCGTGGGCATCTCAATCGTGCTCTTCCTCAAGAAAGTCGCCCGCCCCGAGATGGTAGAATACACTTTTAATAGCGAGGGCCAATTAGCCGAGATGAATAAGCCCGAGCAACGCTCGATGCCCCAAGTCTCCATCGTACACGTGGAGGGGGAGCTCTTTTTCGGAGCCGCTGATTTGTTTCGCGACCAAATGCGCCGCGTCTGCGAAGAGCCTAATCTAAAAATAGTCGTGCTAAAAATGCGCAACGCCCACAATCTCGATGCCACTGGCGTGATGGCGCTGGAGGAGCTACTGATCTACATGGGAGAGCAACAGCGCTACCTGATCTTAAGCGAAGTGAAGAGCGACATGGAGCGTGTGCTCAAAAACTCTGGCCTCTACGAGCAGATCGAAGCGCGCAACATCTTCACTGACGAGCCGAGTAACCCCACCATGTCGACCGCCAAAGCGCTCAAGCGCGCCAAGCAGCACCTAGGCGATAGGCAGGCCGATGTTTCTATCTACGTCGACCCCGTGCGCGACAAAACCAAACAAGGCGAACGCCCCTAAGCTGCAATGAAGATCGTGATGGTGCACGGCATCTGGGAAACGGGCGCGATCTATCGCCGTATGGCTGCGCACCTCAGCCAGCTCGGGCATACCTGCCTGCACCCCGACCTGCAACCGGCCAACGGGGCGCACGGCCTGCGCGATCTCGCAGAGAAACTGCGCGACATAATCGACCAGCAATTTGGGCGCGACGAACCGATTGCTTTGGTCGGCTTCAGCATGGGCACATTGATCAGCCGCATCTATCTGCAAACGCTCGGCGGTGCACAAAGGACGACGCACTTTTTCACAATCTCGGGGCCACATCGCGGCACGCTCAACGCCCACCTTTGGCCGGGTAAAGCGGCGCGTGATATGCGCTACGGCAGCAAATTACTCACTGAGCTGAACCACGATCTAAGAGCGTTTGAAAACATCGAAGTGCACAGCTACCGCACACCGTATGATCTGTTTATCCTGCCCGCAAGGAGCTCGCATTTGGATTGGGCAGAAAACCATCTCATTCGAGCCGTGTTTCATCACCGCATGGTGGTGCAGCCACAGATCTTTGAGCACATCGCTGCAAGGTTGGAGTCCCGCCTTTAGGCGACGTGCTCAATCCTTGCGTAGGCCGGCCTCGATTTCGCTTTGCTCAATGGTGGCCTCGCGGTAGCTCAGCTCGTCCAAACGCTCAATTAGTGAGTTTTCAGTATCGGTGACAAAACTAGCTCGGCTTTCTAAATCACTGGCGGCTTCTTCGAGCTGTTGCTGGCGTAATTTGAGCGCCGCTTCGCGCGCTTCGATACTTTGCTCCGCCGACGAGCCTGACGCGTTCGATGCCATGGCGAAGGGGGTGCGCTGCGCAGATGCTTGCAGGCGCTTCAGCTCGGCTTTTTGGTTTTCAAACTCTTGGCGATCCTTGGCTAAACGCGTTTTCAAATCACCCAGCTCAGACTCCTTAGCTTTTAGCTCGGCGGCTTTGGTTTCGGCAACCTTAGCATCGTAGGCGACGGCATCGACGTCGGCGCGCTCGGCAGCGACGATCTTAAGCTGCCCGAGCTCGGCTTCGGCTTGTTCGACACCTGTTAAGCGAGCGATCACCATCTCTTCGGCTTGTTTTAAATCGGCTCCACGCTCTTCGAGTTCGCGCCGGTCTTCTTCTAAAGAATGCCGCTCTTGCTCGATTTTCTTTTCCATCTCTTTCACCTCTTTGCCGCGCTGCTCGATGTATTTTCTTTCGGAAGCGGTGAGTTTGCGCTGCGAACTTTGTTGGGGCGGCGGGTTCCCCTGCGCTTGGCGTTCGATCAGGTAAGGCACCACCAGCCTTTTCCAAACGTTCATATCGCGCGTGCCGAGGGTATGCACTGTTCCTTTGGCGTCGGCAAGTTGCACTTTCTGCATATTGTAAGACTTGATGCGAGTGGTATCTTTGACGGCCGCGCTAATCAAATTGCGCGCTTTGTTGAGCGATCTGGCAGGCGGAACTATCGTTAGAAAAGCTACGTTGATACCGATAAAGCCTACAAAGAAGCCAGCGACTGCCGCCCACAAGCCGCTCGCAAAAATCGAATACACCGTGAGCGCCACCCCGAGACTCAGCACGCCGACCAGCAAGGCAGCCGCGGCCACTCGCTTGGCCGAGTAGCCTTCGTAAAAGCGAGCGATAGCTTTCTCCAGTTCTGCGGCTTTATTTTTCACAGCTTTGATTAATCAGTGGACGCTAAATTGTAAATGGCATAGCCCGCCATGAGGTTTGGAAGCTTCGAGCATTCGGTGCGCCAATCGCCGCCGAGATAGACGCGATTTTCAATCACGATTTTGCGCGCATCACAATAGTCTTCAAACTCAGCTACGGAGAACGGATTACTGGGCAGAGATTCGTACCAAGGTTTTGAATACACTTCGTTAACGGTGCGCCGGCCTTTCAACAACGAATTCACACGGTTGACCCAGAAGCCTTTGTTAATAAAGCCGACGGTGACGTGGCGACCGACGCGCAAGCCCTCCGCGAGGATGGCGTCGGGCTCTTCGAGGTGCTCCACGGTGCGACTGAAAATGACGCGGTCGAAGGCATCGTCGGGGAAATTTGCAAGTATGGCGCGGATGTCGCCTTGATAGGCGGGCACCCCGCGCTTGACGCAGCTGAGGATCTTATCGAAGTCGATATCAACGCCGACGCCGTAGATGGATTTTTTTTGCTGCAAATACTCCAGCAACACGCCGCGCCCACAGCCAAGGTCAAGCACGCGGTCGCCCTCATTGACCCAGCGGGCAATGATCTGGAAGTCGGCCTGTCGTTTTTTATCGGTCGGGCTCATAGCAGATTAGCGAGAAAGAAAGCGGTGGATGAGTTCGTAGAGCTTGGGCGCGCGCACGAGGAAGGAGTCGTGCCCGAAATCCATCGCCAGCTCGGCGTAGGTGGCGTGCTTGCCGAGGCGCAGCAGTGCTTCGACCACCTCGCGGTTGCCCTGCGGCGGATACAACCAGTCGGAGGTAAAGCCGACCACGAGCCCGGGCGCGGTGACGGGGCGCAAAGTGGCATCGAGCGATTCGGGGCTGTGCAGATCGAAACGGTCGAGCGCCTTGGTAAGATACAAGTAGGTATTGGCATCGAAGCGGGTCACAAAGCTGGCGCCTTGGTAGCGCAGGTAACTCTCGACCTCGAACTCGACATCGAAGTGCTCTTTGGACTCGTCGCTATTGCGGCGCTTGCGGCCAAACTTACTCTCCATGCCCACATCGGAGAGATAGGTGATGTGCGCCATCATGCGCGCCACAGCGAGGCCTTGATTGGGGCCGTTGGCGGGGTCGTAACTACCCTGTTGCCATGCGGGATCGGCGATAATGGCTTGGCGACCAGTATCGTTAAAAGCTATGGCCTGCGCGGTGTGGCGCGCCCCGCTGGCGAGCGCGATGTAGCGCCCGATTCGCTCGGGGTATTGAATCGCCCATTGCAGCGTTTGCATACCGCCCATGCTGCCACCGATCACGGCGTGGAGGCGGTCGATGCCGAAGGAGTCGACCAGCAGCGACTGGGCTTTGACCATGTCTTCGACAGTGAGCTTGGGGAAATCGAGATTGTAAGGTGTGCCCGTGGCTGGGTTGATCGAGCCGGGGCCGGTGGAGCCTTGGCAACCACCGAGCACATTAGAGCAGATCACGAAATAGCGGGTGGTGTCGATCGGCTTACCGGGGCCGACCATGAAATTCCACCAGCCTTGCTTGCGCTCTTCAATGCCGTGCACACCGGCGCAGTGGTGGTCGCCGCTGAGGGCGTGGCAGATCAGGATGCCATTGTCCTTGGCCGCGTTGAGGTGACCATACGTTTCATAGCGCAGCGTCAGTTCAGGGAGGCTGCCTCCGGAGACGAACTTAAAAGGTTCTTCGGAGACAAAATCCTGATACTCAACGAAGCCGACCTCTCCCTCATCAGGGATTATCGGCGCTTGTTCAGAATCATTCATGTGGATGCAATTTTACGCCTGATAGCGGTATAGGCACAACGCGGGCAAATCCAGTTAAAAACGGTCTGCCGCTGAACGCCATCACCGGGAGGGCGATTGTCCCAATCGCAGTCGCAGCAATGGGAGGGCGATTGTCCCAATCGCAGCGGCAGCAAAGGGAGGGCGATTGTCCCAATCGCAGCGGCTGCCAGAGCAGCCAAAAAATGCCGACCAAGTCCCGAGGATCGATACCCCGCGAAACCAGACCCCAAATGCCCAGCGCCCGACGCCAAATGCCCGGCGCCTCACGCCCGACGCACTGCGGATGGGACATCCGCCCTCCCATAACTGCATTTTTCAACGTCAAAGGGAGGGCGATTGTCCCAATCGCAGCGGCTGCCAGAGCAGCCAAAAAATGCCGACCAAGTCCCGAAGATCGATACCCCGCGAAACCAGGCAACCACTGCCCTACGCCCGAAGTCAGACCCCAAATGCCCGGCGCCTCACGCCCGACGCCCTGCGGATGGGACATCCGCCCTCCCGTAACTGCATTTCCCGACGTCAAAGGGAGGGCGATTGTCCCAATCGCAGCGGCTGCCAGAGCAGCCAAAAAATGCCGACCAAGTTCCGAAGATCGATACCCCGCGGAACCAGGCACCCACTGCCCGCCGCGCGACGCCAGACGCCAAACCCCAAATGCCCGGCGCCTCACGCCCGACGCCCTGCGGATGGGACATCCGCCCTCCCATAACTGCATTTCCCGACGTCAAAGGGAGGGCGATTGTCCCAATCGCAGCGGCTGCCAGAGCAGCCAAAAAATACCTACCAAGTCCCGAAGCTCGATACCCCGCGAAACCAGGCACCCACTGCCCGACGCCCGACCCCAAATGCCCGGTGCCTCACGCCCGACGCCCTGCGGATGGGACATCCGCCCTCCCGTAACTGCATTTTTCAACGTCAAAGGGAGGGCGATTGTCCCAATCGCTGCGGCTGCCAGAGCAGCCAAAAAATGCCGACCAAGTCCCGAAGATCGATACCCCGCGGAACCAGGCACCCAATGCCCGACGCCAGACCCCAAACCCCAAATGCCCGGCGCCTCACGCCCGACGCCCTGCGGATGGGACATCCGCCCTCCCATAACTGCATTTCCCGACGTCAATGGGAGGGCGATTGTCCCAATCGCAGCGGTGGGCAGACCCAGTTCATGCAGTAGAGTCTAATGACTTAACAAATTAGTTCTTAAAAACCACTGTCCGCTCTCGTGTGTAGCCGAATTCGTGAGAATTTGGACGGTCGCTACCGCACGTCCGATTCGTCCAAATTCTTACGAATTCGGCCACGCCAAAAGATTACTTTAACCGCTCGGATCAAGGCCCCCGCCAACGCACTAAGGGTGGGACATCCACCCGCCCGCGCCATCGTGCTTACCATCCGCCCGCCCCCGCTATTTTGCAGGCCGAAACGTGACCGCTTTGATATTGTTGCTCAGGCGAACATCGTCTTCCAGCTTTTCGGGCATCACGCGGGCGCCTAAGCTCAAAGTCTCATCGCTGTCGAGGGCGGGGATTAGGGTAAAGACTTTGCGGGTCGTCGTCTGGCCAGGGCCGAGTGAGCCAAGGGTGAAGCTCACTGGCTCGGCCTCGCCGATGAAAACTTCTAACTGCGCATCGCTAAACCAGCGGGTGCCGCGGTTTTGCACGGTGACTTCAATCGGCATCGTGGTGCCGGGCAGGGCGCTGGGTTGTAAATAAATATCGGCTAGCGCAATATCCAGCAGCCCTGTAGTGGCGCGCTCGCGCAGGCGATCCCAGTCGAGCACGCCGGCTCCGTAAACGGGATCGGCATTGGGCGCGCCTTGATCGTTGAGATAGCGCCGCAGCAGCTCCACGGCTTGTTTCGGCGGCAGGGCATCGCTGCCAGAAATGAGCGAGGCGAGCGTGCCACTCACAAAGGGAGCCGCCGCCGAGGTGCCTGAAAAAAGCGTGGTGCCCTCGTCCTCCTTCGCGGCCAATACGCCGACACCGGGCGCGGCGAAGTCGATGTCTTTCGATTGATTGGGAAACAGCGCGTGGCGCCCGGCGCCGTCCACCGCGGTGACTGCCAGCACTTCAGGATAGGCCGCCGGATAGGGCATGCGGGTATAGCCATCGTTACCCGCAGCGGCCACCATCAGCACGCCGCGCTCGTGCGCGTAGCTGACCGCTTGCCGCAGCAGAGGCGTGTCTTGATAGACGCCGAGGCTCATGTTGATGATCTGCACACCCATATCCACGGCCTGCACGATGCCCTCCGCCACGTGGTAGCTGTTGCCCAGGCCCTCATCATCAAGTACACGCACGACGAAGAGTTCAGCACCGGGCGCGATGCCCTCACTGCCAGTAATGATAGAAGCCACCGAGGTGCCGTGCGCCGCACCGGCTCCTGCCACGCCACCACCCGCCAGATCGATGTGCACGATATACACATCGTCAAACTGCGGGTGTGTTTGGATGCCGGAGTCGAGGATGGCGACGACGACTCCCTCGCCCGTGCCACCAAAGGCTTCCCCAGTGATCATGCGGGCAGACATGCCAAAGGCTTTCAAACTCGCGAGCGCCTCGGGGTCGATCTCGACCGGCGGCAAGGGGCGCTCGATCTGGTAGGAGAAGCTCGCACGCGCGCCGTATTGGCCAAAGTTCGTCTTTAAAAGCGCCGCCTCTGGAATGCGCACGGCCATCAGCTCGTCGATCTGCCCCAGCGGGGCCAGCCCCTCAGCGGCGAGCGCTTTCAAGTAAGCCAGATACTCACGGCGATCTGTAAAATGCACCACCAGCTCGCCCTTAATTGCATTGGGCGGAAAAGTCACAATCTCCATCGAAGGTTGACCACCCGATAGTTCCGGAAAGTCAAAGACCACCTCCACCGGCCCACTCAAATCGCTCGGCGTGGCCGCCGGCGCTGGCTCTGAAAAGAAGGGCAAGGCACGCTGCATCGAGATAAAGTAACCAACCATCGCGCCAAGAACAACCAGCGCGAACAATATCCAGAGCAATCGTGGGGTTTTCATAGTAATTTAATCTAGACTCTCTACCGATAAAGACAACCGTCATTCTTTAGATCAAGTATGCGAATTTTATGCCTCCAACACGTGCCATTTGAAGGGCCTGCCTCTCTAGCAGACTGGGCAACTACCCGTGGGCATACGCTGCGCTGTCACCCGCTCTACCAGGCAACGCCGCTGCCAGAGCTAACTACCTTCGACTTTCTATTAGTGATGGGGGGACCGATGAACGTTAACCAACACGACACCTATCCATGGCTAGTCACCGAGAAGGCGCTGATCCGTGCCGCAATCGCAGCAGGCAAATACGTGCTCGGCATTTGCCTCGGCGGGCAACTGATCGCCGATGTCCTAGGCGCTGAGGTGAGCCAGGCCGCACTGGCCGAGATCGGCTGGTATCCCATCGAGCAAGCCGAAGAGTGCCCCGCGTGGTGTGAGCTGCCCGCTAGTTTGCCCGCTAGCCTGCCCGTGCTACACTGGCATGGCGACCGCTTCGACATCCCCGACGGCGCGACACGTATCGCCGCCAGCGAGGCTTGCCAGAATCAAGGCTTCGCCTACGGCGAGCGCGTGCTAGCTTGGCAATGCCACCTCGAAGCCACTCCCGAGAGCCTAGCCGCACTCGTCGATGCCTGCGGCGGCGAACTGATCGAAGGCGGTCGCTACATCATGCCCGCCGAGCGACTCCTCACCGAGCCAACCGCCAGTTACCAGCAGATGCAAAGCGCCCTCTTTGGTATCTTAGACCGCATGACAGCCCCGCTGGAAGTAATCGACTGGGGCCGCACCGACTATGAAGACGCCTTTACCCGTCAGAAAGCGCGCGTCGAGCTGCGCCGCGCGGGCCGTTGCGCCGACGCACTCATCCTTACCGAGCACGCCCCCGTCTATACCATGGGGCTGCGCAAAGGAGCCAAGCAGCACCTGATCTGGACAGAGGCGGAATGCGCCCAACGCGGCATCGCCCTCGTGCAGTCCAACCGCGGCGGCGACATCACCTATCACGGCCCCGGCCAGCTCGTCGGCTACCCCATCCTCTCGCTGCGCCACCGCCGCGACCTCCATGCCTACCTGCGCGATCTGGAAGAAGTCGTCATCCGCACCCTCGCCAGCTACGGCCTGGAGAGCGCCCGCCGCGCAGGCAAGACGGGTATCTGGCTCGACAACGCGCGCAAGATCTGCGCCATCGGCGTGGCCGTGCGCTCATGGATCAGCTACCACGGCTTTGCGATCAATGTGCACCCCGACATGGCGCACTTCGAAGGCATCGTGCCTTGCGGCATAACCGATGGTAGCGTGACCTCCCTCACTAACGAACTGAATAAGGATATCGACATACCAGAGGTAAAAGCGCGTTTAGCAGTTGAATTTGAAAGAGTTTTTGGGAACAGTGCTTCACAAGATGGATAATCGAAAACCAGACTGGCTCCGCGCCAAGCTCCCCACTAGTCAAGAATACAAAAAAGTGCGCGAGATCGTTGATAACAACGGCTTGCACACCGTTTGCAAGAGCGCCCAATGCCCGAATATGGGCGAATGCTGGTCGCGCGGCACCGCTACGGTCATGATTTTGGGTAATATTTGCACCCGCTCCTGCACTTTTTGCGCCATCCAGACCGGCCGACCGACCGAGCTCGACCTCGGCGAGCCCGCCCGCGTGGCCGAGTCCATCGCCCGCATGAATCTCAAACACGCCGTGATCACTTCCGTGGCGCGCGACGATTTAAAAGACGGCGGCGCAGGCGTCTGGGCGGCCACCATTCGCGCCATCCACCACCGCATGCCCGAGTGCGCCGTCGAAGTGCTCACCGCCGACTTCCGCGGCCAGCAAGAATACCTCGACGTTGTCCTCGATGCCTGCCCCGATATTTTTAACCATAACCTCGAAACCGTCAAACGCCTCCAGCGCCCCATCCGCAAGACCGCCCGCTACGACCGCTCCCTGTGGGTGCTCAAACACGCCAAGTCACGCGGCTTCATCACCAAGTCCGGTATCATGCTCGGTATCGGCGAGAAGGAAGACGAGATCAAGGAAGTGCTGACCGACATGGTCAAAGTCGGCGTCGACGTGCTCACCATCGGCCAATATTTACAGCCCTCCAAGAAACACGCCACCATCGACCGCTGGGCCACCCCCGACGAATTCCAACGCTGGAAAGAATACGCCTTCGAAATCGGCTTCGGCGCCTGCGAGTCCGGCCCCATGGTCCGCTCCTCCTACCACGCCGAAGAGCAGTCTGACATGTTTGACGTCCGCGCTCGCCGCCGCGCCATGCTCGCCGAGCAAGCCGCGCAGATCGAAAAAAGCGAAAAAAGCGAACAGAGCAAAGAAGCACTGGTCTCCGTTTAGAACAGAGTCAGCCCCGGCATCGTCCTGAGCCAGTCGAAGGGGAGCGCAAATCTCCGTATTTGCTCTGTCAGAGTCAGTCCACCGCCAGTCCCTTCCAGCATTCTTATGCTTCCGAGCCAGAGCCTTCGGCAAATAGACGCGGAGCTGAGTCGCGGAGATAACACTGATATAGGAAGAAATAAAAAAGAAATGGTAACCACAGATGGACACCGATGAACACAGATCAGGAGCAAAGAAAACTAAATCATATCTGTGTTCATCCGAGTCCATCTGTGGTTAAAAAGAATTCGATCCAATTCAGAGAAAAGCGCTCGACCATTCGACAGGCTCATGATTTACACGCAGTCGCCAGTCTTCGGCCAGGTTAAGGGCTACATCCATTCGGCATAGACAACCCATTTAACGCGCTCGATTTACGACAATCCTCAATGATCCTAAATCCTCAGGCTGGGCGTGTAGCCTCTACGTTAGGTAATATAACGGACGAAACATGCTACATGTGCGATGCGCAAAAGACCAGTAAGGAACATGTCCCACCCAAATGCATCTTTCCTAAATCATCAGAGTTCAGAAAAGAGTTACTATGCGTTCCTAGCTGCGATACGCATAACTCTAAAAAAAGTAAAGACGACGAATACATACGGTCTTTACCAAATTGAAAAGCACCAACCAAACGAACTGAGCAACTTCGCTAACATACCGTCACTCATGGTCCTCGTTACGCATGGCCAAAAACAAGCCGCCGAGAAGTATGAATCTTGTAATTAATGGCACGTAAAAGTCGAATCGAGTATGCTGGAGCCTGTTGCCATGCGATAAATCGTGGAGTTGAAAGATGGTATCGAGACTCAAAAACCTTCGAGCTTTCGGGGGTATCAATTATTGAACTTGCGGTCATCACGCTTCAACTTGGGCGTCATCGAAACGAATCCACTAGTCGACTCCCCCGAGAATCAAAGCCGCATCGTCGGCTTTACCGTTGGGCGCATCCGTCGGCTCGGCGGCTACCAGAAGCACCACCACGTGCCGGACGCGCATAGTGACGCGACTCAGAGCTTTGTGCGTAAAGCGGGGCATCCTGATGTAAAAGCCGCCGCTGATCAGCTCTTTGCCGACATCCGCAGCCTCTTCGGCTACAAGCGGCGGGAGTTTGATTACACCTGCGAAGATGGCTCTGCGTGGATCAAGACGCCCGACTTCGACCTCCAGATCCGAGTCGATCAGTGCGTGGAAGACCCGAAAAACTACCGCCTGACCACCGAAATCGTCGCGCTCCACACCGAAAGCATCGCCTCTGATAGCCGCCTGCACGCCTGCTTTGCCCACCACTGCGACCAATTGATCGTGGAATTTGCCAGCCCAATTCGAGTGGAAGAAAAAATCGACGCACTCGAGGACATTCCCGAACTAGCCGACGCATTGAGCTACGAACCAGACGGCAGCGCCTTCGAGCTGAAGCTGCCCAAGCTCGATCTGCTGATCGAAGTCAACGAATCAGCCATGACTTTTAGCCTGCTCACCTTTCGCGACCTCGGTAAACTGCTCGACCACAGCCAGCAAGCCTTCGACATCCTCGCCAGCGCGAAATTCAGCCTGAGGTTGCGGTCGGGGCTTCACGGGTGAAGACCCAACCTCTCCCAACAGGTGCAATCAAATGTGCGGAGTATGAATTGATCGAGAACAGGTAGCGCGGCATGGCCTCATGCCGCACCTTGAGATGGCTAAGTGCGGCATGACGCCATGCCGCGCTACCACTTTCTATCTCGTTGAAATAATTACACCCTCGTCCAACATTTCTCCAGATTTCTCGTTGCCCTTTCCGAATCACGGCTCAGTTTCCCGACTTCGGAATCCACCAATTACTACACATGAGCCAAAGCCTATCCTGGAACCGAAAAGATCTGATCGACGTGGAGCCACTCTCGCGCGGTGAGATTGAAACGATCTTCACCGCCGCCACCGCCTTTAAAAAGGCGATGGATGCGGACAATATGAAGCAGCCCTACCTGAACGGGCGCACCGTGGTGAACCTCTTCCTCGAGCCGAGCACACGCACCCGGCTGGCCTTCGAGGTGGCCGCCAAGCGCCTTAGCGCCGACATCATCACCGTGACTGGTGCCGCCAGCAGCCTGACCAAGGGCGAAACACTACGCGACACCGCGCGTAATATGGAGGCGCTCAAGGCCGACATCATCATCATGCGCCACTCTGCCTCCGGCGCGACCAACTATTTAAGCAAAGTCGTCGACATCCCGGTCATCAACGCGGGCGACGGTGCCCACTCGCACCCCACTCAAGCACTGCTCGACGCCTTCACACTACTCGAAAAGTTCGGCTCCCTCGACGGTAAGAAGATCACCATCCTCGGTGACATTCTCTTCAGCCGCGTGGCGCGCTCCAATATCATTTGCCTGCAAAAGCTGGGCGCCCAAGTCACCATCGCTGGGCCCAGCACGCTGGTGCCGAAGCAGTTCGAAGCGATGGGCGTGACGGTAAGCCACAAGCTACAACCCGCCCTCGAAGACGCCGACGCAGTGATGCTGCTGCGTATCCAGCACGAACGCCAGACCGCTACCCACTTCCCCTCCATCGGTGAATACACCAGTTCCTTCGGACTGAATAAGGACCGCGCTAAATGGCTCAAGCCCGGCGCGATCATCATGCACCCAGGCCCCATCAACCGTGGCGTCGAGATCGACTCCGAATTGGCCGACTCCCCACAATCCGTCATTTTGCAACAAGTCACCAACGGCATCGTCGTCCGCATGGCCATCCTGCACCTGTGCTCCTGTGCCTATCATAAACAGGCAATTGAACTGCCGCAATGACGCATAATATTCAAACCACGCGCCAATCGTAGGGGCTTCCACTTGTGAAAACCCCTACAAATAATCAACGCGATCAACGATCAAAAAGCACCACTTAAAGCAAATGTCAGACATACTTTGGATACAAAACGGTCGGGTCATCGACCCCGCCAATCAACGCGATAGCGTCGGCAATGTCTTTGTCGTCGATGGTAAAATCGTTCACAGCCTGAGCGACGCGCAGAAGGCCGAGGCCGCGGTGGTCGATGCCAAAGGCCTGGTCGTCGCGCCGGGTCTGGTGGACATCCATGTCCACTTTCGCGATCCGGGGCAGACGCATAAGGAAGACATCCGCTCGGGCACCGAAGCGGCAGCGGCGGGTGGCTTCACCTCTGTCGTCTGCATGCCCAACACCAGCCCTGTCTGCGACAATGCGGGCACTATCCAACGCATCATCGATAAGGTTCAGCGTGAGGCAGTCGTCCGTGTTTACACCACCGGATGCCTGACGATCGGTATGGCGGGCGAGCAGCTCGCCCCGACCGGCCAACTCAAGGCCGCTGGAGTCGTCGCCATGACCGACGATGGCGCGTGTGTGCAAAGCAACGAGATCATGCGCCGCGCTGTCGAGTATGCTAAGATGTTTGAGCTGCCGATCATGGATCACTGCCAAGACGCTAGCTTGACTAAGGCTGCCGTGATGAACGAGGGCGAATGGTCGCTGCGCCTCGGGCTGCAAGGCTGGCCGAAAGCCGCCGAAGATATTATCGTTGCGCGCAACGTCATACTCGCTGAGCTGACGGGGGCGCACATCCACATGCAACATGTCAGCTCCGGCACCTCGGTGGATATCCTGCGCCGCGCCATCGCGCGCGGCATCTCCGTGAGTGGCGAGGCCAGCCCGCACCACATCGAGTTTACCGATGCCGACTTGCGCGACTACGACACTGTCTTTAAGATGAATCCGCCGCTGCGCACCGATGCCGACCGCGAGGCATTGATCGAGGGTCTCATCGACGGAACGCTCGCCTGCATCGCCACAGATCACGCGCCTCACTCGCCGACGGAAAAGGATCAAGAGTTCGACGCCGCCCCCTTCGGCATCATCGGCCTAGAAAACTCTTTGGCTAGTTCGCTCACTTCGCTCTACCATAGCCAACGCCTCGGCCTAAGCGAAGTGATCGCCCTAATGACGCATAAGGGCGCGGAGCTTTGCAAACTCGACGCGGGCACATTGAGCGTGGGCGCGCCCGCCGACATTTGCCTCTTCGACCCCGACGAGGAATGGACGGTGGACGCGAATCAATTTTTCAGCAAATCGCGCAACTGCCCCTGGCATGGTAGAACCCTCAAGGGCAAGGTCCGGGCGACTTACGTCGGAGGCAAACAAGTCTTCGATGGCACTTCCATCACCGCTTAATTTGGAGTCATGGAGCCACAAGTGGATGCACCGCTCATCGTAGCGTCTTTGTTGGTCCTCGGGATACTCGTGGGCAGCGCAGCCTTGTGGATACGCCACATCCAACGTCCGCGTGATTTGATCACCGAAAAATCGGGTATATCGGCTTGGTCGATTGGCTGGGTCAACTTTGGCATCTTTGCCTCGATGATGGTGGTCTGCGTGTTCGTCGTGCAAAACGCCGCCGTCGCCCTATTCCTAGAAAGACCTCTCGAAGGTGAAGCGCCGCTAGAACTCACGCCGTGGCTAGCCGTCTTTGCAGTGCTGCTACTACAGCTGCCGATGCTGGCTGTTTTCTACGGCGCGCGCCGCTTCTACCCTAGTCACTTTGCGATTCGGCTGAATGATTTACCACTCTCGCTGGTGGATTCCTTTCGCCAGGCGCTGCTGCTCTTTTTGATGCTACTACCCGTGGTCTGGATCGCTTCACTGATTTGGACAACTGTGCTGACTACCTTAGAGAAATTTGGCGCGATCGAGGCTGTCGAGCCGCAAGAGCTGATTACACTTTTTCAAGGTGGCGGGGACCCCATCGCCATCGGCCTACTAGTCATCATGGCCGTGGTGCTCGCACCGATTGTGGAAGAGATTATTTTCCGAGGCTGCGTCTATCGATTCCTTAAGAGCCAGACTACGCGCCTGCCCGCGCAAATTTTGAGTGGCTGTATTTTCTCATTCATGCACGCCAACTTGCTCTCCTTTGTGCCGCTGGTCGTGGTCGGCGTCCTACTCGCCCGCGTCTATGAAAAGTCGGGTAATATTCTTGTGCCGATCTGGTTCCACGCTTTCTTCAACGGCTTCAGCCTACTGATGCTTTTCATCGCCAGTATGTCCGAAGCGATTCCCAAATAATTTTTAACATTTCATGACGCCTCCCCACGACAACGCCCGCATCGCGCAAACGCGTCCCTTACTCTCTCCCGCGATTCTCATCAAGGAAGTGCCGCTCACTGAGACTGCCACCGCAGTGGTCGATCAAGGTCGCCGCGAAAGTAGCGCAATTCTACGTGGGGAAGACGACCGCCTGTGCGTGGTCTGCGGCCCTTGCTCGATTCACGATACCAAGGCCGCGCTCGAATACGCAGAACGCCTGCGCCCCCTGCGTGACAAGTTTCAAAACGACCTCCAGATTATCATGCGCACCTACTTCGAGAAGCCGCGCACAGTCGTGGGCTGGAAGGGCTTGATTAACGACCCCGCAATCGACGGTAGTTTTGAGATCAACCAAGGGCTACGCATCGCCCGTAAGTTGTTAATCGACGTGTGCGAAATAGGGCTACCGACTGCCGCAGAGTTTCTCGATACGATTATCCCCCAATTCATCGCCGACGCCATCGCGTGGTCGGCCATCGGCGCGCGCACCACCGAGAGCCAAGTCCACCGCGAGCTCGCCTCCGGTCTCTCGATGCCGGTCGGCTTTAAAAACAGCACTAGCGGCAACGTGCAAATCGCCATCGACGCCGCACGCTCTGCCGGGCAGCCGCACTGGTTCCCCTCCGTGACCAAGCAAGGCGTGACCGCCATATTCCAGACCACCGGTAACCCCGACGCACACGTAATTCTACGCGGCGGGAACCGCACCGGGCCTAACTACCAAGCCCACGCCATCGGGCCGATCCTCGATCAACTCGCCGCCGTCGATCTGCCGCCCTATCTCATCGTCGATTGCAGCCACGGCAACAGCGACAAAGATTACACCCGCCAAAGTGAAGTCGCTAAAGTGCTGGCCGAGCAAATCGCCGGTGGTCAAAAAGGCATCGTCGGCGTCATGCTAGAGAGCCACCTCGTGGGCGGCCGCCAAGATTATAAAGAAGGCGGCAATAACACCTACGGCCAAAGCATCACCGACGCCTGTATCGACCTCCCCACGACGGAAGCGATATTTGAAGAGTTGGCGGCTGCGGTGCAGCAGAGACGTCTGAGTTAGGTTGGTTAAGTTGGAGTCCCGCCTTTAGGCGGCTGCGGTGCAGCACAGACCTCAGAGTTAGGTTGGAGTCCCGCCTTTAGGCGGCTACGGTGCAGCACAGACGTCAGAGTTAGGTTGGAGTCCCGCCTTTAGGCGGCTGCGCAATGAAGGCGATCTTGACGCAGCCACGTGAAATATTAATCATCTGGCTCACTCCACTCATATGCGGCCGCCTAAAGGCGGGACTCCAACCTGACTCCAACGAAATGTACGACTGGCGAAAAATGTCCGACGCCGAGCGGGAGACCATCTTCACGCAGCGCCAGATTCGTGGCGGTTCTTGGCGACGGCCACCCGTTTGGAGTTCAGATCAAAAACGCTATATGATCACCGCTGCTTGTTTTGAGCACTCGCTCTTCATTGGTAAGAATTCAACACGCATGGCAGCTTTTGAGCAATCACTCTTAGCCGAACTCGACGCACTTTCAAAATGTATCTTTGCACATGTCATCTTGCTGAACCATTACCACGTGCTTTTAGAAACTGAAGATATCGCGCAACTCCGCAAGGTGCTCGGCAAGTTTCACGGTCGCACTTCTTACAACTGGAACCAGCAGGATGCCTCCGCTGGCCGAAAAGTTTTCCACGGCTCCGCCGAAACGGGCATGAAATCGGAACGCCATTTCCAAGCGACTTTGAATTACATCCACCACAACCCTGTGAAACACGGCTACGTGGACAAATGGCAAGATTGGCCGTATTCAAGTGCCGCGCAATATCTGGCGGCAGTGGGCAGAGAAGAAGCCGAACGCCACTGGCACGAATATCCGGTTGATCGCTTTGGCGAGGGTTGGGATCAATGACGTATGAGGAGGTTGGAGTCCCGCCTTTAGGCGGCTGCATAGCAAAGGCTATTCATACGCAGCCGCCTAAAGGCGGGACGTAAACCTTGCACCATGCTATCCATACGCGGCCGCCTAAAGGCGGGACTCCAACCTTGCAACATTCTATTACGGCGCGGCCGCCTAAAGGCGGGACTCCAACCTTGCACGATACTATTCCGGCGCGGCCGCCTAAAGGCGGGACGTAAACCTACTCACACGCTTGGCTTTTAGCTGACCGCAGCCAGCGGCGACGTCGATCCCGCGTCTTTGCCGCACGGTGCTCGGAAGGCCGGATGCTTGGATGATGCTTTGAAACTCGCGCACGTTTGCCTCCGCGGGCGCTTGGCCTTCGTAACCTTCGGTGGCGTTGAGCGGGATCAAATTTACATGCGCATCCATGCCTTTCAGCAGCTCGCCCAATCTGTGCGCGTGATCGGCGCTGTCGTTGACACCGCCGATCAGCGTCCATGCAAAAAATACACGGGCGCGCTTGATCGCGGTGTATTCGCGGCAAGCTTTCATCAGATCCGCCAGCGGCCACTTCTTGTTGACGGGTATCAGCGCGCCGCGCTCTTCGTCACTGGCACCGTGCAAGCTCACCGCCAGGGAATATCGTTTCGGGTGCTGGGCTAGTTTCAAGATGCCCGGGATGTGGCCGACGGTGCTGATCGCCACACGTGCCGGCCCGATGTTGAGTCCGCGATTATCCGTTAGAATATCCAGCGCTTCCATAACTGGTTCAAAATTGTGCAAGGGCTCGCCCATGCCCATCATCACGATGTTGCGCAGCCGCTCGCCATGACTGGTGCGCAAGCCGCGCTCGACATGGTGCGCCTGCGCTACGATCTCGCCTGCGGTTAAATGCCGCGAAAAGCCCATCTGCCCCGTCGCACAAAAGACACAGCCCATCGCGCAGCCGACCTGGCTGCTCAGGCATGCGGTGAAACGCCCGGGGAAGCCCATGCGCACCGCCTCGACTTCTGTGCTATCGCCGAAGCGTAGCAAATATTTTTCTGTAAACCCATCGCCACTCGGAGTGCGATCCACCTGCTCGATGGCGCACTGGCTGGGCGCATCGCCAGAGGCTAGCCAACGAGCCACCGGCGGCAGAATGCCCTCGGCCAGGCTCAGATCATCGTGGATCAGCCGCCTTTGCACATTCCCAAATAAGGGCTTGGCGTGGACAGGGTTGACCCCCGCATCTGCAAGCGCTGCTTGCAATGCGCCGTAGCTGTAGCCTTCCAATGTATCGATCATGCTTAAATTTCTTTGGCTTAGATCTTAGCCACGTCAACTGTAACGCGCAGCGACGCATCGACGGGCACTTTGCTGATGTAGGAGCCCGAGACTGGCGGCACCGATTCGGGGTGGCGATGCACCGCAGTCGCAATGTGCTCGGTGCCCGCGATCAACCCACTGGTATTATCAAACCCGATCCAGCCCGCACCTGGCAAAAAAACCTCCGACCAAGCATGAGTGGAGCCGTGCTGGCTTGAACCCGGGTTGTGCAAATAGCCACTGACAAATCGTGCTGACAAGCCGAGGTAGCGGCAGGCTTCGATGAAGAAGGCCGCAAAGTCGCGGCAACTGCCCGTTTTGAGGCGCAGCGTTTCGCCGGGGTTCTGCACACCGGGCTCTTCGCGCATACCGTAGCCGAAATCGGCTACGATCGCTTTGTTCATGCGGTCGAGTAAAAGGAAAGTCTCGATCGATTGACCTGGCAGCCAGAAGCGCGAGACCCATTGCTTCAACTGTTGCGTATGGTTCGGCCAGTTGTGCGTGCTGTAGGGCAGCAAGTCCAAGCGGTCTTCCGGCTCAAAGGGAAAGGGAAAGGTGACAGCCCGCCTATCCACCACAAAATCGAGCGGGCGCTCGCCATAATGTTCGATCACGATCTCGCTCTCGATGCGCAGGGTGTCGGACGGCTGCTTTAAATATAAGAGACCCGTCGAGTTGCCGTAAATATCGCGATACCACTTGGTCTCGTAAGCCGGGCTGACATCAAGCCGCGAGGAATGGATGCGTATATCGTGCCCCTCACGCGGGCGCAGAAGCAAGCGATGCTCCGTCAGTTCAACCGGTGCCGAAAACTTATACTCTGTGATGTGGTGAATGCGGATTTTCTTCATATATTAGAGCGTCTGTTCATGCGGAGCCGCCTTCAAGAAAGCAAGCGGCACTTTCGTAGCCGAAGCGGTAACGCTTTGGATTGCTCGATGAGAGCATTGTCAGATCGTCCAAAATCTTACGATTTCGGCTACATTCACCCCGCACATTAAATTGCACCCCTGTCTCAAACGTGCTTTAATTAGGGCTTTAAAATTTCAGATACAGCTGCTAATCTAGACTGCTTTGCTGCCTCTGTGCAGTCGTCTCATAAATAAAGACACATAACATCATGAATATTAAAACACTTCTCAAGCTCGGCCTAACCGCATTCCTCTTCCTCGGCCTTTTCCTCGCAACAGGTTGCGAACAAAGCAACAGCGAAAAAGCTGCGGACGCCGTAGAAGATGCTGGCGACGCAGTCGGTGATACCGTCGAAGACGCTGGCGACGCTATCAAAGACGCGACTAACTAAGTTGCGCTTTTATCGTTTCTATACGAAACGCGCTCCTGCAAAGGAGCGCGTTTTTTGCGTTATTCGTAGGGGCGCGACTTGCCACAATGCATCCGCCAAGGATTCGGTAGCGCGGTGTGGCTCACACCGCATTCGCATGGTCGCCGCGCAGCCTAACACCAATTTCAAAAAGGTTTAATACCTAAGCGCCAAGGATTCGGTAGCGCGGTGTGGCCCACACCGCATTCGCCATGGTCGCCGCGCAGCCTACCACCAATTTAAAAAAGGTTTAATACCTAAGCGCCAAGGATTCGGTAGCGCGGTGTGGCTCACACCGCATCCGCCATTTCTGGCCGCAACTTCAAATCGTGCCGACTGAGGCCAGTCAGCGCTACCCACTCAAAGCTTTTTCCTGATGCGGGCGTCACAAGTGAAGCCCCTACGCCCCACACTCTACAAACTCTTCAGAATCCTTTGCGTTTCGTCGCGCTTTTCGGTGGTCTCGGCTAGTTGCTTGCGCGCGCCTGCGACAACCTTCTCGGGCGCGCTTTCGACAAACTTTGGATTCTTTAATTTGTTTTCACCAACGGCGACGAGCTTATTCAACTTATCCAGCTCTTTCGTGAGGCGCACTTTCTCTGCCTCAACATCGATACTGCTACTGAGATCGAGATAGAGCGAGCCGAGCGGCGTGACAACTGCTGGCAGGCCATCCGCGCTGTTGGCTCCGAGTGCTTCGAGGCTACCTAGACCTGCGAGCGTTTGGATTAGACTCGCATTTTGGGAAATGACTGACGCCGCGACACCTTCTGCGCCGTAAAAGACGGCGACGTCGCGCTTGTTGGCCAAGTTGTATTGCGCCTTGAGCGCGCGGGCTTGCGTGATCAACTCTTGTAGATTCGTGACCCGCTCGATGGCGCTGGAGTCGACCGAGACGCGCTCCTCTAAAGTGTCGGCTTTGATCAGCGTGGTGTTCTGAATGTAAGGGATCACCTCATCGTAGCCCAAGCCCTTCCATAGCTCTTCAGTGATGTGTGGGATGATGGGGTTGGCGAGCTGCAAGACTTGTCGGATGACTAAGTCTTGGATCGCGAGGCAATTATCGCGCAAGTCTTCGTCGTCCTTGAGCTTACCCTTAGAGGCTTCAACATACCAATCGCAGAAGTCGCCCCAGAAAAAAGCATAGATCTGGTGCGTGAGCGGTGAGATTTCGTAATTGGCGAAGCACTTTTCTATAGCGGCAGTGACCTGCTCTAAGCGGCCAAGGATCCAATGATCGTAATCATCGAACAGATCGGGATGGATGCGGCTGATGATGGCCTCGAAGCTGGAGTTATCCGCCATCGGGCCCGACATTTGCCGGAAGCGCACGGCGTTCCAAAGCTTGTTGCAAAAGTTACGCCCGATCTGGATGCGGTCTTCGGAAAATAAAATATCTGCGCCGGACGGCGCGATGTTACACACACCGAAGCGCAGGCCGTCGGCACCGTATTTGGCAATCAAGTCGAGCGGATCGGGTGAGTTGCCGAGCGACTTCGACATCTTGCGCCCCTGCTCGTCGCGGACCAGGCCGTGGATGAAGATGTTTTTGAAGGGGATGCGCCGGGCGATCTCTTCGTCGGACAAATCTTTGGCATCGTCGCCATAGAGCTCCAAGCCAGCCATGATCATGCGCGCGACCCAGAAAAAGATAATGTCAAAGCCGGTGACCAGCGTCGAAGTGGGATACCAGAAATCGAGCTCCTTCTGCTGCTCGGGGGTCGGTTCCGGCCAGCCGAGGTTGGCCATCGGCCACAGGTAGGAGGATGCCCAAGTATCGAGCACATCGTCTTCCTGCTGCCAGTTTTTGGGGTCGGCAGGGCCCTCGACGGAGACGTGCACATGCGCGGGGTTTTCAAAGTCGAGCTCGCTGCGCTCCATGCCCTTTTTATACCAGACTGGGATGCGGTGGCCCCACCAGAGTTGGCGGCTGATACACCAATCCTGGATGCCGTTGAGCCAGTGCAGGTAGGTCTTCTTCCAGCGGTCGGGGTGGAATTTAATGGTGCCGTTTTCGACGGCGCGCTTGGCCTCTTCGACCTTCGGATATTTGAGGAACCATTGCTCAGAGAGGCGTGGCTCGATCGGCACATCGCCGCGTTCGGAAAAGCCGACGGTGTTTTCGTAGGGCTGGCGCTCGATCAGCAGACCCATGTCCTCCAGCTTTTGCGCGGCGACTTTGCGCGCTTTGAATCGATCCATGCCGTCGAACTCTTCGCCAGCAAGCGCGTTGAGCTTGCCCTCGGCGTCGATCACTTCGATGGTTTCGAGGTTGTGGCGCTGGCCGATCTCGAAGTCGTTCTTATCGTGGGCAGGCGTCACTTTGAGGCAACCGGTGCCGAACTCGCGGTCGACGTATTCGTCGCCAATGATGGGGATCTCGGCTCTTGGGAATGGGCGCCAGACGCTTTGACCGATCAGATGCTTATAGCGCACATCCTCGGGGTGGACGGCTACGGCGGAGTCGCCCATCAGCGTTTCGGGGCGGGTGGTGGAAATTTCGAGGTGGGTGCGCGCGCCGTCGGCCTTGACGAGTTCATAGCGCATTTTGAAGAAGAAGCCGTGCTGTGGCTTCATGTTGACCTCCTCATCGGAGAGCGCGGTGTGGGTGGCGGGGCACCAATTGACCATGCGCTTGCCGCGATAGATGTAGCCGCGCTGGTAGAATTTAACAAAGGCGTCGAGCACGGCCTTTGAGTAGTCCTCGTCGAGGGTAAAACTGGTGCGATCCCAGTCGCAGGAAGCACCCAGCTTTTGCAACTGGTTGAGGATCACGCCGCCTGACTCTTCGCGGAAATCCCACACCTTTTCGAGGAAAGCTTCGCGGCCGAGATCGTATTTCGTCTGACCAGTGGCATCGCGGAGCTGTTTTTCGACTTTCGTCTGGGTGGCAATGCCGGCGTGGTCGGTGCCCGGCTGCCACAGCACGGCTTTGCCTTCGAGGCGCGCGCGGCGCACAAAAATGTCCTGCAAAGTATTGTCCAGCACGTGCCCCATGTGGAGCATCCCCGTGACATTGGGCGGCGGGATCATGATCGCGTAGGGCTCGCGCCTATGATCACCCTCACTAGGAGCCACAGCCTTAAAGCATCCGGCTTCGAGCCAGTTAGCATACCAGCGTTGTTCGACTTCTTTGGGTTCGTAGGCTTTAGCGATCTCAGACATAGCAGCAAATTAAGAAAACTGGGAAACTGTCGCCGTGAGAGCGGCTTTCAAGCAAGAAACACGGGCTTGTCTAATTAGCCTTTCCGAGTGTCTGCAATGGCATGGTTCGCGATACCATCAACGGTCGGGGTTGAACCACTACGAGGCCTTCTAGATTAACAGAATCTTCTTAGCCTTACTCAGCCGTTTAATACGCCGCTCTTCGACTAGAGCTTCGGAGCGAGTTCCAATCTCTTTGCAAAAGATCAGCTTCAGCGGCGCTCGCCCGCGCAGATACTTAGCCGACTTGGGGCTGCCGCTGGCGTGCTCATCGAAGCGACGCAGCACATCAGTCGATATGCCCGTATAGAAACTGCCGTCACCACAGCGGATGATATAGACCCACCACATTACCTAACGCAAATTTCGCTCATAGCAAAGCAGTTCCATAATAGCGAGACAAACATAGCTTTAAGATTACAGGATAAACAGAGAATGCGAGTAGGATTTTCGGCTCTGAAGCGATCCAGGGCACCTTACTGCATTTCCCTAAGTCGTTGATTTCTCGTCGTCAGAGCAATAATGCCGTCAATATTTCTTTGATTTGTACGAATAAAATCGGGTGCGGGTAGCTTGGGCTTTGATTTTCTCCA